>OOAO01002458.1_pt1 | contig 12279 bp, 7 predicted proteins | sample 1671821 | NCBI WGS metagenome assembly OOAO01 (sample SAMN06348196, study PRJEB24527) | human gut metagenome | biome: human gut; feature: ankylosing spondylitis patient; material: feces | host: Homo sapiens | place: China | collected 2015-10 | reverse complement strand
CCACAGCACGTCGCGCGCCAACAGGCGCAGCACGTCGGCCGTCGAAGCCCCATTGACCTTGCGCAGGGCGATCTCCTTGCTGCGACGGCGCATCTCGTCGCCCAGATAGCCCACGAGTCCCATCAGGGCGATAAGCAGGGTGATGCCGCTCACGGTAAAGACGATATTGCGGAAACTGCGTATCTCGAAAAGGATGGGGCCCAGTTTGTTGTCGTAAACTTCGAGCGTATGATTGTTGCCCGAAGGGTATTCTCCGATCTTGCGCTGCACGGCCTCCAGCGACTCGGGCGACATCCCGCGCAGGCGGATCATCATGGAATAGTCCAGCATATAATCGTCCGTGGCACCGAACTTCTGGAAATAGCTGAACGGATGGAACACGATCGGTTCGACCTCTCCCGTAGCCACGACCGTCCTGAAATCCTTTACGACGCCCACGATCGTATAAAGAGGAGCCCCGGGCGAGGAGTCGTCGGTAATCTGATGCCCCAATGCCTGTTCGGGCGTCCATCCGCGCATACGGACGTAGGTTTCGTTTACGATCGCCTCCAGGGGGTTGCTCGAAGGCGTAAAGTTCCGGCCGCCGACAAGGTGCATCCGCATCGCAGGTATAAAGCCCTCGTTGCAAAGCAGCCAGCGGCAGGAGAAAAGCAATTCCTTGGAGTTTTCGTCGATGCAGGGCATTCCCGAATATCCCCAAAGCGGCACCTCGAGCGAAGCTCCGGCAGCGTCGACTTCGGGTAGCGAAGCAACGGCGTCGCAGACCGAAGAAATGTTGCCCAAAGGCGTTTTGACATATGTATATACGATACGGTCATGTTCGAACCCGAAATCGCCGTTGCGGAGTTTATCGAACTGCAACACGGCCAATAACAGGAGCGTAAGCGTAAACGTACAACTGACGATCTCGGCCACCAGCAGCGTCTGTTTCCACCGGCGGCGGTTGTCGCTGACCCCGCGGAATGCCAATGTCACGGGAACCGAAGTGAAAATACGCGACGGGATAAGCGCGGCAAGGGCAAAGGCGGCAAGGATGACGAGCAACGGCACCCAAATGCGCTTCAGGGCGAAGAGTTCGGACATCGGCGTCCCGGTAATCTCCAGCACCTGATCCTGCAGGGCCCACAACAGGAATCCGGCCACGATGACCGAAGCGAAGGTCAGGATGGCGGTCTCGGAACAGAAAATGCGGAAGATGTCCGAAGGCCGGGCACCCCCGACCTTGAGCATGGCGATGGTCTTCGAGCGGCTTACCAACGTCGAAATCGAAATCAGCACATAGTTCATCGACGCAACGAAAAGCGTAAGGGCCGCAAGTGCCATCAACACCCATGCGATCAGCCCGGCGGAAGTATTTATGCGCGAAGACTCCGTGATCGGGAAAAACCGGTAGCTGCGGTTCCAGGCTTTCATATCCTCGGTGAATCCGTGGCGGTCGAAAAATGCGGGAAGCTGCGCTTCGACCTCGGCGACGGACACCCCTTTGTGGAGTTTGACATAACTCGGGAACGAATCGCCGCCCCGCCACGACGTATTGAGGTCGCGCTTTACAATTTCGAACGAACAGAGCATATTGAAACCGCCGAGGTGCTGGTTGGGATTCGGGTCGCGGAAAAGCCCCATGACCGTCAGCGAATCGGTGCCGTTCAGTAATACCAACTGCCCCACGGGATCCTTACGACCGAAGATCGTGCGGGAAAAAGACTCCGCAAGCATCACCTGGTCGGCATGGAGCAGGATCTCTTTGGGGTTGCCGTTCATCGGTTCGAATCCCAGCACGTCGAAAAACATCGTATCGGCGTATATATACTTTGCCTGGAAAGCATTATCACCGCGCACGATGTCGGATGTGCGCGGCCCGAACAGGCGTGTGGCGGCTTCGACCTGCGGAACCTCTTCGGCCAGCGCCGGGGCGATGGGGGCATTGAGCTGCGGACTGTACCCGCTGTGCTGCGGATCGGCATAATGAGCCCACAGTTGGAATATCCGCTCCCGGTCGGGGAAACAACGGTCGGAGGTGAGGTTGTAATTGGCATACGAAAAGACCAGCAGGCCGACGGCCAGCCCCAGCGAAAGCGACACCACGCGGGCAAGGGTGCCGCCGCGCAGTTTACGCAGGTAACGTAATGCGAATAGGAAATTCTTCATTCGGGTCTGTCTTTAGTTTTTAATCGAGTCGATCGGGTTGGAATCGGCCGCACGGCTGCTCTGCCAGAAGACGGCAACGAATGCCACCACGGTGGCAAAAGCCCCCGAGGCCAGGAAAATGAGGGGAGAGAGCGAAATCCGGACGCTGTAATCCTGCAGCCAGCGTTCGAGCAGGTACCACGCCACGGGCACGGCGATGACGAATGCCGTGCCGACCAGCCGCATGAAGTTGCCCACCAGGCGCGTGAGCACCTCACCGCGCGTCGAGCCGAAGACCTTGCGGACAGCGACCTCCTGCTCCTTCTGCTGGATGTAGTAAGTCGACATGGCCACCAGACCGAGCGCCGAGATCAGGATCGCCACGAGCGTGAAGATACCGACGATGTGCAGGATGCGCCGCTGATCGGCATAGTCGGCTTCGATTTCCTGCTCGATATACTCCGCCCCGGTAAAAACCGCACCGTCGGAAATACGTTCGAAGACCGATTTGACCGTATTGTAGGCCACGGTCTTGTCCCCGCGGATTTTGACCAGGATATTCCACGGGTACATATCCGCAATGTCGTCCGTCTGCCACAGCATCGCCGATTGGGGCTTGTCGAGCGCCGACCCGATCTGGAAATCGCGGTAGATACCTGCGATTTGGTAGGGATAAGAGTAATCCATGCCTACCTTGAATTCTTCGGCGTCCTCCGCAATACCCAGTTCCCGCAGGGCGTGCTGGTTGATGAAGACCATATTGTCGTCGTTCATACGGGCGAGGTGGTTGTCGCGCAGCCGCTCCAGCCCCAGTATCCGGAAATAGGTCGAATCGCCGATGAATATCTGGAATCCGATCATCCGGTCGGGGCCATACTGCATCGTATTGTTGTTGCCCCGGTCGTGGGGCGTACCGCAGCCCAGGGCGACGGCCTCGACACACGGCTCGCGCAACAGCTCCTCGCGGAACTGCGCAATCTGTTTTTTCCCGAGGAAAATTTCGGTCGAGATATCGAGTATGTCGGCCGTATTGTACCCCATCGGCGCCGAAATCAGGTGGCGGATCTGCAGGCCGATGGTCAGCGAGGTGGCGATCAGGACAATGGTGATGACGTTCTGGATCGTGATAAGCACCTTGCTGTAAAACATCTTGGTGCGGTGGCGGAACGATCCCCGGACGATGTCCACGGGTTTGTAGCGCGACACCATCATCGCCGGGATAAAGCCCGCAACGACGCCCAGCACCACGATAAACGCGGCATAGCAAGCCACGACGGCAGGCGTCATATCCTGCCAGACACCGATTTTCGACCCCAGCAGCCGCGAAGCGCCGGGCTCCACCGCGGCTGCCAGGAAAAGCGCGATGACGAACGCCACGACACACAGGAATGTCGATTCGAGGATCAGTTTGAGGATGATTTCGCCGCGCGAGGCGCCCAGCAGCCGGCGGGCGGCCATCTCCTTGGCGCGAAACCCGGTCTGGGCAACCGTCAGGTTGATATAATTCATCACGGCGAAGAGCAGGATGACGGCGCCCACACCGAAAAGGATCATCACGAAGGGCCAACTGCCGTAGTTGAACCCCCCATCATTATTCTGGGATAAAAAATAGACATCGCGCAAAGGCGTAAGGGTCACATGCTGATAGACATTGCCCTTGTAGATCCAGTATATCTCTTTGAAATAATCAAGCATATCGGGTATCTTGGCCGTCAGGTCGGCACCGGGACGCGCCAGGATGAAAGTCGTCACGGCACCGGAATTACTCATACGCTCGTCATTGGCCGAATTGATATCGCAGAGGCGCTCGGCCCGCATGATGATGTCCATATTGGGAATCACCGAGCGGTCGATATCCCGCACCACGCCGCTCACAACGTACGACTTCTCCTCGTCGGGGAAGCGGATCACCTGCCCCATCGGGTTGAACGTGCCGAAAACCTTGCGGGCGAACGACTCGGAAAGCACCACGTTGTCGCGCGAGGCGAGGGCTTGCTCCCGGTCGCCCTCCAGCAGTTCGAAATCGAATATCCGGAAAAAAGTCGTATCGGCGAAGAGGATCGTCGCCGAATATTTCCCCTGTCCGGCCTCGACGGGCTGCATGGCATCGGTGGACTGTCCCGACACTGCGACGGCGCAGGTCGATTCGATCTCGGGATAACGGTCGCGCAGGTATTTCTGCAGGTAATAACCGCTCGTAATGCACTCCTCGTTGCCGATGACATAAATGCGGTCGGCCTTGGCGTGGTAGTCGTCGCACGTAAGTTGCCGAAGGGTGTAGTCGGCGATCAGGATCACGAACATCAGCGAGACGGACAACCCGAAGATATTGATGGCCGCATAGAGCTTGTTGCGCCCCAGGAAGTTGAAAAACGAGCGGAAATTGAGTTGACGGAACATATTATTCGGTTTTGACGGGTGCGGAGAAATTTCAGCGGAAAATTATTTATTGAGGATCAGCACGTCGTTCGAGCCGTAATTCTCATAGCCCGAAACGATGACCCGCTCGCCCGGCTCCAGCCCGTCGAGCACCTCGTAATACTGCGGGTTCTGGCGGCCGATGCGGATGGGGCGTTTGTAAGCCTTGTCGCCCTCGGGCGCAAGGACATAAATCCATGCGCCGCCCGTGGTCTGGTAGAACGACCCGCGGGGGATGATGACCGCCTCGGTAGGCTGCCCCAGTTCGAGATGCAGGTAGTAGGTCTGGCCGCTGCGTATGTTCTCGGGATGGTCGCCCAGGAAGGTGAAGTCGGCTCGGAACTGGCCGCTGCGCACCTCGGGATAGACTTTGCGCAGGCGCACCTTGTAGTCGGTGCCCTGACGGTCGAAGGTGGCTTCGAGACCGGCACGCACACGGTCGATGTAGCTCTCGTCGATCTGTGCCTCGACCTTGTAGTCCGACAAGTCGTTGATCTGCCCGATCTTCTGCCCCGTGGAGACCGACTGCCCGAGCACGATGTCCAGTAGGCCGACTTCGCCGTCGATCGGCGACTTGACGTTGAGGTTGCCGATGCGCTCGCGGATGAGCTGCATGTTGCGCTTCATGTTGTCGAGGTTCTCCTCCATCTGCTCGATCTGCACCGAACGGTAGAGCGAATCCTGCACCTGCCGCTCGATGTTCAGCTCGCGTTTCTTTTCGGCCAGTTCGTAGTCCTCCTTCGACTGCAACCACTCCTCGCGGGCGATCAGGGCGTTCCTGTAAAGCTCCTCGTTCTGCTGCCAGGCCCGCTTCTTGCGCGACACGTCGAGATCCAGCTGCGCCTTGTCCTGCCGCAGCGAGAGTTTCTCCTGCTCCATCGAGATCAGCGTATTGCGCAGGATGTTCTGCTTTTCGGCCAGCTCGGCCTCGCTGTTCAGGATTTCGAGCGTGAGCGACGTGTTGCTCAGCACGACCAGCACGTCGCCCTTTTTGACGGAGGTACCCTCCTCGACCACAAGCCGCTCGACGATGCCCGCTTCGAGGGGACTGAGCTGCACGGTGGTGATGGGCTGCACCTGCCCGGTGACGCGGATGTAGTCGTTGAATTCACCGCTCACGACCTGCCCGACGGAAATCGTACGGGCATCGACGCGCAGCGTCGAGGAGTTGTCGCGCAACAGGAGCCACAACACGAAGACCAGGAACAGCGCCCCGGCCAGATAGGGGATGCCTTTTTTGGTAAACAGGGCGCGGATGCCCTTTTTCTTTTCGATACGGATGTCCATGTTATTTTCTGTTTTTCGTTAGCGGATCAGGGGCGCACCGTTGTAATACTCGACCAGGCGCGTTTTGATAATGTATTGCAACCGGGCACGCAACCGTTCGGAGCGGGCCTGCAACAGGTTGTTGGCGGCGGTCTGAAGGTCGAGCGCCGAAACCATGCCCCGGTCGTACTTGCCGGCGACGGCGTTGTAGGCCAGCTCGGAGGCCGCGCTTTTTTTGCTGGCCTGCACGAACTCCTTGCCGTAGCCGAGCATCTGCTGGTAGTTCTGGGCGATTTCGCTTTGCAGGGCACGCAACGTCTGATCGCGCTGCTGCTCGGCGATCCGCCAGTTGTTGCGGGCGCGGTTCGTCCTCGTGCGGCGCGAAAGCCCCCCGAAAATGGGGATGTTGAGCTGGGCGGAAAAATAGTAACCGCGGTTATCACGGAACTGGTTCTTAAACGGCTCGTACAACGAATGATCGTCGAGGCTCATGAAGAAATTGGTCGAGTATCCGCCGCCGACATAGACCGACGGGAAAAAGCCGCCCCGGGCGACCGAATACTGGAGTTTCGACTGCCGCACGTTATAACCGGCGCTGCGGGCCTTGGGATTGTTGTCGAGGGCATAGGCGACCACATCGGAGAAGGGCGCCGTGCCGGCCGGGGTTTCGATGGCGAGATCCGTCTCGATCCCCAGGGGGCGGTCGGGCGGATAATTCATCGTTTCGGCAAGCGTGATCCTGGCCAGTTCGAGGTTGTTTTCCTGCTGCGTCAGCAGGTAGTCGTCCGAAGCGCACTGTGCCTCCTGCTCGGCCACGTCGGCGGCGCTCTTGAGCCCCAGTTCGAGCAGCTTGCGGCTCTTGGCGAGGTTGCCGGTGCTGGTTTCCAGCTGTTCGCGGGCGAGGCGCACGCTTTCGGTGTAATAGACGACGTCGAAATAGGCTTGCATGGTATTGAGCGCCACTTCGTCCTTGACCCGCTGCAACTCCTCGACACCCATCAGGCGCATCACCTTCGCGGCACGGATGGTATTGATCCCCGTAAAGCCGGCGAAAACGGGCATTTGCCCCGAAACGCCGTAGTTGTTGGAAAGGTTCGAAACGTCGGTATAGGTATTGGTCTCGGGGTCGACCGAGCGGCCGAAACTGGTCGTGGCGCTGACCGAGCCGCTGACCGAGGGCACGAGCGCCGCCACGGATTCGATATAGTCCTGGCGGTAGTTGCGGTTGGTGTAATCCTGCTGCCGTACTACGGGACTGTGTTCGACGGCATAGGCCATGCACTCGTCGAGGGTCATACGCACGACGGGCTCGGCCGCATTCGGGGCGGGGTCGGACAGAGAATCCACGGCAGGATCCGCGACGATGACGGTTTCCGTTGCCGCAATATCTGCGGCCGAAGCCCCCACGGGAGCAACGGGCGCAGCATCCGGCTGCACAGAGGCGGCGGGCAGGGATATCTGCGTCCCAGCGAGTGTCCAAAAAATTGACAGAATGAGGAGTAATAACAGTCGTTTCATCCTTGATTAGCGGGTATTGTTCGTTCGGGACATTTCGGAGCCAACCCCGTGCCAAAGAAACTAAATAACTGTATTACAAAATATTATATCACACATACAACGGACAAAGTGTAAAAAAATTTTACACCCTTGTAAATTTTGTGGACACGAAGGGACGATTTCACGATTTTAACGCTAATTTTACCGCAAAACAAACCGGAAACACCATGGCAAAAGAGGGAACACTACTGATCGTGGACGACAACCGCAGCATCCTGGCGGCATTGCGCCTGCTGCTGGAAAAATATTTCGCACGGGTGCTGACCCTCCCCACCCCCAACCGGCTGGCGACGACCCTGCGCGAGGAACAGATCGACGTGATACTGCTCGACATGAATTTCACGGCGGGCATCAACACCGGTAACGAAGGCATCTACTGGCTGAGCGAGATCCACGCCCGCAGGCCGAATATCAAAGTCGTGCTTTTCACGGCATACGCCGATATCGACCTGGCCGTGAGGGCAATGCGCGACGGTGCGGTGGACTTCGTCGTCAAACCGTGGGACAACGACCGGTTGGTGGCTTCGCTGCGCAACGCATACAATCTGGCGCGGTCGGCTCGCGAGGTGAAGCAGCTCAAGGAGATCAAGCGCGAGCTGGCCTCGGAGCAGCCGATGTTCTGGGGCGAAAGCCCCGCCATGGCGCGCATCCGCGAAATCGTCGAAAGCGACGCCTTCCGGAAAGCCGACCTGATCGTCGGCCCCGTCTACGAGGAGGGGCTGTATCCGGTGATTCGCTTCGCCGAGGAGAAAAAGATTCCCGTGGTGTCGCCGCTGGCCAATATCGAGGGGATGAACAGCGACGTGCTGTTCCAGCTCGCGCCCGACCCTTCGCGCAAGTACGAGAAGGCAGGCGATCTGGTGAACGGCGACAAGCGCGTGACGCTGATCTGCACCGAGTCTGCCGACAAGGAGTTCGAGCGCGAGATGCTCGCGCTGCTGGGCGATTCGGAGTATCGCCGCTATACCTATAAATACGAGCATCCCACGGCCCGCTCGGCCGACAGCCCGAGCGACCTCACGCCGCTGCTGGAGAATACGGACGACAACGTTTTCATCATCCTCTCCGACAACGAGGTGGACATCGACCGCATTCTCGCGGCTCTGGCCTCGGCCGATACGAGCCTTACGAGCCGCGGCCGCACGGCGCCCCGCTTCGTGGTGCTGGGCAACACCCGCTGGAACCGCTACAACACCGTCGACCGCGCGATGTTCTTCAAGAACCGCGTGATCTTCTTCTCGACCTACCACGCCAAACGCGACTCGGAGACCGTGCGGGCGTTCGACGACGCCTACATCCGTTCGTTCGGCGCGCTGCCGACCCTCTTTTCCTACCGGGGCTACGACACGGCGATGATCTTCGCCCCGGCCATGTACGGCGACATCGAGTACGACCTCGAAGACCGCCGCTACACGCCGTTGCAGACGACCTATCGGTTCGGGCAGAACGAAGGCCGCGAGAACCACGTCAACCGCAACTGGACGCGGGTCAACTACAACAGCGACTTCACCATAACCATCGAATGACAGAGCCATGGCAACTTTGACGAATACGATTCCCGAGAAAACCATCGAGCGATTGAGCGAGTACCGCCGCACGCTGCTCGCCAGCCATCGGCAGGGCATCACGCATATCTTTTCGCACGTACTGGCCGGCATCCACGGCATCACGGCCGTGCAGGTGCGCCGCGACCTGATGCTGATCGGCTTCTCGAGCGACACGAAGAAGGGCTATGACGTGCAGGTGCTGATCGAGTACATCAGCCGCATCCTCGACAGCCCCTCGCCCATGAACATCGCCGTGCTGGGCATGGGCCATCTGGGCCAGGCCATCACCAAATATTTCAACGGCAAGGGGCTCAAGCTGAAGATCACCGCGGCGTTCGACGTCGACCCCGAAAAGGTCGGCAAGACGATCGACGGCATCCCGTGCTACCATATGGACTCCTTCGAGGAGGTGGTCGAGGACAAGGACATCTCGATCGTCATCGTCTCCTCGCCGACGAAGGTGGCTCCGAATCTCGTGCTGCCGATCATCAATGCCGGCATACGGGGGGTGCTGAATTTCACCTCCACGCCGCTGAACTTCCCGCAGGGGATCATCGTCGAGAATTACGACATCACCACGCTGCTCGAAAAAGTCGCCTACTTCGTTAAGGAGAGCGACGGGAGCAATTCGTAACCGTGTGCCGGAGAGGGAGAGAGAGATGAGGGTATTTCACGGTTTCGACGCACTTCCGCACTTCGTCCGCCCGGCGGTCACCGTCGGGTCGTACGACGGCGTGCACCTGGGCCACCGCGCCCTGATCGGGCGGCTGATCGCCGAGGCCCGCGCCAACGGCGGCGAAAGCATTGTGCTGACCTTCGAGCCGCACCCGCGCATCACGCTGGGAAAGGCCGAAGGGCTGCGGCTGCTGACGACGCTCGACGAGAAAACGGCCCTGCTGGAAGAGCTGGGGGTGGATAACGTGATCGTCATTCCCTTCGACAGGGCGTTCAGCGCCTTGTCCGGAGAGGAGTTCGCGGACGATTACCTGATCGGAAAGGTCGGCGCCGAAACGCTCGTCGCGGGCTACAACCACCGTTTCGGCCACGACCGGATCGACTGCGACACGCTCGCGGCGTCGGGACGGCTCCGCGTCGTGAAGGTGGGTCCGTGCAGGGTCGACGGCGAGCATGTCAGTTCGACCGTGATCCGCCGGCTGCTGGATGAGGGGAAAACCGCAGAGGCCGAATTGTTACTTGGATATTCCCTGCAAACCGAAAAATAAAAAAAACATGTTAAGTCACGATTGTCAGATACGCGTGTGGTACAAGCACACCGACCAGATGGCCATTTGCCACCATTCGAATTACATCTGCTACTACGAAGCCGCCCGCAGCGAGTTCCTGCGCGCGCTGGGCATGTCGTTCGCCGAGGTCGAACGGCGGGGCATCATGATGCCGATCCTCGAAGTGCAGTCGAAATACCGCAAGCCGGCCTATTTCGACGAACTGCTGACCGTGCGCATCATCCTCCGGGAAATGCCCTCGACACGCATCAATTTCTTCTACGAAATCTACAACGAGCGGGGCGACCTGCTCAATACGGGCATGACCCAGCTGGGCTTCATCCACAGCGATTCGCGGCGTCCGTGCCGCTGTCCGGAATGGTTCCTGGAGCTGATCCGCAGCCGCTGGACCGAATAAGACGCCCCGTTTCGGGTCCGATTCATGCCGCTTCGCCCTGCGAAGCGGCTTTTTCTGCGCCGTGACGGCATTTTCATCGCCCGGAAAGTCCCTCCCCGCAGTACGATTCCGGAACCGCTCCGTCGGGGCGGAAGCAAACCGGCGTTCGCTTCTGCACCCGACGTTTCGTACCTTTGGATACTCCCGCTCGGCAATGTTCAAGTAAATTTGACATTGCCATCGCTTATTCGTACCTTTGCGGCTCAATTTGCGACAACTTATGATTTCAATAGACGGCCTCACCGTAGAGTTCAGCGGCACGACGCTTTTCAAAGACATCTCCTTCACGATCGGCGACAAGGACCGGATCGCCCTGATGGGCAAAAACGGAGCGGGCAAATCGACCCTGCTGAAGATCATCGCCGGAGTGCGTTCGGCCACGCGGGGGCGCGTGACCGTGGGCGAAGGCGGGAAAGTGGGGTATCTGCCCCAGCACCTTCAGGTGGAGGACGGGCGCACGCTCGTCGAGGAGGCGTCGCGGGCCTTCGAACACCTGTTCGAAATCGAGCGGCGGATCGCGGCGCTCAACGAGCAGCTCACGACCCGCACCGACTACGAAAGCGAGTCGTACATGCGGCTGATCGAGGAGGTCACGGCCATCTCCGAGAAGTTCTATGCCGTGGACCTCACCAACTACCAGGAAGACGTGGAGCGCATTCTGCTGGGGCTGGGCTTCGAACGGAGCGACTTCACGCGCCAGACCTCCGAATTCTCGGGCGGCTGGCGCATGCGCATCGAGCTGGCCAAGCTGCTGTTGCAGAAACCCGACCTGCTGCTCTTGGACGAGCCGACGAACCACCTCGACATCGAGTCGATCGAGTGGCTGGAGGATTTCCTGATGAACAACGCCAAGGCCGTAATGGTCATTTCCCACGACAAGGCTTTCGTGGACCACATCACCACGCGCACCATCGAGATCGCCCGCGGACGCATCTACGACTACAAGGTCAACTACTCCCATTACCTCGAACTCCGCAGGGAGCGTCGCGAGCAGCAGCAGGCGGCCTACGACAACCAGCAGAAGATGATCGCCGAGACCCGCGAGTTCATCGAGCGTTTCAAGGGGACCTATTCGAAGACCAATCAGGTGCAGTCGCGCGTGCGGATGCTCGAAAAACTGGAACTCATCGAGGTGGACGAGGAGGACCGATCGGCGCTGAACCTGCGCTTTCCGCCCGCCCCGCGTTCGGGTTCCTATCCGGTCATCACCTCCGAACTGGGCAAGGCGTACGGCGACCACCGGGTGTTCAGCGACGTGTCGATCACCATCGGGCGCGGCGACAAGGTGGCTTTCGTGGGGCGCAACGGCGAGGGCAAGTCGACGATGGTCAAGGCCATCATGGGGCAGATCGACTTCGAGGGCGAGATCCGGATCGGCCATAACGTCCGGATCGGTTACTTCGCGCAGAACGAGGCGTCGGGGCTCGACGAGTCGATCACCGTCTTCAAGACCGTCGACGACATTGCCGTGGGCGACATCCGGACCCGTATCCGCGACATTTTGGGGGCCTTCATGTTCGGCAAGGAGGCCAGCGAGAAACTCGTAAAGGTGTTGTCGGGCGGCGAACGGACGCGTCTGGCGATGATCAAGCTGTTGCTGGAACCAGTCAACCTGCTGATCCTCGACGAGCCGACCAACCACCTCGACCTGAAGACCAAGGAGATTCTCAAAGAGGCCCTGATG
>OOAO01002451.1_pt1 | contig 12313 bp, 9 predicted proteins | sample 1671821 | NCBI WGS metagenome assembly OOAO01 (sample SAMN06348196, study PRJEB24527) | human gut metagenome | biome: human gut; feature: ankylosing spondylitis patient; material: feces | host: Homo sapiens | place: China | collected 2015-10 | reverse complement strand
AGCTGATTGCAGACGCTATGCGCAAAGTTTCCAAAGACGGTGTTATCACTATCGAAGAGGCAAAGGGTACTGATACTACTATCGGTGTGGTTGAAGGTATGCAGTTCGACCGTGGTTACCTCTCTGCTTACTTCGTTACCAATACGGAGAAGATGGAGTGCGAAATGGAAAAACCGTACATCCTGATTTATGATAAGAAGATTTCCAACCTGAAAGATTTCCTGCCTATCCTCGAACCGGCAGTACAGACCGGTCGTCCTTTGCTGGTTATTGCAGAAGATGTGGATAGCGAAGCGCTGACAACTTTGGTTGTAAACCGTCTGCGTTCTCAGTTGAAGATTTGTGCAGTGAAGGCTCCGGGCTTCGGTGACCGTCGCAAGGAAATGTTGGAAGATATTGCAGTGCTGACCGGTGGTGTTGTCATCAGCGAGGAAAAAGGTCTGAAGCTGGAACAAGCTACTATCGAAATGTTGGGTACTGCCGACAAGGTAACTGTTTCCAAGGATAATACAACTATTGTAAACGGTGCCGGTGATAAAGAAAACATCAAGGAACGTTGCGAGCAAATCAAGGCTCAGATTGTATCTACGAAATCTGATTATGACAAGGAAAAACTGCAGGAACGTTTGGCCAAGTTGTCTGGCGGTGTAGCTGTTCTTTATGTAGGTGCTGCTTCTGAGGTTGAAATGAAGGAAAAGAAAGACCGTGTAGACGATGCGCTTCGTGCTACCCGTGCCGCTATCGAAGAAGGTATTGTTCCAGGTGGTGGTGTAGCCTATATCCGTGCATTGGATGCTCTGGAAGGCTTTAAGGGTGACAATGTAGATGAAACAACCGGTATTGACATCATCAAACGTGCTATTGAAGAACCGTTGCGCCAGATTGTTGCCAACGCTGGTAAAGAAGGTGCTGTTGTTGTACAGAAAGTACGCGAAGGCAAGGCAGACTTCGGTTACAATGCCCGTACCGATGTTTATGAGAACCTGCATGCAGCCGGTGTGGTAGATCCTGCCAAGGTTACTCGTGTGGCTCTTGAAAATGCCGCTTCTATTGCCGGTATGTTCCTGACTACAGAATGTGTAATCGTAGAGAAGAAAGAAGATAAGCCTGAGATGCCGATGGGTGCTCCCGGAATGGGAGGCATGGGCGGAATGATGTAAGATCGTTTTCCCTGATTGCTTAATCAAATAGGAGAACCGCAGTGTCTTTTTGATAGATACTGCGGTTTTTTTGTTCTATTTACCTTCTTGATTATTAATAAAAAGCGTGTAATATTACAAAAGTGTTACAAAAATGATTAGTTTTCATATCTTTTGTTCGTTTTTGTTGTTAGCAAAATAAAAAATCATATCTTTACCCTTCGTAAAGATAACCTAATCAACAAGAACTATTAACCTTTTTAATTGAAGAGAAAATGAACAAAAGCGAAATTGGACTAAATGCTGGGAAAGTTTGGCAGTTGCTTAGCGATTATACCAGATGGAGCTACGGTTCTTTAAAGAGGAAGTCCGGACTGAAGGACAAGGAGTTGGGAGCCGCATTGGGGTGGCTTGCCCGTGAGGACAAGATTGAAATTCATCAGGAAGAAGATGAACTTTATGTTTCACTAGGGGTAAATGTTTATATCGGATAAAGGAAACCGATTGAATGGATTGATTGAGGAGCACAGATTTCTCAGTGCGGAAGCATTTTCCACCGGGGGATGAAATCTGTGCTCCTTGGTTTCTTCATGTTGCAGAATATTCTTTTCTTTGCACATTCTTTTCAATGAACAAAAACAGAAAGACTATGAGAAGTTTTGCTTCAGACAATAATTCAGGCGTACATCCGTTGGTAATGGAGGCGCTGAACCGGGCCAACCGTGACCATGCTATTGGTTATGGGGATGATCCTTGGACAGAGGAGGCTGTCCGTAAAATAAGGGAAGCGTTTACGCCGGATTGCGAACCGTTGTTCGTATTCAACGGTACGGGCAGTAATGCGGTGGTTTTGCAGCTGTGTACCCGCCCTTATAATTCCATTATTTGTGCAGAGACTGCACATATCTATGTCGATGAGTGCGGTGCGCCTGCCCGTATGACAGGTTGTCAGATTCGTCCTATAGCTACCCCTGACGGCAAGCTGACGCCCGATTTAGTCCGTCCTTATTTGTGCCATTTCGGCGAACAGCATCATTCGCAGCCCGGAGCCATCTATATTTCGCAATGTTCGGAGCTGGGCACTGTCTATAAGCCGGACGAGTTGCGGGCTTTGACGGATTTGGCCCATCGGCATGGCATGTATGTCCATATGGACGGAGCCCGTCTGGCAAATGCTTGTGCAGCCTTGAATCTTGGCTTTAGGGAACTGACAGTGGATTGCGGGATAGATATCCTCAGCTTCGGTGGTACGAAAAATGGACTGATGTTGGGAGAAAGCGTGGTTGTCTTTAACCCAGCTTTGAAGAAGGAAGCTTATTTTGTGCGCAAGCAGTCGGCACAGCTCGCATCCAAGCTCCGCTATCTGTCCTGCCAGTTCACTGCCTACCTGACGGACAGCCTTTGGTTGAAAAATGCCGCGCATGCCAATCGTATGGCAAAGATTCTTTACGACGGATTGAAGGAATTGCCAGGTGTGCATTTTACGCAGAAGGTGGAAAGTAACCAACTTTTCCTTACGATGCCCCGTCCGGTGATTGACGAGCTGTTGAAGGACTATTTCTTCTACTTCTGGGATGAGGCCATCCACGAAATCCGTTTTGTAACCTCTTTTGATACTACGGAAGAAGATATCGAGCAATTGCTGCAATCGGTAAAAAGGCTTCTCTGAAATATATAAAAGCTCCTAACCTTCACAGGCTGGGAGCTTACTTCGAAACTTTCCCCTCTTGGGGGTAGGGGAAGGTTTACTGAAAACAAACCGATTGAATATTTACCTTAAATACCTTTGCACGATAACCTTTTTAACTAACCTTTTCAATAAATCTTTGTTAGAGTATGCTTATATACCGACAGCCTCGCGGACCGGTACAAAAGTGTAGCCTTTTCGTTTCAGTGTCTTAATCATCTTGTCCAGATAGCCATTATAGAACTTGTCTGTGCGGCGGTCGTCCGTTCCGAAGTGCATCAGCATTAGGTGTCCGTTCAGACCTTCTTTCTTTTCCACCTCCATAATCTTGTCGTAGATGAATTTGCTGCTCCGGTACTTCTGTCCCATGTCCGGAGTGGTGTAGTCGGCATTGCTCATGGTACCAGGGGTATAGTTGATGACTTGAATACCCATATTCTTTGCCCAGGCGGATATTTCCTTGTTATAGTATTCGTAAGGGGGAATATAGACGGGAGCGTCTTTGTATTCGATACTTGCCTTGTGGAGGGTCTCGTAGCTTTTCATCATATCGTTCTCAAACTCTTCGCGGGTGACCAGCAGAGAATCACGGTCTTCCCAAGGCATGTACAACAGATGTCCGTAACTGTGGCTGCCTACAAAATGCCCTTCGTCGAGCAGGCGTTTCACTACATCGGGATAGAGTTCATAGAACTCTCCGGTAAAGAAGAAGCCACCTTTGATGCCATGCTTCTTCAAGGTGCTGATGATGGCATCGGCACCGTCTGCTTTGTCGGCGGCAGTGAATACGAGGGTGATTTGCTTTTTTGAGGGATCGGTGCGGATAATGCCTCCGTCCACATATACATTCTTGTCATTTGGGATACCGGCTTGCTTCATTCCATCCTTCTGCATGGCAGAGAGGTAGTACGTGAGGCAGGCGGTTCCGTCCATGGTAGGCTCATTGGTGGAATAGTCGTGGATGGCGTCGTGATATACCATCAGGTCTGGCTGGAAGCGTTCGTAGTCTTGTCCGGGAGTTCCGGGAATTCCCGTCATATTGACACCGCGCAGGCTTTCGAAGATGGTACGATAGACAGGACCGTCCACCAGTCCGCCGGTAGTATTGCCCACGCCTGCATTCAGCAGTGAGGAGTGGGGTTGCGAGGGATAGTCTCCGTAAAGGGGAAGTTCCACAATCATGCTGGTTCCCCAAGGGTTACAGCCGAACAGCCAGTCGCGCAGGGAGGCTTCCATTTCGGCGTATGTGTCATCGCCGGTGGTTTCACGGTACAGCCGGCATTGGGTCAGCATGGCGGTAGTCAGATTGTTGGAACACCAGATGTAGGGTATACCGTGCAGGAAGGGGCTTTCTACCGCTTTCTCGTACGTGCGTTCAATGCCCGTACGCATGTTGCGGATGAATTCCTTGCTGATGCGGCTGTTGTCCACTTTGGCAAGATGGTAGTGCCCCATGTTCATGAACGGATACCATTGGTAGTGGCGTGCACTGTCGGCGCCCATCCAAGGAGTCACCGGTTCGCGACGTCCGTATTCAAGGGCTTGGGCCAGGTATTTGTTGTCGCCGGTGGCTTTGTACAGTTCCATGGCTCCCAGTTCCATATCGTCCACCCAGTTGTCCTCTTCGTAAATGTAGGGAGACAAGACAGAGGCTGTCTGGCATGCTCCCGGTTTCTTTACGCCTTCCTGATAGGCGGCATCGGCCTTGGCTTCGATTTCTGCTGCAAATTCAGGATAGTAGTCTTTCAGTATCTTGGCGCCTAAAGCGAAGCAGGAGGCAAACTTGCCGGCAGTGCTTGCCACTCCGGTCGTTGCATTCTTGAACTCTCCACGTACTTGCGGTTCGCCACTGCAAAAGTAAACGGGGCGTCCTTTACCCGGTCCGTAGCCGTAATCCACCAGGTCTTTGTTAGGTAGGCGCATTCCGGCATGGTCACGGTCGTCGGCTATCTGGTTGTACAGCTCGCCTGGAGCAGGATTCATCCGGTTCAGCCAGTCCAGTCCCCACTTGATTTCGTCCACGATGTCGGGAATGCCGTTGGCTCCCGGATGTCCGGCTGCATCATAGGCGTCACCGAATGATTCCGGATTTTCCTGATAGGCAAACATCATCTGGTAGATGGCATTGGCGGAGGTGGTGGTGTATTGCAGATAGTCCGTAGCATCGTGCCAGCCTCCGCGGACGTCTATATGTTGTCCGGTTTTGGTGGGATGATAGACGATGTAGCCGTCGTGCACGTGGCAGCTGTCTTTCAGGAACGGATTATAGCCGCAGCGTTGCTGCCGCATGTAGTGCAGCAGGTAGTCTGCGGTACCGTTGTAGACTTGTGCATTGATGGGGAAACGGGGGGAGACCGCTTTGCCTGCTTTCAGATAATACGTGCCCGGTTCTGTGAAATCACTGAAGTTCAACCGGTAGGTACTCTTTATGCCTCCCATCTTGCCGGTGGCCTTGGTTGTGTTGAAGGTACGCACCACCTTTCCGGTGAAAGCGTCAATCAATGAATAATTTTCTACGTTTGTTCCTTCCTCGCTCATGAATACAGCGACTTTGACGGATTGCGGCAAATAGCCGAGTTGGTTGATTCTGATCCATTCGCCTGCTTTGCCCGGCAGGGCTACGAGAGCGAATATTACCGTTAGGAGCCAATAATTACTTTTCATAATGGGGGTTTTTAATCTAAGGTTGGGGATTATATATAAAACAAATTTTCCTTATTACAAATAAAGCATTTTCTGTCAATTTTAGGAAGATTTAGGATGAATAATTAGACGATATTAGGTGTCGTTTACACTATTTTGGTATTTTATAGACGTGAAATAAGTGTTTGATTGAAACTAAATGTTTGTTTATCACGTAATTATTATACTTGATGATGCTTTTTAATTTTCGTTTACCTATTTTAATAATGCGTAAAACAAATTGGCGTGTTATTTGTTTTATGGTATTTAGACAATAAAACTAATAGACTATGGCTTATATTGATTACTATCAGGTCCTTGGAGTGGACAAAAAGGCATCTCAGGATGACATCAAGAGAGCGTTCCGCAAGCTGGCGCGCAAGTACCATCCTGACTTGAATCCGAACGATGCTACGGCCAAGGATAAGTTTCAGGCTATCAACGAGGCGAATGAGGTGCTGAGTGATCCTGAAAAAAGAAAGAAATATGATGAATATGGTGAACACTGGAAACATGCCGACGAGTTTGAAGCGCAGAAGCGGGCACAGCAGCAAGCCGGGGGCTTCGGGGGATTTGGCGGTGCCGGTTTTGGAGGTTCCGGTGCGGGATTTGGTACGGACGGAGGCGGTACGTATTGGTATTCTTCCGACGGCCAGGAATTTTCGGGCAGTAATGCCGGTGGTTTCTCAGACTTCTTCGAACAGATGTTCGGTCATCGTACGCGCGGCGGAGGCGGTGCCAATGCCGGTTTCCGCGGGCAGGATTATCATGCGGATTTGAACCTCTCGCTTCGTGAGGCTGCGAAGACCCATAAACAGATATTGACGGTGAATGGCAAGCAAGTGCGTATTACCATTCCGGCCGGTGTGGCCAACGGACAGGTCATCAAACTGAAAGGCTATGGTGGCGAGGGCATCAACGGAGGTCCTGCAGGTGACTTATACATCACGTTTGTGATTCCGGACGACTCGGTATTCAAGCGTTTGGGAGATGATTTGTATGTGGATGTGACCGTCGACCTTTATACAGCCCTGCTGGGTGGCGACCAGTTGGTGGATACTTTGGATGGTCAGGTGAAGCTGAAGGTGAAACCCGAAACTCAGAACGGGACTAAGGTACGTCTGAAGGGTAAGGGCTTCCCCGTATATAAGAAGGAGGGACAGTTTGGCGATCTCATCGTGACTTATTCCGTGAAGTTGCCGACAAACCTGACGGAACAGCAGAAAGAGATGTTCCGTAAAATTCAGAGTATGAACTAATGAAAGGAGAACGGATTATGCAGAACGAATGGATTGTCATCAGCGAATATTGTGACAAGTGTCATATAGAGCCCACTTTTATTGATATGCTGTGCGAAAGTGGACTGATAGATGTGGAGCAGGAAGGTGGAGAGCGTTATCTGCCTTTCTCCGAGTTGCCGGATGTGGAACGGTACAGCCGTATGTACTACGACCTTTCCATCAATATGGAAGGGATTGATGCCATCCACCATCTGCTGGCAAGGATGGAAGAGATGCAGCGGGAGATACACTCGCTGCGCGGCAGGCTGAGGCTGCACGGAGAGTATTAATTTTCCTTTCGTCTCTTTGAGAACTTTTGTCCTTTTAAGAAGGGGCAAGCAGGAGGAAGTATTTCAGAAAAAACAAGCGGTAGCTAAACTCCGGTGCCCGCTATATTTGCCTTGTCCAAGCAATGCGTTTATTTGCGGTAGCTTTCCAGCTCTTCTGCCTTGAACTTACGGATGAAGTTAAAGTGTTTTTCCACTTCAGCTTCTGCGTAGTTCACATACACCAGAGCCGACTTGCCGAACAGTTCGGGAGCCTTTGTCGCGTCCTGAATGATGAGGTGCGACATGATACATACCGCAGCCATCTCATAGAGGCGACGTGCCACGAAGTCCAGCAATTCCTGATTCTGTGCCTCTTTCACCGCATTGGTGCAGGCTTCGAACTTGTTGGTCATCTCTTTGATGCGGTCCATCAACGGTTGCATTTCTTCGCTGCACGGCACTTGCTCGTAGTCGCGCAAGGTGGCAGAGTATGAGCCGTTTGTTACATAGCGGATAGCAGCTACGGTCTGCAACTGAGTAGTACCTTCGTAGATAGAAGTGATACGTGCATCACGATAGATACGTTGGCAAGCATACTCCAGCATGAAGCCCGAACCGCCGTGAATCTGGATGCTGTCGTAAGCATTCTGATTGGCATATTCAGAGTTCATACCTTTTGCCAGCGGAGTGAAGGCGTCGGCAAGTTTGGCATACTTCTTTTGTTCCTGGCGTTCTTCCGGAGTCAGTTTGCGTTCGCGAGCAATGTCGTCCAGCGCTTTGTAGATGTCAACGTAGCGGGAAGTCTGGTACAGCAAGGAGCGTCCTGCATCCAACTTGGCTTTCATAATAGCCAGCATGTCATATACAGCCGGGAATTCGATGATAGCCTTGCCGAACTGCTTGCGGTCTTTGGCATAAGCCAGACCTTCGTTGTAGGCAGCTTGTGAAAGGCCTACCGACTGTGCGGCAATACCCAGACGGGCACCGTTCATCAAAGCCATAACGTATTTAATCAAACCAAGCTTGCGGTCGCCGCAAAGTTCTGCCTTTGCATTCTTGTAAACCAGCTCGCAGGTGGGAGAGCCGTGGATACCCAGCTTGTTCTCGATGCGGCGCACGTCTACACCGCCTTCATTCTTATCGTAGATGAACATGGACAAGCCACGTCCGTCTTTGGTACCCTCTTCTGAACGTGCCAGTACGAGGTGGAGATTGGCGTCACCGTTAGTAATAAAACGCTTCACGCCGTTCAGGCGCCAGCAGTTGTTGGCCTCGTCATAGGTCGCTTTCAGCATTACGCTCTGCAAGTCGGAACCGGCATCCGGTTCTGTCAGGTCCATAGACATGGTCTCTCCGGCGCAGACACGCGGTATAAAACGGCTGTGCTGGTCTTCGTTACCGAATTCGTAGAGCGTTTCGATACAGTCTTGCAGTGACCAGATGTTACCGAAACCGGCATCGGCGGCGGCAACGATTTCCGCACACATGGTGTACGGAGTAATCGGGAAGTTCAAGCCACCGAAACGGCGCGGCATGGTCATACCGTTCAATCCGGCTTTTACCATGGCGTCGAGGTTCTGCTTGGTGCCGCTGGCATATTCCACACGGCCGTTGGCACAGTGGGGACCTTCTTCGTCCACGCCCTCGGCATTGGGAGCGATAATCTCTCCGGTAATCTCTCCGGTGATTTCAAGTACCTTGTCAAAAGAGTCCATAGCATCCGCATAGTCTTGCGGGGCATAGTCATACTTGTCTTTGTCTTGGTAACCGCGTTCTTTCAGTTCGCAGATACGTTCCATCATCGAGTTGTTCAGATGATACTTCAATTCGGGAACTTCGGTATAAAAATTTGCCATAATTTCTTGGTTATTTAGGTATTCTGAAGTATAGGGGCATTGTGAATTTCACTCGCTTGGCCTCTCCGTCCTGATAGCCGGGCGACCAGCGGTAGACGTCGGCAATGGCCTCGAAAGCACGTATGGCTTCTTTATCGATGTCATAGCGCACGGACTGGAGGATTTTTGGATAGGTCATCTTGCCTTCTTCGTCTACAACGAACTGCAGGATTACCCTTCCTTCTGCCTTTTGCTTCCAGGCGTCTTCCGGATATTTGGTAACATTGGCCACCAGTTTCATGAGGTTCTCTATTCCTCCGGGGAAGGATGGAAATACGAAATACGGCTGATGTGCCATTTCAGTTCCGTGCTTGTCGAACATCTTTCCATCGGTGCACTGATTCTCTGAATAGTGTTCCTTTCTACGAAGTTTCCCATCGGGATAGTATTGCAGGAGTGTTCCGTCAAGTTTCCCATCACTGTAGCTCCGGGCCAGATGTATGGCACCGTCGGGATAATACACCATGGTCTGTCCCTCCAGGCGGTTGTCTCTATATACTTCTGTCAGGCTGTCCTTGCCATTTGCATAGAATGATGTATGCAGGCCTTCCCTTATCCTTTTGCGGGGATTGCTTTTGTATTCGGAGAAATGCCAGACATCCTTCTTTTGTCCTTCCAAAGCATACTCTTCCACCTTGATGCACTTCTTGTTTATCTTGGAAACAAGAGCATACCTGACTGCCTGGATGGAGTCGTCCGTCCATTGGTAATTCTTGTCCAACCAGAGCTTTTCTTGAGCTATAGCGGAAGATATACCTGAAAGAAGAACAAATATAAGAATCAGCCCTTTCATGATTACCTTTATTGTTATTTACTGTGTGATTTATAATATTTTATCATCTTCGGGATAACCTCTTCCACCGTACCGTTGATGACATAGTCGGCAATCGTATTGATGGGAGCGTTCTCGTCATTGTTGATGGAGATGATAATACCACTTTCCTGCATACCGGCAATGTGCTGGATTTGTCCGCTGATGCCGCAAGCAATATACAGTTTGGGGCGGACAGTGACACCGGTCTGGCCAATCTGGCGGTCATGGTCGGCATAACCGGCATCGACGGCAGCACGGCTGGCGCCTACCTCAGCATGGAGTTCTTTGGCAAGCTCGAACAACATGTCAAAACCTTCCTTGCTTCCCATGCCGTAGCCTCCGGCAATCACGATGGGAGCGCCTTTCAGGTTATGTTTTGCCTTTTCTACGTGGCGGTCGATGACTTTTACCACATAGTCCGTCTCGGGCACGTACTTGGCAACGTCGTGGTTGATGACTTCGCCCTTATAGTCGGCGTCCAGAATCTCTTTCTTCATCACACCTTCGCGAACGGTTGCCATCTGCGGACGGTGCTCGGGATTCACAATCGTGGCAACGATGTTACCGCCGAATGCGGGACGGATTTGATACAGCAGGTTCTCGTAAACCTTGCCTTCCTTCTTGTCTTCGTGGTTGCCGATTTCCAGTGAGGTACAGTCGGCAGTCAGTCCGCTGGTCAAAGCGGAAGAAACGCGCGGACCGAGGTCGCGACCGATAACGGTGGCGCCCATCAGGCAGATTTGCGGCTTTTCTTCTTTGAACAAATTGATGAGGATAGAGGAGTGGGGAAGGGAAGTATAGGGGAACAAGCCCGGAGCGTCGAATACGTGGAGTTTGTCTACTCCGAAGGGCAATACCTGCTTTTCAATGCCTACCAGATTATTGCCGGCAGCAACTGCCTCCAGTTGACAGCCCAACTGATTGGCTAATTTACGACCTTTGGTCAAGAGTTCGAGACTGACGTCGGCAACTGTTGTGCCTTCTATCTCTAAATATACAAATACATTATTCATAATCTTATCCTATCGTATGGTTAGCTAACAGTTCAACAATCAAATCTTCTACATCCTGGTCGCTGCCCGTCAGCGTCTTGCTTTCTTTGGCCTGGAATGAAATGTTCTGAATGGTCTTCACCTTTGTGGGCGAGCCGCTCAGACCGCATTGTGCAAGGTCGCCGTTCACGTCGGCAACGCTCCATTCCGTGATGTTCAGATAGGGATATTTCTCGTAGAGGTCGGCGTAGGCAAGCCCAGCGCCTTCCTTGGTGATGGCAGCTTTTTCCTGGGCACCGAGGGCGCGTTTGTACTTCTGCACCAGTTTGGCATTGCGCGGGCGGCAGGGAGCGGCACTTCCGTTTACGGTGATGACTATGGGCAGGGGAGCCTCAACGGTTTCCACACCCCCGTCGATATGACGTTTCACGGTAATTTTCTTGGCGGCTTTGTCCACGTTCAGAATCTCTTCTGCGTAGGTCACTTGCGTCAGCCCCAGCTTTTCGGCAACCTGCGGGCCTACTTGGGCGGTATCGCCGTCGATGGCCTGCCGGCCGCAGAGGATCAGGTCAAAATCGCCGCAGCTCTTGATGCCCTGCGCAAGTGTATAGCTGGTCGCCAGTACATCCGCACCGCCAAATTTGCGATCCGATAAAAGCGTTCCGCCGTCCGCGCCCATCGCAAATGCCTCGCGGATCACCTGCTGCGCCTGCGGCGGTCCCATGGAAATGACGTGAACCCTTCCGCCCACTTCTTCCCGGATCCGGAACGCCGTCTCCAGCGCGTACAGATCGTATGGGTTCATCTTCGAAGCCGCGCCGTCTCGTTTCAGCACGCCGGTAACCGGATCGACTTCTACTTTATTGCTTTCCGGTACCTGTTTGATACAGACAAGAATCTTCATTCTGCTTCCTCCTTCATATGGATGCTTTGTAAAAATCTTTAAATGATGGATGTAAAGAATTTTTAATCCGCATATTGGTTCTACCAATTTATTGAAAAGAAAAAGAATTTTGGTAGAACCAATTTTCTTTATTCGTTAGTATAGTGGGCTGCGTTCTAGTTGTCAACGATTGTTTATCTTTTCACATAGAATGTGTTTTTTCATGTTTTTCCAAAATTTCATCTATCATCCGGAAATGCCGGTCCAGTGCATCCTTCCCCGCTGCATTATCTGACAGAGATTCAGCGCTTCTTTCGCCTCTTTTGTCCGCAGAATTTCCGCGCGCATATTCCGGATGAAGGTATCGATCACACCGGAACACGCCTCTAAAATATTGAGCAGCAGCACATTTCCCGACGCCTGTGCCAGTGTAAAATGGATCTGTTTATCAATCCGGGCGTTTTCCTGCTCGTCCATGCTCCGGTCAAGACGTTTTACCAGCTCTTCCAGCGCCTCCATCTGGCTCTCCGACGCCTGTTCAATCGCCAGGGCAAACGCCTGCTGTTCCAGCGCATAACGGATCTGGCTGATCTGCTGATAATTAATCTGGGACATAGCAAACATCATCCCCATCGTCTCCGCAATGCTTTTCTGAAATTCACAAGTGATGTA
>OOAO01002447.1_pt1 | contig 12322 bp, 10 predicted proteins | sample 1671821 | NCBI WGS metagenome assembly OOAO01 (sample SAMN06348196, study PRJEB24527) | human gut metagenome | biome: human gut; feature: ankylosing spondylitis patient; material: feces | host: Homo sapiens | place: China | collected 2015-10 | reverse complement strand
GGCACGACGGATCTCGATAAGTTGAACGTCAAACGAATCAAACTGTAAAAAGACGAAAACATCATGCTCAGAAAGTTGCGTGTGGTAGCGGCGGCGGCGACCTTTACCCTGATTACGCTCTACTTCCTCGACTTCGCCGGATGGCTGCCGGAAAGTTTTCACGGACTGGTCAGTATCCAATTCCTGCCGGCGGTGCTGTCGTTGAGCCTCGTCACGCTGGCCGGGCTAATTCTGGCGACGCTGCTGTTCGGGCGGATTTACTGTTCGGTCGTCTGCCCGACGGGCATTTTCCAGGATATCGTGAACCGAATCGCCGGCCGGTTGCAGAAAAAACGGAAACGGTTCGCGTTCGCGCCGGCGAAAACGATCCTAAGGTGGTCGGTGCTCGGAGTCGTCGTAGTCACGTACTTGTTCGGCCTGACCGTCGTGCTGAGCCTGCTCGATCCGTACGGGGCTTACGGGCGGTTGGTATCGAATGTCTTCAGCCCGGTCTACATGGCCGGCAACAACCTGCTGGAAGCGATTTTCACGAAATTCGACAACTATACTTTCTACCGCACGGAAGTCGCCGTCGTCAGCCCGCTGGCTTTTATCGTCGCACTGGCCACGTTCGGAATCATCGGTTTTTTGGCATGGAAACACGGTCGCTCGTACTGCAATACGATCTGTCCGGTCGGCACGCTGCTGGGTTTCCTGAGCAAATACGCGCTGTTCAAAATCAGGATCGACAAGAACAACTGCAACGGTTGCGGCGTATGCGCTTCGAAATGCAAAGCGTCGTGCATCGACCGCAAGACGCACACGGTCGATTACAGCCGTTGCATAGCCTGTTTCGATTGCCTGGACAACTGCCGGCAGCAGGCGATCCAGTTCTCGTCCACCGCATCGAAAGCGGCGGTTCCGTTGGCCGTAAAAAAGGGCGGTATCCCGCAAACGGTTCCTACGTCTTCGCAACCTGCCCCTTGCAGCCCGCCCGAAACGGCAGGCGTTTCCGAATCGCCCGACCGGTCGCGGCGGCAGTTCCTCGGCACGCTGCTGGCGACCGCCGCCCTGCTGCCCGAAGCATTCGCCAGAAAACAGGAAGAGTTGCTATCGGGCCGCAAAGGGTACAAACGGCAGCATCCGCTCTGCCCCCCGGGAGCGGTCAGCCCGGAGCACCTGCTCAAACACTGCACGGCCTGCCACCTATGTATCGCCAAATGCCCGTCGCACGTACTGAAACCGGCCGTAACCGAATACGGACTCGGCGGGGTAATGCAGCCGGTAATGTATTTCGACCGCGGATTCTGCAATTTCGACTGTACCGTCTGCTCGGACGTATGTCCGAACGGGGCGATCCATCCGCTTACCGTCGAGCAAAAGCACTTGACGCAGGTGGGGCGCGTCGTATTCATTAAGGAAGATTGCATCGTCTATGCCGACGAAACGAGTTGCGGCGCCTGCTCCGAGCACTGTCCGACGCAAGCGGTGACGATGATCCCGTACAAAGAGGGACTGACCATCCCGTCGATCGACCCGGATATCTGCGTTGGATGCGGCGGCTGCGAATACGTCTGCCCGGCACGACCGTTCCGGGCGATCCACGTGGAAGGCAATCCGGTGCAACAGCAGGCGAAACCGTTCGAGCGAACGGGCGGCAGCGACATCAAAATCGACGACTTCGGATTTTAAAATGCGCAGACCGCTCATGACCGCCGAAACCGTCCGACGAATCGCCGCATACGGCTGTCTGACGGCCGTATGCCTGTTCGCAGTTTTATGCGCTACGGCAAAACCGCAATGCGAAACGCTCGTCCGGCAAATCGACTCCGTGCTGTCCCGGTATCGAGCGACCGTCGGGGTGGCCGTACTGTCCGACCGGGACGAAATCGTCGCGGCGAACGACAGCATCCTGTTCCCGCTGATGAGCGTATTCAAATTCCACACCGCCCTGGCCGTACTCGACCGCATGGACAAGAACCGCACCCCGCTGGACAGCGTCGTCCGCATAAAAGCTTCGGACATGCACCCGGACACATACAGCCCGCTGAGAGAACGACACCCGGGCCGGGACTTTTCGATTACGATAGCGGAACTGCTGAGATACAGCGTAGCGCACAGCGACAACAACGCTTGCGACATCCTGCTCGAATATGCCGGAGGCCCCGAAGCCGTCGAAAAATACGTGCGCGGCCTCGGCATCGAAAACACGTTCATTTCCGCCTCGGAAAAAACGATGCACGACCGGATCGAGAACCAATACCTGAACCGTAGTACGCCGACGGCGACGGCACGCCTGATCGAGACCTTTTTCGAAAACCGGCTGTTCGCATCCAAGTACAAAAAATTCCTGATCCGGATCATGACGGAAACCTCGACCGGGCAGGACAAGCTCAAAAGTCTGTTGCCCCCGGACTGCACGGTCGGCCACAAAACGGGCTCTTCCGACCGCACCTCAACGGGCGTCAAAATCGCCGACAACGACGCCGGATTCGTGCTGACGCCGGACGGCAAAAGATACTACATCGCCGTATTCGTCAGCGATTCGCAGGAAGACGATCCGACGAACGCCTCCATAATCGCCCGCATTTCCGCAATCGTATACGATTTTATGATACGTCCGACTGATCCGAACCGTCCGACGCTTTGCCGCCCCGAAAGCGTGTCGGCCGACGATGCGGCCGGGAGTCCGTAAAAAAGAGAGCGCCCTGCCAAACAAACAAGCGCTCTTCTTTGGTTGCGACGCCGCAGGTAGCGGGAAGCGGTACTTACGCTCAGAAGTTCGGCAATACAACCTTTATTCGAACGGATGATTCGAATAAAAAAACAAAACCGGGTTATCATCCTCCCGGGCTGTCCGCACACGGCTCAGAAAAACCGAATCCGTTGAATTTCCCCGGTCGGATACCGACAATTTCAATTGCTGTAAAGAAAGAACCCGACCACAGGATGCCCTCCGACGTGTTCGACGGCAAGCATTTCCCCGAGGAAAACCCCCAGACGTCTTTCCCGTCTTCGGTGACGTTCGTAACGGAATAAACGTAACCCTTTACCAGCAAATCCCAAAACTCCTCCTGTGTCAATTGTACATTCAACCGCGACGCAGGGAAATTTTTCTCCCCGAAATCGATTTGGAACCAAGGTACGATTTTCTTCCCGTCCAATCGGTAGACCGTATTGTCGTACCGGCACGTAAAATTCAGATGATCGGAAACGACGAGCTGCCGCCCGATGGAATAGGTATTGAAAGGAATCGGACGTTCAAAAGGAATTTTTACAAATCCATCTTCCCGTCCCCGTTCTATCAGGGACAGATAATCGGCCGGAAACATCTGCTGGCTGTTAATCGCGACAAGGTACTTTTCCGTAAAAGCCAACTCTTTGAACAGAGCGTCCGGCAACCGGCTTTCATACCGGAAATCGCCTTGTACACCGCAATGAATCAATTTGTAGGGCTTATCGGCATAGATGATCAATTCTTCCCGGTCGGGATCGATCACGAAATCCGTCATTCCGATATACTCCCCGGGCCCTCTGCCGACCCGGCGAATATTCCATAAAAACTTTCCGGCGGTATCGAACACGCATATTTTATCATAGCGGTTATCCGAAACAAAGATCCGACCGTTCCACAGAACGACTTTCGAGATCATACTCAGCGCCGATTCGGAAGTGGTTTCCAGAAATACCGGTTTCGAATAACGCCAGAGAGAATCGCATAAACCCGTATTCGCTTCCCGAACAGTCACCGTAAAAACAGGGGCGGATCCGGATTCTGCGGACGAAGTACAGCCAGCGATCCACAAAACAGAAACCCAGAAACAAATAAACGACGACTTGTACATCGGCAATCAACTATAAATCATTGTTCAAATGAAGTTTACTCTTGAAGAAAACAATTACGGCAAAAGACGCGCACAACGCGCCTAATGGCATATACTTATATCATCCCGAAGATAAACCGATTAATCTTTACATGCAAATTTGGCACTAACTGATAAATTAAATCGAATCAGGTATGTGGACAAAATACCCATCTTTAGTCTGCCCGTCGTTGATTTATTCCGGAAATCTTTGCAATATTGCATTCCGTGTCGGAAACACCCCGAACGGGTTTTAACCGTACCGTTCAAAAGTCCGTAAAACAGAAAATTATGAGATTTCATTCCTTACTGCTGTGTACGCTTTTCTGCATCGCGACCGGCTGCGACAGCCTGGCCGCCCGGCCGAAAGACCGCGACGACCGCGGATGCGCCACCTACAACATCCTGGACTTCGGAGCGAAAAACGACGGGACGACCGACTGCGCCCCGGCCTTCGAGAAAATATTCCGGCGGATGGAAGGCAAAAGGCAGGTCGAGATCGTCCTTCCGGCGGGGTCGTTCCGGATATCCCGACGGATCGTTTTCGACCAGCCGCAGTTCGGCGGATACGATTACCATTCGGGAATTTGCGTCAGGGGAGCGGGGGAGGACGCGACCGAACTGATCTGCGACAACGAGGATGGAGGGCTTTATTTCAATCTGGCGACGAATATGCTGACCGTGACCGTCTGCGATCTTTCGCTGGTCGCCGTAAAAAAAGGCCTCGGTACGGCGGTCGAATTCAATACGGCCGACCAGAACCCCGGAGATCACCATTCGAGGATGTTCCAGGCAAGGAACCTGCTGGTGCGGGGGCCGCATTTCAGCAACGGCTATTTCGCCAACGGAATCGTCGTAAAGAACGCCTGGTATCCGATGCTGGACAATGTCAAGATCACGTCCGAGTACGGCGATTCGCACGGTAAAATGGCTGCGGGATTCGCTTTGCTGGACTGTTACAGCCCGCTCGTCGACAAATGCTACTTCTGGGGAGGGGCGGAATACGGCCTGCTGTACCGGAGCGAAATAGACAGCGAGGACGGGATCGTATCCGACTGCTACTTCGTAGGGCAGGACACCGGCATTCGGGTAAGGCTGTCGGCACGAACGGACGGGTGGGGCGAACCGGCGTTCCACCTGACCGACAGCCACATCCACTACAAGGTCAAAGGACTGGCCCTGAAAGGCATCCGGCAGGGATTCGTCTCCGGAAACCTGTTTTACTGCTTCAACCGGGCGGCGAGCAGGTGGCATGCCGACCCCGACAGCGTATCGTCGTACACATCCAAAGACATCGAATGCGACGCCGTGAACGATTTCATCGTGTCGCACAACCAGTTCGCCGAGCCGGCCTCGCCGAAGAGGGTGTGCATAGACATCCTTCCCAACTCGGGCAACCTGCTGATCGACGGCAATATTTTCAACATGGACGGCACCGCCATTCGAAACCGGTCGCAGGTCAGCAGCAGGTGTATCGGAAACGTGTATACCGGGAGTCCCGACTTTACGAAATCGGCCGACGGAGCGAACGCCCTGATCCGGTACGTCGATCCGAACGGAACCCTAAAGACCCTCGACTTCGAATAAGCCCGCAAGCGGCCGCCCGCCCGGCAACGCTTTCCCAACGACAAAAACGACCGGACGTTGCTGTCCGGTCGTTTTCCCGATACGAAAGCCGTACCGCGTCTATTTTACGGCGATCACATCTATCTCGACTTTTGCGCCTTTGGGCAGCGCCGCGACCTGATAGCACACCCGGGCCGGCATCTGCCCGGTGAAGAATCGAGCGTAGACTTCGTTCATGGCCCCGAAATTGCTGATATCGTCGAGCAAAACGGTCGATTTGACCACGTTGTCGAACGAGCATCCGGCTTCGGCGAGGATCGCCCCGATGTTGAGCAGCGATTGTTCGGTCTGCCGGGCGACCGTATCGGGCATCGTACCGCTGATCGGATCGATCGGGAGTTGGCCGGAAACGTAAACCGTCCCGTCCGCTTCGACGGCTTGGCTGTAAGGGCCTACGGCCTGCGGGGCCGCCGCGGTTGCAATAACTTTTTTCATGGCTCTGTAATTTATCGGTTATACTGTCGTGCAAATTTAAAACATCATCCGGAATCCGGACGGGTTCTCGGAAATTATTATTAGCTTTGCTTGCCGTTTTTTCGGAGGGTATTTTTAACAATTACAAATAAAATCAACTTATTATGAAAACCGCACGTTTGATTCTCGCAATCGCTCTCGCCGTTTCGGTTACGGCCTGCTGCTCCTGTCGCAAAGGAAAAAAGAATGCCAAACCCCTGACCGAAACCACCTGGGCGATGGTCGAATGGGAAGGACAGCCGTTCAAAGCCGACAACAACTATACGTTGGTATTCAGCAAAGAAAAAGGCCGTTTCGGCGGACGCGGCGACTGCAATTCGATCATGGGCAATTACACGCTGTCCGACAACGGCAAAATCAAAATCGAATCGGTCGCTTCGACGCGCGCCATGTGTGCGAATCAGGCTCAGGAAGACAAATTCATCAAAGAACTCGACCGGGTGGATTCTTACCGGATCGACGGAGACCTGCTGATGCTGATGCACGACGGCGAAATGCTGATGGTGATGCAGGCGCAGGACACGACGATGAAATAAACGGAAACAGGAGAATACCTGCTAAAAAAAACGGATGCGCCGTCCCTCGGGACGGCGCATCGTTTTCCTGGTATTCCCGGCGCGTTTTTTGCGAATTGATTCCCCACGAATCAATCATCCATCCATGAACGCACTGCAAAATAAGACCAAGGCCCACCTCGGCCTGATCCTGGCCAATCTGGTCTGGGCGATGAATTACCCGTTTTACAAGATGATTATGCCGCAATACATGTCGCCTTACGAACTGGCGACCCTGGCGGTAAGTATCGCCGCGATCCTGGCTCTGCTGTCGTTCTTTTTCGTTCCGGTCGAACGGGTGCAACGCAAAGGAGACATCGTAAAATTCATCGGGGCAGCCGTACTGATGGGCGTCGCAAAAAAACTGTTCCTGATGGTCGGCATCCAGCATACCAGCCCGATCGACGCCTCGATCATCGCCACGCTGGGGCCGATCCTCGTACTGGTGATCTCGGTATTTTTCCTGATCGACCGGTTCACTCCGATGAAAATCGTCGGCATGGTGATCGGCCTGGCCGGCGCGCTCGTGGTGATTCTCAGCAACAGCGGCACGACGGCGGCGACGGCCAAACTGGGCGGCGACGCGATCGTCTTCCTCGGCATTGTCAGTTCGTCGTTCTCGATGGTATGGCTCAAAGACCTGATCATGCGCTACAAACCGATCACCCTGTTGCGCTGGATGTATCCGCTGGCCGCGCTGATGCTGCTCCCGTTCGGACTGAGCTCGGTGATCCATACCGATTTCGCCGCCATCCCGCCGCACATCTGGTGGGTAATCGCCTACGCCGTCCTGCTCCCGAGTTTCGGACCGAATTACCTGCTTATTTTCAGTCTGCACTACGTCAAACCGACGATTAGCAGCGTCTATTTCTACCTGCAACCGGTCATCGCGACCGGGCTTTCGGTCGCCCTCGGCATGGACAAACTGTCCTGGGATCGTGGACTCGCCTCGATCGCGGTTTTCGTCGGCGTACTGCTGGTAGTCAACGCATATAAAAACCATCCGTCGGCCCCGCGGCACGGCGGGGAGTGAACCCGCCGGCAGAACCGATTTCGCATAATCCCGGGATATTATTGACAATCTGCCAAAAAATAGCTATTTTTGCAGATTATTGCAAAAGTCAAGTTATCGAAACATGGGCAGTTCAAAATTCAAAGAGTATAAAGGACTCGATCTATCGCAGATCAACCGGGAAATTCTCGAACAGTGGGACCGCAACGACGCATTCCACCAGAGCATAACGACCCGCGAGGGACATCCGACGTTCGTCTTTTACGAAGGTCCTCCGTCGGCCAACGGAACGCCGGGGATCCACCACGTCATGGCGCGTACGATCAAGGACATCGTCTGCCGCTACAAAACGCAGCAGGGTTTTCTCGTACACCGCAAAGCGGGATGGGACACGCACGGACTGCCCGTCGAATTGGGCGTCGAAAAGAAGCTCGGCATCACCAAAGAGGACATCGGCACGAAAATTTCGATCGAGGAGTACAACCGCATCTGCCGCCGCGAAGTGATGACCTATACCGACATGTGGGAACGGCTGACCCGCGACATGGGGTACTGGATCAACATGGACGACCCGTACATCACCTACGACAACAAGTACATCGAGACGCTGTGGTTCCTGCTCGCCGAGTTGTACAAGAAGGGACTGCTGTATAAAGGATATACGATACAGCCCTATTCGCCGGCCGCCGGCACGGGGCTCAGCAACCACGAGCTGAACCAGCCGGGCTGCTACCGCGACGTGAAGGACACGACCTGCACGGCGCAGTTCCGGATCGTTCGCAACGCGAAAAGCGAGCCGTTGTTCGAAGGGGTCGAAGGGGCGCTGTACTTCATGGCGTGGACGACCACGCCGTGGACGTTGCCGTCGAATACCGCGCTGGCCGTAGGGCCCGCAATCCGTTACGTAAAAGTAGAGTCGTTCAATCCGTATACGGCCGAACCGATCACCGTTATCCTGGCCAAAGAGCTGCTGCATAACTTTTTTCCGAAGAAAAACGGAGAGTTGCCGCTGGACGGTTACGGCGGGGACGGCAAAAACATTCCGTACCGGGTGATCGGAGAGTACATGGGCAAAGACCTCGCCGGCGTCGAATACGAACAACTGATCCCGTGGATCAAGCCGGACGGCGACGCATTCCGCGTCATCACCGGCGACTTCGTGACGACCGAGGACGGTACGGGAATCGTGCACATCGCGCCGACGTTCGGCGCCGACGACGACCGCGTAGCCAGGCAAAACGGAATCGCCCCGCTGATGGTGACCGACCGCGCCGGCAAACGCCAGCCGATGGTCGACCGCACCGGGAAATTTTTCCTGATCGCGGACATGGATCCGGAGTTCGTGAAAACCCATGTCGATACGACTGCCTACAAAGAATACGAAGGCCGTTTCGTCAAAAACGCTTACGATCCGAAGCTGACGGACAACGATCCGACGCTCGACATCGACCTGTGCATGAAGCTGAAATTCGAGAACAAAGTATTCAAGATCGAAAAGCACACGCACAACTATCCGCATTGCTGGCGTACCGATAAACCGGTGTTGTACTACCCGCTGGACTCGTGGTTCATCAAAACGACGGCCGTCAAAGACCGGCTGATCGCGCTGAACGAAACGATTAACTGGAAACCGGCCAGCACCGGTTCGGGACGTTTCGGCAAATGGCTCGAGAACCTCGTCGACTGGAACCTGTCGCGCTCACGGTATTGGGGCACCCCGCTGCCGATCTGGGCGACCGAAGACCACAGCGAACTGAAATGCATCGGCTCAGTCGCCGAGCTGAAAGCCGAAATCGACAAATCGGTCGCCGCCGGTTTTATGACCGAAAACCCGTTCGCAGGTTACGTCGAAGGCGATTTCAGCAAAGAGAATTACGAAAAATTCGATCTGCACCGGCCCTATGTGGACAACATCGTGCTGGTATCCGACAAAGGTGAAAAGATGGTGCGCGAGAGCGACCTGATCGACGTGTGGTTCGATTCGGGGGCCATGCCCTACGCCCAGGTGCACTATCCGTTCGAGATCGGCGATGCGGAGTTCCGAAAAGTATATCCGGCCGATTACGTAGCCGAAGGAGTGGACCAGACGCGCGGCTGGTTCTTCACGCTGCATGCGCTGGCCACGATGTTGTTCGACAGCGTGGCGTTCAAAAACATCATTTCGAACGGTCTGGTGCTCGACAAGAACGGCAACAAGATGAGCAAGCGCCTCGGCAACGCCGTCGATCCGTTCGAAGTGCTCGAAAAATACGGGGCGGACGCGGTACGTTGGTACATGATCTCGAACTCGCAGCCGTGGGACAACCTCAAGTTCGACGTGGAAGGCGTGGACGAAGTACGGCGCAAATTCTTCGGAACGTTGTACAATACGTACAGCTTTTTCGCGCTGTACGCCAACGTGGACGGATTCACCGGCCGCGAACCGGAAGTGCCGGTCGAAAAACGTCCCGAGATCGACCGCTGGATCATCTCGCTGCTGAACACGCTGGTCAAAGAGGTAACGGACGCGCTCGAAAATTACGATCCGACGCCGGCGGCTCGCGCCATCCAGGAATTCGTCGGCGAAAACCTGTCGAACTGGTACGTGCGCCTGAACCGAAAACGTTTCTGGGGCGGCGAACTTTCCGAAGATAAACTGGCCGCTTACCAGACGCTCTATACCTGTCTGGAGACCGTTTCGCAACTGGCTGCGCCGTTCGCGCCGTTTATCAGCGACCGGATCTTCACCGACCTGAACGCCCTCAGCGGACGCCACTGCGATGCGTCGGTACACCTCAGCGCATTCCCCAAGGCGAACGATTCGCTGGTAAACAGCGACCTGGAAGAGAAAATGGCGCTCGCCCAGAAGGTATCGTCGATGGTGCTGGCGCTGCGCCGCAAGGTCAATATCAAGGTGCGCCAACCGCTGAGCAGGATCCTGATCCCGGTGCTCGACCCTGTGCTGAAAGAGCATATCGAAGCCGTCAAGAGTTTGATCCTGAACGAAGTGAATATCAAGCAACTCGAATTCATCGAAGACACAACCGGCGTAATCACCAAACGGATCAAGCCGAATTTCAAGACGTTAGGCCCCCGGTACGGAAAGCAGATGAAACAAATTTTCGCAGGCCGACATCGCACAGTTGGAACGCACCGACTCGTGGACGGCCGAAATTGACGGCGTGAAGATCGAAGCCACGGCCGCCGATTTCGACATCACGTCGGAGGACATGCCGGGTTGGCTGGTCGCCGCCGAAGGGAAACTGACCGTCGCGATGGATATCACGGTAACCGAAGAGCTGAAGCGAGAAGGAATGGCACGGGAATTGGTAAACCGTATCCAGAACATCCGAAAAGAGAGCGGGTTCGAAGTCACGGACAAAATCCGGATAACGATCGGCAAGAACGGTCAAACCGACGGAGCGGTCGAATCGTACGGCGATTATATCGCCGCGCAAACGCTGGCGGTAAGTATTTCCTCAGCCGATTCGATAACCGATCCCGACACGCAAAACATCGAGTTGGACGATTTGACAGTCAGCATATTGGTCAAAAAAGCATAACCTGCGGACGATTATTTTCCGGGGTTACCGCCAAAAACTTTTGCCGATTCGTAAATTAATATTATTTTTATACATAAACCAAAAACTTTAGGGCCATGTCTGAAAATGAAAAAACACGGTATTCCGACGAGGAGCTGCAGGAGTTTAAGCAGATAATACTGGAAAAATTGCAAAAGGCAAAGGCTGACTACGATTTGCTGAGATCGACTATTACGCACACCGCAAGCAACGATATCGAGGATACCTCGCCGACTTTCAAAGTGCTCGAAGAGGGTGCCGCCACGTTGTCGAAAGAAGAATCCGGACGCCTTGCCCAACGGCAGCTAAAATTTATCCAGCATTTGGAGGCAGCGCTCGTCCGCATCGAGAACAAAACCTACGGCATCTGCCGCGAAACGGGGAAGTTGATCCCGAAGGAACGCCTGCGTATCGTACCGCACGCCACGCTGTGTATCGAAGCCAAAGGCGAGCACAAATAGCAATCACGAGGGTAGGGCGGAGGCTTCCTCAGGCCGTACCGGGGTCGAATTTACTAACAAAGAAGAGGGCGCGTCCCTCTTTTTTAACGCATATGCCGAGACAAATTACGATTTACACCGACGGCGCCGCACAGGGGAATCCCGGACGCGGCGGATACGGGGTAGTCCTGCTGAGCGGCCCGTTCCGCAAAGAACTGAGCGCCGGCTACGCCCATACGACCAACAACCGGATGGAACTGATGGCCGTCATCGCGGGGCTCGAAGCGCTCCGGTACGACCAGTGCGAAGTGACGATTTACAGCGACTCGCAGTATGTCGTCAATTCAGTCGAAAAAGGCTGGGTTTTCGGTTGGGAACGCAAAGGTTTCAAAGATAAAAAAAATGCCGACCTGTGGACGCGGTTCCTGAAAGCGTACCGCCGCCACCGCGTTCGCTTCGTCTGGGTGAAAGGACATGCCGACATTCCCGAAAACGAACGCTGCGACCGACTGGCCGTCGCGGCGGCATCTTTGCCGAACCTTCCTCCCGACACGGGGTACCGCCCCGAAACCTGAACGACCGCACGAAACGACCGGTGCGAACTGCGATAAAATGACAAAAAAAGGCAAAGAAAACCGTTTTATTTTTGGTTTAAAGAAAAATCTGTCTATCTTTGCACCACCAAAAACGGAGATTCAGTAGCTCAGCTGGTAGAGCACAACACTTTTAATGTTGGGGTCCCGGGTTCGAGCCCCGGCTGGATCACAGAAACGCTGGACAGAAATGGACAGTAAATGTACAACTCCTACAATAT
>OOAO01002437.1_pt1 | contig 12382 bp, 6 predicted proteins | sample 1671821 | NCBI WGS metagenome assembly OOAO01 (sample SAMN06348196, study PRJEB24527) | human gut metagenome | biome: human gut; feature: ankylosing spondylitis patient; material: feces | host: Homo sapiens | place: China | collected 2015-10 | reverse complement strand
GAATTATTAGTAATAAAGGAGAGATTAGATAAAAGAGACAATAAAGTATATAATATTAAACTCTTAGAAGAATTCCAAAGAAGAGAAGTCGCATATGCAAAAAAGGTTTCAGATGAATTGGGCATAGAGTGTATTGAAATATCTTCTAAGAATTTTAAATCAATAAAACCTATAATGGATAAAGTAATGAATGAATAAGTCAAAACATCGCTTTTAAAAACGCATCTTTAAAAAGAAGAAGCCTTCACACTAAGTGGGGGCTTTTTCATATACTTGCTGTTTTTTTAGTCTAAAAAATGCACTGTAATTTTATTTATGGTTATCTTTGAGGCATGGTTTAATAATTTATATGGTATGAAAAAAATATTTTTGTTAATAATTAGCCTATTTGTATTCACTTCATGTGCGGTCTATATGCCAACACCTAAATCCTTTGTTGAGATTGTTGATTATTCTACATTGACTAAACAAGGAATATTTGTAACTGAATCTAATTCCGTCAATTTTAGTTATGAACCGATAGGCAGTATAGTCGCTGAGGAAACGGGTGGATGGAGCCGTAAAGATGATAGATCTAATATTAGAGAATCTAAAGATGATTATTATGTTGGATCTATGAGTAAGAAAGTGTATAGGGCTCCTGATGTGCAAATGGCATTTGCCAATCTCGCTTCACGATTACATGAGATTGATGCCAATGGAGTTATCAATCTTAAAATAGCATCCACGATGGAATTTGATCAAGCAAGTAAACTATCTGTTCAGAAAATAACAGTAACAGGTATGGCCATTCGGAAGTGATATTTGGCATTTTTGTTTTGGTGGGTAGAAATGTATGTTTAGTAATGGATGTAGAAAAATGCGTTTCTTTTTTTGCAAATTCAAATTTTATCTCCATCTTTGCAAAAGCTAAAACATGATTATATATAATCCCGGTGAGCTTCGGTTAATTGCTCCACGAAATTCGATGGGCTTTTTTTATGCCCATACTCTATCATTTTTGTGATGTCACGAAAATGTTAAATATGAAATGGCGGTTGCCCTCTTTCCCAATTCTTAAGCCTTCGGGATTACGAATCATGTTTTAGCGAACGGGAAATGGCAACCGTTTTTTATTGCCTAAAATGCTAAAACATGATTCGTATGAAAAAGAAATCCCAATCCGGTAAAGTTCCAGTATGCAAGCTTCAGGCATTCTTTAGCCAGCTTTCAAGTATGCTATCTCAAGAAGGTAGCGAGTTCTTCGTCAATCGTTCCGATGACGGTACCACATCTATCCGCCTCTCCCGAGGCCAGTATTTAACTATTTCCATGCAGAAAGGAGGTAAGGTATGAATACTAATGTTGATGGAGCAATCATTACTCCCGAAGCCATTCAAACCATTAAGTTTCTTCAGCAAGAAAACTATGTCGATGAAACTTTAAACCAAATCAATGAGGTTATAGATATTGTGATTGCTGAAGATATTCCACCTGTTTTAGATTCAGATAAGGATTGTCTGCGTATTGTGCGTAATCTTCGTTATCTTGCACAACATATTTCAACTTTCAAAAAACCTATTGACCATGAATAATCAAGAACAGAAAATCACCAATATCAGCATTTACATAGCTGGATTGCAAGCAACCTATCGTCCGGCTCCGGACGCTCGTCATACCACCCATTGGTTCTCTACCGATGAAGTCTATACCGCCATCAAACGTTTGGATCCTTCGGCTGACATTACAAAGGAGCAACTTTTCCAAGCGATGGCGAATGCCGGTTTCAAATTCCAAAACCGTCCGGGAGCATCCGGATGCGATTTCCGTTGGATGCTTCAGGAGCGCAGTAATAAATAGAAGAAGTCTGGGAACTACCATTGTTTGAGTTTCGTTACACAAAAGATAAGTCGGTCGGTAGTTCCCGGCTTTTTTTGTGTCCTTTCTTACCTTGCATTCCCTTCCTACATTCGCTGAAAATAACTTCAGTGCACTATGATTACTGACGATTTAATCAGAAAACGTTTTATCCATGACACCATTTCTCAGGGGATAAACCAAATTTACGCCATTCAGGAGAATGTTGTCCGGGCTAATCTAAGCACTCAGTCCGGACAGCTTAAGGCACATCTTAGTCGGCGGCCTTTTAGCTCTACTGAATCCGATACCAAACAAGAATTTTTTATTCGCACCTTTGCATATCTTCGCTTTCTCGATATCCATTATCGGCGTGAGCCAGATCGTATTTCTCGCCACATCCGTAGTAATCTTGCTCTTTACAATCGTGCCATTTGGGGAGTTCTTTATCACGAAACGTTTCCGCAACTCCGATACGGTTTCAATGACGAGATCCGAGGTTCAATCCGCCAGGAACTGGAACAGGCACTTCAATATGAAACATCTCAAAGTTAATTTCCATGGCTAAGAAATATTTATCAGAAGACGAAATAAAATATATTGTATCAGCTGATTCGTCGACAGCTCAAAAAGAAATTCATGCGTTAACCCAAGAGACGAAGGAACTCAAAAAAGAAGAACGGGAGCGCCGGAAAATGATGGTTGAGCTTGAAGCCCAAGGGAAAAAGAACACTGATGAATACCGTCGTTTAAAGACAGAAGTTAAGTCTTATACAGAACAGATTTCTAAAAACAATGAAAAAATGGCCCTATATTCTCGGCAGCTTGATATCAATGCCATGTCAATGCGAGACCTAAAGAAACGGGCTAAGGAACTTACCGCTGAACTTGAAGATATGTCTGAGGCCGCTAATCCGGAAGCTTATGCGGAACTAAGCAATCAGCTTGGTTCAGTTCGACGGCGCATGGATGATCTCAAAAATAAAGGTAAAAATATTAGCTCGGAGTTCGGTTCGGCCGGATCTATGCTTTCTAAGTGGAAAATGGCAATAAAGGGCTTTATTGCTGTAAAGCTCGTGGGATATCTTGTTCAACTGAATTCTGCAGTTTATAGTATTCGTAAAGAGTTTGCAAAATATGAAGCGGTCCTACGTAATACTTTTCAGTCACAAGAGAAGGCTGTCCGGTCAATGAAGATGTTACAGCAATTGGCTGCTGATACTCCTGCTTCTTTAAAAGAATGGACTGAGGCTTATATTAAACTTGTTAATCGTGGTATCAAACCTACCAGTGACGAACTCACTAACATGGGGGATCTTGCTGCATCTCAAGGTAAAAGCGTGGATCAGTTAATTGAAGCTATTCTTGACGCTATGACCGGTGAAAACGAACGGCTGAAAGAGTTTGGCATAAAAGCAGCCAAAAGTGGTGAAACTACTAAGTTCACTTTTCGTGGGGTGACTACAGAGGTGAAAAATTCAGAGCAGGCTATTAAGGACTACTTGCTTTCATTGGGACAATTAGAAGGTGTGGCCGGTTCCATGGCCGTACAAATGCAAGAGCTGGAGGGCTTGCAGTCTAATTTTGGTGATACGGTGGATTCTATTCTTAACCGGATCGGTAAAAAGCTGGAACCTTTCTATAAGAGACTTTTACGTAGGGGAATTGATTTCTTCTCTACGATTGATAAACTATTTACTTCGCATACAGAGGTATATGAAAATCATTTGGATCAGTTAGTCAAGTTGGAATCCACTGTACCACAATTGATGCTCCGTTATGAGGATTTGCGTTCAAAGACAGATCTAAATAATGCAGAACAAAAGGAGTTGGCTAATATTATATCTCAAATAACATCTTTAATTCCAGGGGCGGCGTCTGCTTTTGACGACTATGGTCATGCAATTGCTCTTTCCGGAGATAAGGTAGACGAGTTCCTTAAGAAGCAGAAGGCTTTGTTACTGTTCGAAAATAAGAAAGCTATTTCTGAATTAGAGAAGCAAAAGGAAGATTATAAGAGAATATATGAAGATTTGCAGAAGCAGCATGCTCAAGGTGGGAGGACTGTTTTTGTAAGCAATGGTATGTTTAGTGGCTATACATCTTACATTGATAAAAGTGTTGAAACAGTAGCGAAGATAGAAGCTGATTTGAAAAAGTACGGTGATCTTATTTTAGGAGTTGAAGAAAAACTGAAAAAAATAAACGGGCAAGCTTTAGAAGATGCTGTTCAAAAACAAAAAGATATGGCAGACGCTAAGCAGCGTTTCACCAAAATGAATAAGTCCATGCTGTCTGCCTGGCTCAAAGACGAAAAGAATGCCGCCGACCAATATAGGGAAATAGCCCAGGAGGTTTACGACGCCCGTTTTCCTAAAGCCAATACTACAGATGACAAGTCAGACCCGAACGCAGTCGCTCTTAAGAACCTTGAGTCAACTCACAATGCTGAAATCAACCAGATCCGGTTAGCCGGTCAGGAGAAGCAACAGGCAGAAAGTGAAATTAACCTGGCCATATTAAAATCAGATCAGGCATACTACGAGAAACGTATCGCAGCTCTCGAAAAATTTAAAAAGAACGAGAAGAAGTCTTCTAAACAGGCTGAATACCAAAATCAGATCGTTACTGCCAAATCTAAACTTTTGGACATTGAGGTCAATATGGAGAAGCAGGCTATTGCTGGCATTGAAAAAATGCGTGAAGAGGATTTGGCCAAAGAAAAAGCTACTACAGATAATTATAGGATAATTTATACAAAATCTTTGTCTGATAAAAAGATAACGAAGGAGCAGCATGATATGCTGATGTCTTCTCTTGATGTTGCCAGTACCGAAACTCGGTTGGCTATCGAACAGCGTTATCTTAATGATGTTAATGACTTGGAATTGAAGAATGGCCAACTTAAAGCCGATGCTGTCAAAAAGGCGAATATAGCAGTGATGGCCGCTGATCAAGATGCTGCCAATGCTCGAGCTGCTCAACAACAGAAACTTAATGATTTGATTAAAGATTTCAAATCTCAGTTTAAAGTAACTACGGTTGATGAAGATTATGAAGCACAGAAAAGGGTTCTTGAAGCATCTTATCGAGCCAGATTAGAAATGGCTAAGGAGAAAAATCTTGATTCTACAAAGTTAACGGAGGCCTATTACCGTGCGCAAGAACAACTCGAAATGGATCATCAGCAACGTATTCAATCTATTAAGGACCAATATGGGATTTCTACCCAACAGGAACGCTTTAATGCTGAACTTGCCCAACTAAGAAGTGCGCATGAACAGGGGTATCTGGAGGAGGAAGAATATCAAGAAGGACTTACCAATTTGAAACTTAAGTGGTATAAAAAACAATTTGATTACTATTCTAATCTTTTTTCAGGAGCTATACAGGCACTTCAGCAAGCAGAGATAGCTAATGTGGATGCTCGGTATGATGCTGAAATAGCAGCCGCTCAAGGAAATGCTGAGGAAGTTGAACGTTTAGAAACCGAAAAGGCTCAAAAGAAATTGGATATTGAGAAAAAATATGCTGATGTTAAATTTGCTATTAAAGCCTCTCAGATAGCAGCTGATACTGCCATGGCTATCATTGAGACACATGCCAGCTTAGGGGGATGGACACCGTGGGCTATAGCGGCAGCTGCTTTGATGGGGATTACCGGTGCTGCCCAACTTGCAGCAGCTAACGCCGAACGTCAAAAGGTCAAGAGTATGACTCTTTCCGGATCTTCTTCCTCTTCCAACAAGGGTGGAGCCCGTGTCGCAACCGGTCGTCAGGAAGGTGGTAAAATTGATGTCCGTCGTGCCCAGGATGGTAAACTCTTTCCGGGTGCTGATTACGATCCTGATGCCCGAGGCTTCATAGATCGTCCCACGGTAATAGTAGGAGAGGGACCGGTCGGTCAGTCTCGGGAGTGGGTGGCAAGTAATGCTGCAGTCGAGAATCCCACGGTTGCTCCTATACTCAATCTACTTGATCAGGCCCAGCAAGCCGGTACTATCCGTACACTTGATCTTAATCAGGTGATTCGGGCACGGATGGCCGGTTTCTCCTCGGGTGGATCTGTCGATAAGTCTCTTTCGGTTCCTACTGATAACTCTAATCCGGATATTGGTGTTACCCTTCCACCTGAATTAATGCGGAGATTGGCCATGGCTGTTATCTCAATTGAAGAAAATGGAGTGTCTGCTCCAATTGTTCTTTCCGAGATTGATAAGAAGCGGGCGCTTCTTGAACGCTCTCGTTCCATTGGTTCAAAAAACGATTAACTTTTAGAATATGAAAATTATTAATACGGCCTCTGGCCTGGCCTATCAGCTAACTTCTGGTACACAACTTAAAGTTGAACGTCCTAATCTGTTCTTTAATGAGTATGGTGAGCAGACACTTCCTTTAGATTTACCGGATACAGATCTTAACCGTAGACTTACCGGTTACTCTGACATGCTTGCCAATCGCAAGAAACCTTTTGCTAACATTCAGGCGACTATTCAGGATGGAGAGTATTTTATGCCTTGTAGACAGGCTATTTTAGGTGCTCAACGAAAAAAGAGTATATCCACCTCCTTTTACATGAATGAGGGCTCCTTTCTGTCCAGGATATCGAAGACTTCTTTGGCAGAAGTGTTCGGCACTGAGACAATACCAGGGGTATCGACTGTCACTCAAGGGATTTCATTTTGTAAGTCATTACTTGATAACTCTAATCCGCATTTTGCTATTTTTCCTATCTTGGTTGACCTCGATGGCAAGCGTCGATTTTGTAACCGGATGAACTATATGGATGTAAATGGGAAAGTAGTGACTTCTACATCCGGAATTTTGGGCTTTTATAATGAATTTCCACGTTCTGAGACAGTTAATGACAGTCCTGTTAAGTTGGAACCGGGTTATTATATGACTCCTTTTATTCGTTCCTCTTATCTTCTTCAGCGCATCATGTCGTATTTTGGGTATACTCTCCAAGAGAATTTTTTCACTCGAACTGAGCCGTTCAAAGATATGGTCTTTGTGAATAATACGATTGATTCTTTGGTGAATGGTTCAATCTTACTTGCTCACTTAGTTCCTGATTGTCTGTGTAGTACCATTCTGAATGTGTATCGAAAGAAGTTTTGCTGTGAATTTGTATCGGATGAATCGAATATGACAGTAAGCATTGAACTCTTTAATGAAATTATGTCCTCCAAAGCAGAGTATGACCTTAGTTCTGTGCTTACGTCGTATCCGATAGTTGATGCACCTGAGTATAAACAGATAAAACTCTCTTCTGAGAAGGTTGTTCAGGATGGAGACTCATTTGATTCTATAATTGATTTGAAGGCTAAGTATCCGGAAGCATTTTACGATCCGGATGATGGTGCTTATTACAGATGGGGATATGACAGTACTGACAGAATTCTGCAGAAGGTTGCATCCGCTACGATCCCTTATTACATCGGAGGTAGTTTAAAGACTAAAGAAATTACTTGTCCGGATTGTGCCTATTCTATTGTTTACGGTGCATATGATGATATTACTGCTCAGGACTATCGTAGGGGAGTGGAGCGTGGTACTTTGGCACCCTATATTGGAGACGGGCGCTGTCTGAATTCTACATTAAGGCTTCCTAATGCAAATGATGAAGGAGAGCCACCAGCTCCTCTTACGGTATCAGGTGACGGACAAGCACCTGTTCTTGCATTTGTTTGTAAGGATGGAGAATCTTGTAAGGGGACAAATCATACCAATAATGGTAAATGGAAATATTCCTTATTGTATCCTGGACCTGATGGAATATTTGAACGCTTTTATAGGACATTGGATGATTTACTACGTAATTCGTTGATGCCTGTTAAGGCGGAACTTCTTTTATCTGATTCTCTGAAAAATCGTATAAATGCTCATCATAAAGTTCTCCTTCAGGGGCAGGAACTTCTTGTCAATAAGTTCTGCTATCATTTGGGAGGGGATAATGCTCCGGTAGAGTCCGAGTTTCTTACTACACACTTATATGAGCCTGTCCAAAGTGCTGTTTCTGAGTCAGATATTCTTGTTGAGAATAAGACGTATAAATGGAAGATTCTTCGTTCAACTACGATTATTACAGAGCAGGAGTATAATGATTCTCCTGTTCAAATTGGACAGTTCGATCCTCGGGGAGCATCCCCTCTTCCTGCTATTTATCCAATGCCGCCAACTGAGGTGCAATATAATCAAGGAGGTAATTATTATCATCGGGAATATGCACACTATTACGTAGAGCGAGGTTCGAATTCTAAAGTATATTATAAAGTTGACTGGTATCTTACTCCTGTATTATATTCAACTCCTGACTCGGATCATTCTCGTCCGACTTGAGAATTTTTTGTCCTTTTCATTTTTGTTTCTCACTCTTATTTTTGTTACATAAAATATTTGCTATGACGATTCTTCAACAACCTGATGTGCTTTCTTTGAGTGGTAATATTGCTCCGTTTCGTATAAATTCAGCAAGCCCGGTCTTATTTACGTTAAGACAAGGCTCTGAGGAGATATTATCACATCGTTATGCTCCTGGACAGGATGGGTATATTACTATTGATGTTCGTGATATTGTTCATGCCCGTCTTTCTTTCTTGCTTCAAGAGTCTTCAACGGTTTATGTCCAACCTTCTTTAGCGGCTACCTTTACAGCTGTTATTGATGGTACAGAGGTCAATTTTCGTGTTGTTCGTGCTGGAGTCGATAGGCTTACGGATACCACTTCTAATTTTCTCACACAAAACTTCCTTTCTTGGCAACCTTCGGTTAAGCCAGTTACATATTATTCCCCGGAATTTCTTACTTACTATGCAATCCTCCCTTGCAAAGCAAAACTCCGTGCCTATTTTACTGATAGCTCTGGAAATATGATCTCACAACAAGATCTTGAACTATACACCTTTGCTTCCGGTAATGCCTATACTATTCCATTGCAATATGCGATAGTTGCAGGTCGGTTGGGGCATAAACTACCTGCCTATTATGATGTTTGGATAGAAAACAACTCTTCAGAGCGTTTAACATATATACAACGGTATTATGCATCCGATATGCGCTCGGAGCAAGAGCAATGGATTCTATTCGAAAACTCACTTGGAGGAATTGATACTTTTCGTGCTTATGGTACAACTGATTTTACAGGTGAACACACACATAATATTGCGGAAGTTGAAGATATAGCTTTTGAGTATCGGGTAGACACAGAACGGAAATTTCAAAAAAACACAGGGCATCTTGATCGGAAAGAACGGCAGTGGTTACTCGATTTCTTTCCTTCTGAGGTGAAGTATATTTATTTAGGTTCTGCTTTGCGACGCATAGTTGTCGTAGAAAGTAATGTTACTTATACTGACCGAGAGCTTCCGAGTCATTACACGTTTACTTATCGTTATGCAGACGCTCGTCCATTATTGAATCTTCCCAGAACTGATATTCCTACTGAAGTACTTAATATTACAGTACCCGAAGTCGGTTCTTTTACGGTGCCCCCTCGACTTGTTGAATTTTCTCGCTTACCACTAACTGAGGGGGCATTATTTCCTGTCCAGCAACCTTATTCAGAAGAATGGAATACTACCACGGCAGGTGCTTTGGAAGAATATATTTCAAATAGAATTTATGAAAAATACAATGCTGCTTGGAGCAAGCAGATATACTTAATAAGAAGGAATGATAAGACTCCTCCAACTGAAGAAAATGCTTACTCTGCCCTGGAAGCTGATAATAGGTTTCTTACTAAGGAAGAAGTTCCTGACTCCTACTTCACGAAGAAAAGATCTCCTGATGGACAAGAGTACTTGCATACGAATTATCCACTTGTACTTGAAAGGTATGCTGTTTTTGGGCATGGTGATACTCCTTATCTTCCTTCCATGTTTGAAGAGATTCCTCTGGATCAGCAGACTTTGGGCTGGAAGGATGGGCTAATTACCGTGTTAAAAGGTGGGGGTTCTGACTTCGATGAATTGGCCATGTGGGGTGCCCTCGGTAAAGAAGGTGTTCAGCAGATCGACAAATCACATTTGTCAGGTGCTCTTACCGGCTATGCGACAGAGAAATTTGTCACAGATAAAGGATATATCACTTCCTCCGCTCTTACCGGCTACGCTACGGAGACCTTCGTCAGAGAGAACTTTGTAACCCTTGCCGGTGCCCAGAAGATTACCGGTGAAAAAGATTTCACCGGCGGACTGAAAGTAAACGGTGGCCTGCTCGATTACGATCCGACCGAAAGAGTTTGGAAACTGAACGGTAATATGCTGATCTCAGGCAGCATCACCTTCGGCTGGGACAATGGAACATACACAGCTCCGACCCTTCTTGATCTGCTGCCTTATGATCCGGCTACCCTGTCAAAAGAGGGCGGCCGGCTGTCAGTAATCGGCAGTGCCGGTTCAAGCTTCGACGAATCCGCCATGTGGACCGCACTCTTGAAAAGTGGTTCTCAACAGATCGACAAATCACATCTGGGTACAGCCCTTGCCGGATATGCAACAGAGAACTTTGTAAATACGAACCTTAATGCCCTGAAAGGAACCGGTCTTCCAACTACGGAAGGATATCGCAATGTTACAGAGATAGCCAATACCCTGCTTACCTTTCTCACCGGATCAGATACCGACTCAACAATCAACAAATGGAAGGAACTTGAAGCGTTCCTAGCCGGATTCTCCGAAACGGATACCCTTGCTACTGCTCTATCTGTCAAAGCGGATAAAACCCGTAGCATTATTGCCGGCACCGGTCTTTCCGGGGGCGGTGATTTGTCTGAGGATCGTACCTTGTCCCTTTCTCCTTCCGGGATAAAGGCCGGTACATACACAAAGCTCACCGTTGACGCTTATGGTCGCGCGACGTCCGCATCAGGGTTGATAGCCTCTGATATCCCCACTTTAGAGATTAGCAAAATCAATGGTTTGCAGGATCGTTTGAATACCTTCGTCACCCTTGCCGGTGCTCAGGAGATTACCGGTGAAAAGAATTTCACCGGCGGTCTGAAAGTAAACGGTGGCCTGCTCGATTACGATCCGACCGAAAGAGTTTGGAAACTGGATGGTAACCTGTTGATCACAGGTAGCACAACCTGGAATGCGGTGGGCGATTATACTGCTCCGACCCTTCTCGACCTGCTACCTTACGACCCGGCCACTCTGTCGAAAGAAGGTGGCAGACTTTCCGTTATCGGTGGCGGTGGAAGTATCGGTGGTGGAAACATTATGTTGAACGGCACGCTCTATGAAGTGGCTAACGGAGTCATCACACTGCCTGATTTATATCAGAAAACACCTAATGGAACCGCATCACAATTTCTCAAGGCCGATGGTAGTGTGGATTCCAACCTTTATGCATTAGCGTATGGTGGTGACCAAAACAGTATTCAGTATTCAAGTAAATCTAATTACTTAAGAGTTATTGATAGAAGAAATGACACAATACTTCCAACCTCTTATGATAATTATAATATTAGTGGCTTATTTCATATGTCCGGCATGCCATCATCTAACTGGTGGTCAGGTATTCATGTGAAAGGTTGGGGAGAAGGTTATACTACCTGGGAACTTGTTGGCCCTTCTTCAACAGATAACACTAATAATAGATTATATTATAGAGATGGCAAAGGTTCTTCTTGGGCTACTGATTGGAAAGGTATAGCTTTTCTCGAAGATTGTAATAAAGTTGCAACTCCTTACTTTGAGGGACAAAATATATATTCAGACTATGGGTGGTGGGTAGTTGCTTTATGTAAACTTAGTCCTGCTGATTCTGAATATAATTATGCAAGCGGTACTATGTTTTACAGAAGAGGAAATGGCATTTATCCCAATGGTTCTGTACAATTTAATGTTATCAAAAGGTACAATCAAACAAATGTTAACTTTGGCGTATTATACAATGGTTATGGTATAAATGAAGGTGAAGATGCTCCAAAGCCTTGTACATTTACTTATAATGGAGTTAAATATGCCGGTCTTAAATGGGCGTCTGCTGCAAGTTTAGATAGTATCAAAACCCTTATATATGATGTAAGTACTACAGGATTACCGTTTTATGTTAAGTATTTCAATTCTCAGAGTGGAGAGGTATTTAACACCGAAATAAAAAATTCTATCGTTGAACTTGGAAGTGATATATCTGGAACTGGACTTGGTACAATAGGAACTATTAGAATATTAAATAGAAAGGCCATTGATATTAAAGGAGAAGACTGGGGATATATTCAACAAGCAAGTGCTGATAGAATGTTCCATGTTGCAGTAGCTAAAAGCACTCAATCTGGTCTTGGAGGAGGACTTGGCAACTATGAAATCAGATGTAATGGAACCAGTGAGGAAGGTATATTTGTGAGATACAGTGGTTCATCTTATGGCAAATTAGGGGTCGTTAATAGAAATGGTCAAGAATCAAGTATTAGCTATTACAATAATAATACAGCTGTAGGTGCAGATAAACCTTTATGGACTGTAGGTGCCGGTATCAGAAATGCTTATAGTTTCGATTGGTGGTTTGGAACTAATGGATATAGAATGACTCTTGATTCAGA
>OOAO01002432.1_pt1 | contig 12422 bp, 10 predicted proteins | sample 1671821 | NCBI WGS metagenome assembly OOAO01 (sample SAMN06348196, study PRJEB24527) | human gut metagenome | biome: human gut; feature: ankylosing spondylitis patient; material: feces | host: Homo sapiens | place: China | collected 2015-10 | reverse complement strand
TCCGGCGAGTTTCTCTTTCAGTTCCAGGTCGGTACCTACTTTTACGACCATATCGGCCGGCTGGAAACGGAATCCGGATGAAAAAGCCGCATCGTAGGTTTTAATGAAATCAAGCACATCAATCCAGCGGGTGGCAATCTCTAACTTACGCTCCAGATCGACTTTATTTTCCCGACGGGAGAAATAATAATATTCATTCCCGCTCTCAAGGATAAAGTTGATGGCGGCAAAGAAATCGTACAACTCCGACTGATTATCTTCGATCACCGCATAGAGTTGGCGGATATTGGGATTGGTACTGTCGGAAGAGATGAATCCTCCTTTACTCAGTATTTCAAATATTTCAGCAGTTTGTTTAATCATTACTATAATGGCTTTGAGTTCACCACAGATTGCACAGATTAACACAGATCTTTTAATTTAACTCTCAATAAAATAAATTATTAATCTGTGAGAATCCGTGTAATCTGTGGTGAGTTGTATTCGTTTCTAAACTATTTCGCCTGTCCTTTCCGAATAAATCAGTGCATATTCCACCCCACCCATTCTGCCATAATCACCGGTGATACGGAGTTCTTCGTAAAACTGGGATACAATCTGGCAGTAGAACGTTATCCGCTCATCAAAAGAAACCTCTTGTGCGAAAGGATAGGCAGCCACAAACGAAAACAAATCTTCTTCAGCCTGCATAAACCGCTTCTTCACTTCCTCCAGATTGATATAAGCCTCTTCCGATATATGGGTCTCAAGAGAGTCTTCGGCAATGCTGCCGGCCACATTCCGGGTCAGGATGGCACGCTTGCCGATCATGGTTATCACTTTACGGATGCTCTCCAACACTTCATCATCATTACGAAGATATTCTACGGAAAGACGTAACGGATAAGCCGGTGCAGGTTCGAACCAGACACTGTCTTTCTGCATCAACACCTCGCAGATATTGGTTCGTTCCTCCAGTTCGAACTGATCTTTCAGGTATTTCAGCTGCCGGATCTTAACCCGGATCTTGTTCTGATACTCTATTTTGTTCAGATAGCTGATAATCTGCTTTTGTATCTCGATCAGGTTGTGGAAACATTCATTGAGCTGTATTCGTACGTTTGCCACCACAATCCCCAGTTCCTCGTCCGGTATCCGCCGGAAGAAGCGGTCTTCTTCATTGGCAAGAAGCTCCTCGCTCACTTTTATCAATGCCTCGATATCCCGCCGTTTCTCGTCCAGGCGAACCAGTTTTTTCTTCTTGATCTGATAGTTCGGCTCATTCTTGAAAGTGCTGTCGATGTTACGCTTCAGGTCGATCACATTGCGCAAGGTAGTCAGGGCGATATTACGTAATATCCGCTTGATGGTACGCAGATAGGTAGTTTTCCGTTTCTCGTGGTTTTCTTGCTGATAATAGGAGATAGTATCTTTGAGATAACTGATATGCTCGTTGACAAACGAAGTGTTGATCTCTTCATTCACTTCGAGTACCTGCTCGAAGAAATGCAGATAAATATCCTCCATCTCAAGAAACGAACCATTCTCACGAAGCACTCCGTGATCGATCAGGCTCTGTATACGTTGTAGTTTATATTCTGTCAGTTCCAGTGCATATTCCCGCCGGAAGGATTGCTGTTTCCGCTTGCTGAACATCTGTTTCAGCAGGAGCTGTTCTCGGCTCATCATCTTCAGCAACTCGTCGATAGAGTGAAATGTAGTCATGTATAACGGCTATAAGCTTTTCAGGATTCCTTATCTTATCAGTTTTTTCTTCATTCCCCGGGCTAACTCTTCCTTGATAAAAGTCATCAATGGCTTACCCACTACAATAAACATGACCGCTACCAGAATCATCAGAATGCCAAGCATTAATCTGGGAGTCAGCCGTTCGCCAAAAATCATCACCCCGAAGAAAAGTGCCGTCACCGGCTCCAATGCTCCCAGAATGGCAGTAGGCGTAGAGCCGATGCTATGAATGGAAACAGCCGTACATACCAATGATATGACGGTAGGCAAGAAAGCCATGGCAAGAATATTGCCCCAGGCAGGAAACGAAGGAACAGCCTGAAGATCCGCGCAGAAATTCAGGCGGACTATATAAATGGAAAGACCGAACAACAGCGCGTAAAAAGTCAGCTTGGCCGTAGACATCAACTTCAGCGTGGAATGGTTGACACCGACTATATAGACAGCATAAGACAGTGAGGAAAGGATAACGAGCAACATGCCGACCAGACTCAGCGTTTCGCCTCCCTCCCCTTTGTAAAGCAGTCCGATGCCGGAAAGGGCGAGCAGAATGCAAAAGACGGTCAGCAACGACACTTTCTCGTGGAAAAACAGGAACATGATAAGCGCCACCATCACCGGATAGACAAATAAGATGGTGGAAGCAATGCCTGCATCCATGTGCTTATAGCTCAGAAACAACAGCAGTGAAGAGGCAGAAAAAAGCAGTCCGCCTGCAACCAGAGGCAATATCTCGTTCCTTTTCAGAGCAAACGACTGTCCCTGCACTTTCATCAGAATCCCCAAAATAAGTACGGCAAACCCGTAACGATAGAACAATACAGAGTCCACCGACATCCCTTCTTTATAGAGCGGCAGTGTAAACAACGGATTCATGCCGTAAGTAGCAGCAGCCACAGCTCCGCAAACAAATCCTTTAGCCTTACTATTAATATTCATTATTATATTCATTTTTTCGGGGTGCAAAGATACGGTTTTTTAGAGATCTTGGTTACTTTTGCGTCAATTCTAACAGAGATTAAAATTGAGCAAAAACCGTATTGATCAGGAAAAGAGAGTAGTAGAGTTGATGATTCGCCTTTACTGCCGTAAAAAAGAAAAGAATGTCACGCTTTGCCCCCGGTGCGAAGAGTTGTTGCACTATGCACACGCCCGCCTGGACCACTGTCCCTTCGGGGAGAAAAAGAAAGCATGCAAGCAGTGCAGCATACACTGCTACAAACCCGCCATGCGGGAACAGATGAGACGGGTGATGCGCTTTTCCGGTCCCCGGATGCTGATTTACGCTCCTTGGGAGGCAATCAAGCATCTGTTGGGATAGACATGGTCGGCTCTGAAAACGATTAAATCCATCAAACAGAAAAATACGTTTTGAAACTAATTCCATATATATCCTATCAAAAAAGCAACTAATCCTTCCTTTCTGCTAACAGCCTATAGAAACAAAAAAGCACTGATAGAAAGTCAAGACAGAGAAGAGTGGAAGAATATGCAAAAATGCAGCTTCATTATCTTATAAAGATGCAATAAAAAGGAAATATATGCAGTGACTCCAACCATCAGAGCCTGCATTGGAAGGAAAGTAACGGTGCATTCCTTTCAAAACAACGGTGCATCCCTTTCAAACCAACGGTGCATCCTCTTCCAAGCAACGCTGAAAGGGTAAAAAAGGGAGATTGATCCGGCCATTTCCGAATTATCAGGACCCTTGAAGCGAAGCGATCCGAACTGACAAAAAGTTCGGTTCCCGGCCGTACACTTTCGATCCGAAAGCAGACTAGGCGTATACAAAGCATAAAAGCCGGAATGCCGCAAGATCGGCGTCACCACGCTCCGTCCCTAATCGCCTGTAATCGTTTTTTTTCAAATCCATTCGCCACCGGGACAAAACAAGGCTGCCGGTAAGTGATAGAATATACAAAATGACATTTTATCGCTGCGGATGTTTTCCCGTTCCCCCTTATCATCAACTTTTCCAGAATCCGGGATAGAAAAGCAAAAGTACACTAAAGAGCTCCAACCGTCCTATCAGCATCAGAAATGAAAGTACCCACTTGGCAGCGTCGGGTAATCCATTCCACGAATAGGCTGGGCCACAAGATCCCAATCCCGGTCCCACATTACCGATACTGGAGATCACCGTACCGATGGACTCGGAAAAGCCGACACCCAAGAACAGGAGAACTGCCCAACCAAGAATGACGATGATAAGATAAAAAGCAAAAAACATACCCACAGTAGACACAATCGAAGGTGAAACGCTCTGCTTGTTGACTCTTACCGGCAATACGGCATTGGGATGCAATAAATGCTTGAATTCATTCCGGATAGAGCGGGCAATAATCAGCAAACGCATGTTCTTGATACCACCGCTGGTAGAACCGGTACATCCTCCCGAGAGCATGGCAATCAGCAACAACAACCACGTAAAGGCAGGCCAAAGATTATAGTCGTCTGTGGCAAATCCGCAAGAAGTATGTGCCGTAGCCACCTGAAACAGCGACTTACGGAAAGCCGTCTCCCAGTCATAATGATTTTGAAAGACCAGTGCGAAAGTGATCAGAAAAGTCAGGATAGCGACAGAACCGAGGAACCAACGTAATTCTTCGTCCCTCAAAAGACGACTGACTTTACCGCGAAGGCACATCAGGAATAATGCAAAATTGACTCCCGAAAGAAGCATGAATATAGCGACCACATATTCGATAAACGGTGAATTCCAATACGAAATACTGGCCTGCTTGGTAGAATATCCACCGGTGGCCGTCGTAGCAAATGACTGGCAGACAGCATCAAAAAGGCTCATACCTCCCAGCATCAGCAAAATGGTTTCTGCCAGTGTCAATATCAGGTAGACTGTCCATAGCCATTTGGCCATCACATTAATCTTAGGATGGGTACGGTCGTGGATTACTCCCGTAGACTCGGCGGAAAAAAGCTGTCCTCCCCCACTGGTGAAAACGGGCAATACGGCAATTGTGAAAAAAACAATCCCCAGCCCGCCAATCCATTGTGTCAGGCTGCGCCAGAAAAGCATACCATGCGAAAGCGATTCGATATCATCAAGAATCGTAGCTCCCGTAGTAGTAAATCCCGACATGGTCTCGAAGAAAGCATTAGTCAACGAGTCAATACTTCCGCTCAAATAAAAAGGCAACATACCGAAAAGCGTGAAAAACACCCACGAAAGTGTCACAATGCAGTAACCGTCACGCCGGCTCAACCGATTTTCCGCACCACGTCCATAAAACACCAGTAACGCACCGGACAGGAGGTTGATACCCGCCGTATAAAGGAAATACTTGTAATCGCTTTCACCATAAACCACGGATATGCCGGAGCAGAGTACAAACATTCCCGCCTCTATAAAAAGTAAGACCCCAAGTACGCGCCCTATCATTTTGCCGTTTATCAGACTGTTATTCCGTTTACTAACGTATATGTCCATCGACAGGTATTCTTCCATAACACACGATTTTTTTTGCGAAAGGCATATAGCCAATATCGTGCCAAAACGGAAAGAAAAAGTGCAAGTAAATAGTTACCAGACAAATAGATTTTCCATTCAAGTATCGAACAGTGATCATCACCCTACCATTTTGATAGGATCAGCTTTTCAAAACGAAAAGGTGCATCTTCAGGAAAGCCGGTTATCCCTGCATAAAAAGTTTATGCTTCATTGCAGACAAGATATGAAAAATACAGCTTATTCACTTTCCACATTCCGTACCTTGTCTTATTTTTATTTCTTATCTTTGCCTCAAACCCCTGGACATGAATTCAGATATGAAACGAGCCATTATCATCGGAGCTACTTCAGGTATCGGCCGCGAAGTGGCAAAACAACTTCTCTTACAAGGCTGGCGCCTCGGCATTGCAGGCCGTAGGCTTCCGGCACTTGAAGCACTGCAAAGCAGTGCTCCGGACCTTATAGAAATCGCAGTTCTGGATGTCACCCAACCGGATGCAACACCCAAACTCAATAACCTGATCAGACGGGTCGGAGGCATGGATCTGTTCCTTCTAAGCTCCGGCATCGGTTACCAGAACATGGAACTGAATCCGGACATCGAACTGGATACTGCCCGTACCAATGTAGAAGGATTCATGCGGATGGCAGATACCGCTTTCCACCACTTCCGTGAGCATGGCGGCGGTCAGTTGGCAGTCATCAGTTCCATTGCCGGGACAAAAGGATTGGGAGTAGCCCCTGCCTATTCTGCTACGAAACGGTTTCAGAACACCTACATCGATGCATTGGAACAGCTGGCCGGAATGCAAAAACTGAACATCCGCTTCACGGACATCCGCCCGGGATTCGTATCTACCGACTTACTGAACGACGGAAAACACTATCCGCTACTGATGCGGCCGGAAAAGGTAGCCAAACGGATTGTACGGGCACTGAACCACCACCAACGGGTAGTGGTGATAGACTGGCGCTATGCCATTATCGTCTTTTTCTGGCGAATGATTCCGCGCCGGATATGGAAACAATTACCCATACGGACAGGGCAGAAACCGACAGAAAAAAATAGCAAGATCGGATAACCGCTCTTTCAGTAAAACCCGCTACATTTGTCCCGGAACCCAACGGAACAAAAACAATGAAGAGCGATACTGAAGAGAAATATCTGCAACAGGTGAACCGGGTGATAGATTATATCAACTCACACCTCAACGAACCTTTGCGGGTGGAAACACTGGCACGTGAAGTATGCCTATCGGAGTATCACTTCCATCGCATTATGCGGGCTTACCTGCATGAACCGCTGGCTACGTACATCGCCCGGCAACGAGTGGAACGTGCGGTAATGTACCTGCAAATGAAGAATATCCGTCTGGCGCAAGTGGCAGAGATGGTCGGATACGAAACGCCACAATCGTTATCGAAAGCATTCAAGCAGTTTTTCGGGATATCCCCCACCGCCTACCGCAAACGGCGTGCAGAACGTTACGAAGAATTCAGCACTCTGAAAAAGGAGTCTCTGAAACCGGAAATCCTGACAGAACCGGAATTGAAGCTGGTATATATCCGCATCATCGGGCGTTATGGTGAAGAGGAACCTTACATAGAAGCGTGGAGAAAACTGAGAGATTTTCTCCAAATAAACGGTCTTCTGACTCCTTCTACCCGCTGGATAGGCATCAGCTTTGACGACCCCACAGTAACGAAAACCGAACAATGCCGCTTTTACGCTTGTGCAACAGTGGAACACGATGTATCACCGCAAGGCGCTTTTGGCATGAAGACGATTCCGCAGGGACGCTATGCCGTCTACACACTCCGCGGAAGCTACAGTGGTTTGCAAGAAATGTATGACCGGATTTACTCGCATCCACTGCCTACAGCATTTCGTGATGCAACTTCATTTGAAGAATATCTTAATTGCGAACCAGATACGGAAGAAAAAGATTACGTGACAAGAATATATATCCCTATTGAATAACCCATTAAAAACAGAAAAAGAATGGAACAGAAATTTTGCCAGAGCTGCGGCATGCCGCTCAACCCGGAAGTATTGGGAACAGAAAAGGATGGTAGCAAAAACGAAGAGTATTGCACCTATTGTTATGCCGACGGACATTTCACCGTGGAATGCACGATGGACGAAATGATTAACCAATGCGCACAGTTCGTAGACGAATTCAATAAAGGCTCGGAAGTGAAAATGACGAAGGAAGAGGCCATTGCAAACATGAAGCAATTCTTCCCAATGCTGAAAAGGTGGAAACAGTGAAGAGGATGGGCAACAGTCAGCTTCCTCCGAGGGATTTTATGACGGAATGGTAACAGAACAAGTTCACCACGGATTACACGGATTAACACAAACTCTTATAATCTCTTGGTCAATAAAGTGTTGAAGAAAAAGATCTTCTCTGTGAGACTCTGTGTTGCTCTGTGGTGAGTTAAGCTTAGAGCATTGATACTAAGATACAAAGAATCTGTGTTAATCCGTGGTGAACCTAAAAACGGTTCATTCTCCGAACAGGCCTCAATCCGGACGGTTTATTCCGCCGGATGCCGTTTCAGCCATGCGACAGCATACGAACACGTTGCTTTGGGCTTCAACCCCTGTGCAGAGGCATATTTATAAGTCGCTTCTACCAGTGCGGCCGCAATTCCCTTTCCTTCCAAGGGAGGAGGTACGATAGTGTGCATAATATCCAGTGCTCCATCTTCGACTTCATATTCCACAAAGGCAGTCATTCCATTCTTCTCCAATTCAAAACGATTCCGCTCTGGGCGGTGAATTACTTCATATTCTTCCATTTTCTAATCTCCTTTTTGTTTAGGTTAATATAGACTACATTATTTTTTTCTCTCTTTGCTCCACCCAGATCAGTTTCTTCACATCATATCCCCTGCGAGTGGCAGCATCCAGCAACTTCTTCTTAATCTCTTCCGGCAAAATTGGTGCACGACTCAGTATCCATAAATATTTATCGGAACTGCTACCGATCAGAGCATAATTGTATTCGTCCTGATCTAACTCCAATACATAATAGTCTGAATAAAAAGACAGGAAAAACGATACTTTCAGTTTACCCGGTTGAGACGGATCGGGTATCTTAGCACGTCCTTCCGCTGTCTTACAAACATCATAGGGTTTCTTATGCTTACATCCCCGGTTCTCCACACGGACCGTCCCGTCGGGCATCAACGTATAAGTGGCCGTCACCTCCGATAATCCTCTCTCAAAGCGGTGGTCGAAACGGGCTATCTCATACCACGTACCCATGTAGCGGTGCAAATCCAATCGATCTACAGCTGCATGATCCGTACCTTCGAAGAAATCTTCTATCGTCGGCTTCACAAAGCGGAAACCGGCCTCGAGCAAACGTGTAGGACGCACATTCTGTCCTGATGCCAGGAAGGAAGCTGCCTCACCATACCGCATCCGGAAGAACCAACGCGGTACGACCACCTTCATCCAGGCATGATAGCGTGCTGCCATTGCCTGAGTAAATGCATACTGTGAAACTTGTTGCGGAGCCACCAGGTTGAAAACTCCGCTTGCCTCTTCGTGGCTGATAATAAACTCCATCGCCCGACAAAGATCCTGAATAGCAATCCAGGGGAAAGGCTGTGTACCCGGACCGATCACACCGGCTACCCGCGTTATCCGGAGGGGACGAAGCATTTGTTCCATCGCCCCGCCATCGGGTGACAGCACAATGCCGAAGCGGGTGATTACCAGCCTTGTCTGCGACGGACAACGGCGGGCTTCTTTCTCCCATGCATAACAAAGTTCCGCCAGAAAGCCACTTCCCCGGGTATTGGTATATTCATCGAATGTACCCTCCTCTGGATAATATCCTACGGCAGAGGCGGAAATCATTAACCGCGGCTTCGTCTTTACTGCATCCATTGCCCGGATGATGCAGTGCGTCACCTTAATCCGGCTGTCATAAAGTTCTTTTTTGTATTCCGGTGTCCACCGCTTGCTAATGGGTGCTCCTGCCAGATTGATGATAACATCGCAATGTGACAGAGCCTGAATTAAATGCCCCGATGTGCCTTCACGGAACATAGGCCTCCCCAGAGGGATTACCCGGTGTCCCGCTTCTGTAAGGTACTCTGTAAGATGCTTGCCTATAAAACCGGAGGCCCCGCTTATTGCTATATTCATCTGTATTTCCTTTTTTTAGAAATATAACGCAGGGAAAGAGGGTAAAGTTCATCTCATGGTCATCTTCCTCAGATCTTCGAGCGAACCGTTGAATACGTTCAGATCTACATCGTGATGAATACCGGGCACACTTCCGATATCAGTGTGCTGCCAGAAGTGCCATTTACCTTCGTACCTCACCGAATCAACGTAATAGTGGGCTATCCAGTAGGGATAAGCATTGAAAAGCGAGTCGTCCAGATAGCGGGTCTTGAATTTATAAGAAGTGTAGAGAATAGGTTTTACACCATAATGTGCCTCCACCCGGTCGAGCCATTTCTTAATATTTTGTTGCAACTCTTTTTTAGGCCTCTTGCCTGTCAGTTCGACATCGAGCACCGGAGGCAAATCTCCACTATCGAGTTTCACGGTACGGATAAAAAAGTCCGCCTGCTTCAAGGCATCCGTACGTGGAGTGAAGAAATGGTAGGCCCCACGAATAAAGCCATGGCGACGTGCTTGTTCGAAGTTGTCTTTGAAAGTATCGTCACCATGATCTCCTCCCTCGGTGGCTTTCATAAAAATAAAGTGAAGTGGAAAATCCGTTTCTCTGTTTTGTTTCAACTCCTTCCAGTCGATGCTCCCCTGATAATGGGAGATATCGATGCCATGCACCTCATAGCCACAAGGGATACAAACGCCATACTCCTTCCGTCCGTAGCACTCCTTCCAACGATAAGAATAAGGGCGGATAACGAAATAATAAAAAGTGAGAGAAAATACCCCGACCACAATAAGAGCAAGGGTATTGCGCATCCAAACGGGCATGGTGCGGGTAGTTTTCTTTTTCGCTTTCGTCTTCCGTGCCGGTGTACGACGACCGGAAGCGGGTTTGCCGGAGGTAGAAGTGTTTCGTGAAGACTTCATTGATTTTTATTCTTATTTAGAGTTTGATTCACCACAGATTACACAGATTACCACAGATACTTTAATTTGATTCTCAATGAAATAAAATCATTAATCTATGAAAGTCCGTGTAATCTGTGGTGAAATGAATTCATTCCTAGATGGCTCCATCAGCTTCTGCCCTCACCCACTCCAGATAAACACCCGGATTAGCCTCAGCAGGAGGAGCGATGAAATGAACATAACTAATTCCATTCTGAGATTTGTTCTTGAGCGGAAGGCGCAACGGACGAAGCCGCCCATCTACCCGGACACGTGCCTGCGGGTGCTTCTGCAGCAAATCCCATTCCAAAGAAACCTCGTGCCAACGATCATCCTTCACTCCGAGTTGCTTACGGGTAAGTGGAAGTTCATACATAGACTGGTAACGGGCTACGGTGTCCGAAGGATTCATCCAGTGATCATTCAATAACAACGAAACCGAATGACTCCCTTCGGGAATACGTAAACTGACGGTGAACGTTCCTTTCTTCATAGCCGGAAAGTTCCATACCGCACCACGTGTATCTGCCACCAGTGAAGCATCCGGCCGGTAAGTCAGATGAAGCACTTGCCGACCTTCCTTCCGGGGATGGGGTTCGAGCATACAACCCTGTATACGATTATAAGCGCAATGTCCTTTGATACCATTCATGTAGTTGAATGTACTCCATTGTGAAAGAGAGTCGGTAAAGTCGTTGAAGCGGCTCTTCTCGTACAACCAATTCACATCGAACATCATCATAGCACGATGAAGAGGATGTTGACCGATAGATGCCAGCACCTTACCCGGAGCTACTTCTACAAACTGTGCCTGATGAACGCCACGGTCAATCCCGCCGCCATGAACGGCATAGTCGGTATCATTGCGCATGGGATCCATGTAAAGTTCGCGAAAACCCTTCCAAGTCTTTCCATCATCATCAGAAACCGCCACATGAGTCACATCACGATTGGTGAACACATCATCCCAAACACCGTCCGTACCCTCCTTTTCGGGAAGAGGAGTCGTATTGCACCAGAAAAGCAACAGTCGTCCGTCGGCCAACCGCCCTAAAGTAGGCATCGTGATGGTACCATAAAAAGGCGATGGTTCCGATTCGCCCCAGGTTTGTCCGCCGTCCTTAGAAAAAGCCTGATAATGGAAGTCTTGTGAAGTACGCATCAACATCCAGAGAGTTCCGTCCTTCAGTTCGACCACCGTAGGCTCCACAGCACCATGATTCCAACGGATACCTTTATGGAAGCCTCCTCCCTGATGATCGGGGGATGTGACTGTATTCGAGCATTTCCAGGTCAGACCGTCATCATCGGAAAAATAGGTATAGCACCCTTTCGGTGTTACCCCTCCGTGAGCAGCCACGACAATACGTTTGCCGTTTCGGATAAATACAGGCGGTTTAATCATGATGGAGTTACGATCGGCCACCTTCGTAAGAGTACGTCCTCCTGTCAATCCACCGGAAGTACGGATGCAATAAACACCCATTGCCCCCATATCTACCAGACGAATATACTCCTTACTGACAGGGCTCTGACAATCGGCAAAAGGCATTTCTTTGGGACGGTTCACCCGTTTCCAGGTCAAACCATGATCGGTACTGGACAGATATACAGTACCTGCCACAGCCTGTTCTCCATAATTATAGTGTCTGATCTCACCGTTATCGAGAAGCGACAAGCCGATATAAGCATCGGAAGGAGGTGTAGCCACTTTCAGGGGAGCGTAAACCGAATCAAGCACCGTCGGACGGGCTTGCTGTGCTTGTCCCGGAATGAAAAAGCCTGCTGCCAGCAGGCATAGGGTAGAAAGTCGTTTCATATAAAATAGGGATATTCAGATGAACTAAAAACCCACCGAAGGGAATTGAATCAATCCGCCCCGATGGGTTTCTACTATTGTAATGCGGGGAAAAGCTTACTTAGCTTGTTCCAGTTGCAGTGTCTTAGTCGGCTGGTCGCAAACCTCCGTCGGACCGAAGTATTGAATCGGGCCCGGATATACGTAATCTGTATTCAACGCCCACTGATCGCGTTTAGCAGCGAATGTCAGGAACGGTTTTCCGTCCAGTTTCACCAATGCTTTCTGGATTACCGGCTTCATTTCGCCATGACGACGTTCCATGTTCATCATCA
>OOAO01002417.1_pt1 | contig 12483 bp, 18 predicted proteins | sample 1671821 | NCBI WGS metagenome assembly OOAO01 (sample SAMN06348196, study PRJEB24527) | human gut metagenome | biome: human gut; feature: ankylosing spondylitis patient; material: feces | host: Homo sapiens | place: China | collected 2015-10 | reverse complement strand
AGAGAGTAACAACCATTTCTTGAATCTGCTCTTCACTTAAAATCAGAAATCCAATCTGTATCAAAATCTTGATTGCGGCTAACATTATAAAAACGAATCACAGCTAATAATCCATCTAATTGTTCTTCCTCTATCATAACAAAATGGCGAATCCCTTATCAATACGTGCCCAAAGGTTTACTAAGACCTTAACCCGGCTTTACGGATTACGTATTGAAAAGGGATTCATGTATTTTAGTAATAATTGGGCATTGCAAAGATGGAGAAAAATTTCTGCTACAGCAACATTTTTAGAAAAAAAGAGCTCTCAACTCGTGAAAGCTCCTTTGCTTGTGAAAGAAGATATTAGAATCCCCCCCTCTACCACTGTCATCAAGGTCTCGCGATCGACCGAGAAATATCGTTAATAGGATAAATGCAATGAACTGATTCTTGTTCCGATATCTTTTAAAGCATTATTCAAAACCTCAAGCTCTTCTTGAGTAAAGCGCACAACTTTGCCATGTACTTCATTGCCATTAAGACGCTGGTAAAACCATGATGTTGATTTTCCAAAATAGTGCTTTGCCAGATAAGATACAGAAATAGCCGGAAGCACTTCTTTCATCTGATTACGAATAATCGTCTCCTTTATATCAGCAACTTCACGATGTAAACGTTCAAAATCTTCTGCAATGGCTTTTTGAAGTTCAGCATTATCATCCTCAGAAAGCGAATTCCAGAAAGCATCCATAGCACGTTCAGCTTTTTCACGTTCTTCGCCACGACTGTTAATCCAGGCTTGCTTTAGCTCTAAAAATGTTTCTTTTACTCCCATAACTTCACCTTTCTTTATAAAAGAGTCCCTAAATAATGAAGATGGGCTCCCTACCCCGTCGAGTGGGGAGCCCTTTTCTACAACAATGCAGATAAACGCTGAATCTCCAAGCGGAGAAGTTCGATCTCTGCATCCAGTACCGACTTCCTAAAACCAATCTGAATAAGACGGTTATAGTTTCGGAGGTAGTAGTTAAGATTCTCTATTAACTCTTCTACCCGCGCTTTTAGCGCTTCTTCATCAGTCATTCAAAGAGCTCTTTTGTTTGACATGACAAAGATAATATTTTTATTATCAACCACAAAATAATATGATAATATTTTTATTATCAAACTATTTTTTTACATTTACATAGCCTAAAGCCAATAAATCAGTCAGAAAATGCTCGGGAGAATCGGCACGTACGGTGTTCCCGGACTGGTCGTGGTATCGATCGGCAAAGTGGTACATGTATTCCTGGTCAGTACATTCGGAATCGAAACGGCTGCTCTGACGGAGTTTGGAAACAAAATCGGTGGCGCAGGTGGCGGTAATTGTACCGCCGTCCTGCAATGTGTAGGTCTTATTCATTATCTACTAAGTTTTTTTGTTCTAAGTTTGAAATATGTTTTTTGGTCATCGGTCAGGAAAGGCAGGTTTGCCAAAGCTGCTCCGGTGGCGATATTGGTATGCTGAGCAAAGGTAATCATATTGCTGATAAAGTGTATCCAGTTTTCCATTTTCGTATAGTTGGTTGTTCCACCATGCTGGCGAAACTCAACCGTGCGATGGCGTGAGTAGGACTCAAGGTTCAGTTTGTGGTAGCGGTCACCTCCGAAAGCGTTCTGTAAATCTCTAAGGCTGCCGGCATTCTGAATCCGCTGTTCTGTTATGGATTGTAGCCCTCTACAATAGTGGTTATTGCGTCGAGATGGAGGCATAAAAGCGTCAATTATACGTTCAGCTCTCCGGTAGGTAAGTATAAGGTTCTTCCAGGTGCTAAGGGTAAAGTTGGCAGCGTCCATGTGGATGTGAAGCCCGCAGGAGTCGTTTACCTTTACCTCGCAATAGTCAAGCACCCAGCAAACTTTCTGTAGCTCCCGAAGGCCGGCCTCTCCCTCAAGTATCGGGCTTACAAGTTCAAAAGTATTCGATCCCGAAAGGCTGCCGTCTGTTACCAGTTTCCAATGATTTCGGGTATCGTGGTTGTATCCTTCTACTGCTACGCTTATGCCGGCTTCCCTAAGTTCTCGAGCGAGGCGTTCGCGGGTGCAGTTATAGGCTTCAATCTCAACCCCGAAGCGACGGTTGAAAGTATAATCAATCTCCGGAAGGTTATTTGGTACTACTTGGTTGCTGGGTTGGAAAGTTCCGGCTTCAATCATCCGCTTGTAGACGTTTTGAACAAAACCGTAGTTTCCGTTGGTTACCAGGTCGGCAACCTGGCGGCGAGTTAAGCCTAAAAGAAGCAATTGCTGTATCTTGCTTGTCTTCGTTATTCTTTGGTTAAGAATGTTTGTAATCTGCTCGTTCATAATGCTTTATCCTTTATTATTATACAGCTAAGATAACACTATAAGTGCAGACATCGTAGTGATTACTCCTTTATTATCAAGAAGTTAGCTTTGTTTAGCTGAAGCTAAAAAAGGATAGAAAAAAGCTCCGAATCTCACGATCCAGAGCTAATAAATATACTTCGTTTTCATTATTAATAATGAAAAAACTGTTATTGATGCGCAAATATACTATTTACTTCTTGACTTAAATATCAGCCAACAGACAATAATAATAGCCATTATCAGACCACCAAATGCCCAGCCACCAAGCTCCATCTTCATAGACTCCCAACGAGTTAGCTTCCTTTCAACGGGATAAGGCACCTGAACAGAATCAACCTTAACGAATGAATCCACCCGATTAATGAATAGGTACTTATACTGATATAGGTATTTATCCGCAAAAACGGTATCTCCCTTGGTGTAATACCGAACAGAATCCCTCAAGTAAACACTGTCGTGCTGCAAGCGATCAATATAACGGTATTCAGTCTTTATCTTTTCAACCGGCACATATTGAGTACGGCAAGAGGAGAAACATGTTGCTGACGCCAGCAAGATAATCAAGAGACAGACCGGAAGTTTCATAGTAAATCCCATCCCTGCTCGACATCCGCCATGACAGCCGGTAGACCATTTTCAACCTGGCTAATTGCAGCAGCAAAAGCACACATAGTAGATTTGTCGTTAATATCCGGAACGTACGTTGACGGAACTTGCATTTCGCTGCACACACGAGTGATGTATCCGGAAGTGTTGTTCTCGCAGGGAGGTGCCCAACGATTAATAAATTCAGCAATCGTCTGCCGATTGTGCAATCTACGGTAGTTCTGCAGCAACTTGATTAATGCCCGATAGCCATAAGCCATAGAGCTAAACTGTTTGAAACTCTTGTCTTGGCTCGGAATAACCTCTCCTTGCCATTTATCCCGGTCATGACGAATGTTGCCAGGATTGCAATTACGTAAACCTCTACTCATAATTAATAAGAATTTTACTTTAATATATCATTAATATTTCTCCCTAATTTCCTCTCCATTTCACCTCTGAGTTGTGCACGAAACAGCGATATAAAGGGAAAATTGGGAGCGATGATAAGTATACTGGCAGAGAAACTCCATACTTCACAGGCACCGGCAAGACCGGCAGCAACAGAAGTAACGGCTACACTGGCATGAAATATCTGCTCGATCATGTAAACCGAACAAAGGCAACTGGCATAAATGGCTACCTTTTTACACGTTTCTCTTCCAGCCTCGGAATAGGCAAACTCTCCTTTCTTCAGTGATACGGCAATACCCCACCCCAAATCAATAAGGACAAGAATTCCAACTACAGCAAAAGGATACCAAGCAGGCGCAAAGAAATGGGCTATAAAGATGACAACTGTTGATAACCAGCCATAAACAGTGCTCAGAATACGCTGAAGATGTTCAAGGAGTGATTTAATAATAATGTCCATATCTTTTCTTTTTTGACAAAATTACTATCGAAGTATCATGACCGAAAGGACGCCATCCGAGCTTTGACATTGAACAGATCAGAAGCATCAGCCTCGAACATCATGGTCCATCCGATGGATTTTAGCTCTTTGGCCACGAACGGGATGATATCAAGACTCTTTATACTCGATCGGTTTAACCAAGGGACCTTCCCACTTTCTGCATCGAACAGAAGATGGGCACGCAGAGCGTTCAGGTATTCAAGACAAGTGTCTGAAGCAATGGCTTCCTCGACAAGATCCGAGGAGTCTGATAGTTTCATTGCGATTGTGGCCGCCAGCTTCTGGGTATCTTCGATTGAGTTCCTGTTATCACTCCTGGAAGAGAACTCACCATAATCAATAAAGAGATAAGTCCCCACCAGAGTATCAATGCGGGCTTTAACCGACTCAAAAGACTGTCCAAAAACATACGACTGAATTGTAGGGATCAGCGGATCCGGCATAGCTAAAATGGTTTCTTGCAATTCGGCATATTGCGCATGTGAACTGCTACCATTGTTAAAGATGGAAAGCACGCCCTCTCTTGAGGGATACTTCGCGAAGTAAGAGAATAAATCAAGTATCATAATATTTGGTTAATGATATGGAGTGGTAAGCCTGTTTCCTTCTCAATGTCTGTTTTTTCCATTTTCATCGCGTCCATGCTTCGAACGGTTTCAATGATCTTCTTCCGAAGGATAGTCAGGTACTTAATAACATTCATCTGCTCGATGGCTGTAATATCACCAAGTCCATCATTACTCAAGTTATACAGTGACTCCAGTGCACCAGTGCCAATGGCACTGCATTTACCTTCTTTCGCTGCAGTCAGTAACCGAAAGTCTGTTTGAGTAAACAGGTAATTGTTGAAAGCCTGAAAATTGAAGGCAATAGCCTGTAATTCGTCCTCTGGAAGTTTTGCGAATACTGTAGCCAACCGGTGAGCACCTTCTGAAGTGTATGTACCTGGATAATACAGGATCGCTGCTAAGAGTGGAAGCATGTCTACAGACTTACCTATCAGGGCACGGGCCTCGATGTATTGCAATGCCGTTAACGAGCATGTCAGGACATTGAAATTGGTATCGATGGAATACGCTGAATAAATATCGTCATCAATAACCACTGCCGGAACCAACTGCTTGCAAAAGCAACAATCAAAGGCAAATTTATAGTCCAAGCGTGAGAGATAGCGTGCGATGGGGAGACAAGTTAGTCTTTCCGGAGGAGTTTTTTTGCAAAGTTTTCTGGTCTCAGGATCCATTTCGCTTAAAGCCATATCGTTGTCCGGATACATAATGACGAATAGAAACGTAACCTGTTCTGCCAGGAAAGCCAGGTTTTGGAATGACTCTTCTCCCCGAATCTTCTTTGGCTTCCACCCCATAACATTACACACGTAGTTTACTCTCACCATGGCTGGTGAAAGTTCTCCCTTAACCATACGATTAAAGTCACGGATCAGACTAATGAATAAATAACTATTTAGTTGGTCCCAGGAATTGGGAATATAATACGTATTCCCATGGGCCATAAACTCTATTTTGTCTTTCATGGCATCATTATGATTTTGTCGTCCGGAGCATTAAATGATGTTTCTGTATCCACTATGCCGGAATCGTTGTTAGACAACATAAGGTCGATGTTCTTAAGTAATGATTGAGCTTCGCCGGTTAGCTGTTCAGCAAGTGCCAACATACGTTCTTGTTCATCCTTTCCAGACCGGCTGGTTTTAGAGTCATCGAAGAGATTACGAATGGTAGATGGAAACTCAAGAATATCCAATCGACGCAAGGCAAGAGCAATCGTACTCTTTGCAAGGGCATGCAATAGTAAATCCTTCATTTCCTGATTATCAACGACCCGTTCAAAGTAACCGGTCATCCCTTCATCCAACACTTCTTTTTGAAGTGGTATGATCCGGAAAAAAAAGAGATAAGAGAGGTCTATTGAGTATAGAAAGTCAAAGTCCTCTGCAGTTTGGATCCGAAGAGAAGAAAGTAACTTGCAATAACGGGAATTCTTCCATTCTTCCAGACTATCCTCCTTATTGAGCAACTGAATCAGAGTATCCATACCACTGAAATAATTTTCAATATAAGACCGACGCATGGCTTCCATCTCATACTTGTAGATATCAACATCGGATTTTCGTTGTTTGACAACATCAAACACTAACTGTTTGGCAAGTGTTAAGTTGGCCATTGCAGTCAGCAAAGCATCATGTATCTCTCCTTCTTTCTTGAGAACTATATCATAGACTTCTTTAGAAAGGATAATACATATCTGCTTCCGGGCAGAAGATGCAGAACTATTGAGGTCTTTAAACTCAATGTTTGTCTCTGAATAGGGTGCATAATGGCGGAACTCAGTCAGGTTTTTAAATAGCTCTTCTAAAATGATCATGATTCTTGCTGATTTAATCGTTCGTTTGGTTTAACATCTTCTTGACGACTTGGAATTTCCCGATAAAATCCAAGTCTATAACCTTGCTTATACAGTGCCGGGAAGTTGATTTGAATAGCCCAATTAAAAGGTTCACAGCAGATTTCTTCGTCTGGAGTAAGGGACATCAGGTAAATCAGATAGTTGTAATAAGCGTCGGATCCGGACTTGGATATCACGCCATCTTTTCCAACGCTGGAGATAGAGGAGTCGAGTCCAACACTTGATAACAACACTTCATCAGCACGCTTATCATAAGAGATCAACGATTCGATGTACTCTTTATATTTCAGGTCGACAGTTTCGATTCGCCAACGTTCTTCTTCATTGCTACTGTTTTTAAAACTGATTGTTGCATAAGCCTTCCCTTGGTTATCGGCTCCAGAGAGATATTGTGAAATCTTGCGGAGCTCAGACTGAATATACTTGATCAGTGTAGACTCTTTGAACTCGAGGCCTATATCGATTCCATTAAATACATATAGCTTCACTCCGTCCTTATTTCGCTTCTTATTTTCATCACAGAGCTTCTGGATCTGAGTGCGCTTGGCGTTTATCCAGGCATTAGGGATAATGATGTGGATTTTGGCTGCCAGGCTATTACGTAAGAAGGAGTTAATATACCTGGCTGTCGCATTAGAACCTCTGATATACTCCTTAGTGCCTTCATGCGTTTCATTTACACCATAGAACTCATCAACTGACTTCTCCCGGTGATGCGAGATGGCAGCATACTTATAATTGGCTACTTCTGCCAGGTTAAACTTTGGGTAAATCTTGAAGTTGGAAATCCCATAATTCCAACGCCCAACTGCGATAAAGCGGAAATCACGGTAGTAGACCAGGTCGGTAGCGACATCCTTTTTTGTCGTGGCCAGCCTACAATTTCTATTCTCCATTGTCTCAATACCAGCAACAGGCAGTGCCCCCAAATTCCGGCCTACGGAGAATCGCCATTTTACAAAGTAGTCACGAAAATAATAGAAGTCTTTAATAAGAGCTTTAGCTACCTCCTTATAATCGCTTTCAAGTCCACGGTCTTTCCAACTATCCAACCAATTCATGATCTCCGGGCACTCAACCCATTCACGTTTAAACTTGCCATCGGCAAACACAGTCTGATACACTGCCGGTCCCTTTCCGTACAGCATATTCGCCTGTTTAGTGATAAGCCGAGGTAGCAGACGATTCTTCTTAAGATCAGCTGCCACCTCCTCACACTTCATGTTGTTATAGCCACGGCTACACACTTGATAGCCATTAATAGATTGCCACTGCATATCCGGTAATGGATTGTAGTCTCCTACAGAGAAACCCGGATCATCCATACCGGTTCGGGGATTATCCCCAACCTGAAATGATATCACATTACTTTCATCGATGTAGCAACCATAGTCACCTAACATCTTTACATCACTCATAACCAGTCGATTTTATGTAGTTTAAAATTGTCCTGTGGAAAGCCCATATATCGGATCAGGATCCTGTAACACATCTTTGGCTCTCCATCACCATCAGTGAAGAGGAATAGGTTCTCTCCATCGATACTAAACCTTTCATGTGGTAACTGAGTCCGAAACTTACATCCCTCCCGGATCACCAGTTTGGCGGATGCTTCACCTTTCTGCCTCGAGTAAGAGAAGAAAGCAATCGTGAAGCATCCACCAGGCAGTTTCGATATCTCTTTAGCCCATTGCAGTGCATGCGGTCCTGTCATTGTCGTTTCCATGCTCGAAAATACCTGTTTCTGAGCCTCCCAGAAAGGACCGGCAGGATGTCACCCTCATATTTCCAGCCAAAGGCCGAAGGCTGCACCTCACATCGGATTATCAGCGGGGCGTGGAGATAGGGAGCTGACGAAAAAAAAGAAATAAACTTTTGAAACGTGATAAGATTCATTTTCAATAAGTTAGTATCTTTTTCAATGTCAAACAGGACAATTTTTATAGATAATACAAAGTTTTTCATGTGTACCGAACTTATTATATAGAGAAATTATTAGGTAAATCAGTCGGAATTGAGGATAATTCAGCTTGAACACGGTCGCCATAACGTCCCAAAAGCAAGTAAATAAGTGCACTTGGTATCTGCGTTGTGAGGCCCGCTTGAAGTTTAAGCGGTACTTTTACCTCAGATGTTTTATCCAACTCAATACGCCCATCTGTTTTTTTGAGAGGCGACAACATAATCGCACTACAAAGGTTCTTACATTCGTTTTCGTCGATAAGGACGCGAGGCAATGCGTTACTGCGATTGCCAAAGATAAGAAGCAGGAGCTTGAACTGTTGCCAGTGGTAAATAGTTGCCTGACCTTCGTTCATCAGCTCGACAGTAAAGCCATAAGACTCCAGCTCTCGCTTGAGAATGCGGGAGTCGGTGGTTATCTTTTCCAGGTCTTCTTTCTTCTTGTTGCCGGCACGGTCAGGATAGAGAATGATGTGTTTATTGATAGCATCCTGACCAAAGAACTCGTAGAACTGACGGGCAAGTTCCGGCTGTTCGTCCGGATAGTAACAGAAGAACTCTTTCAGTATCCTGAGTTCCGAACCGTAGTCTTTCTCCTGGCCAACGGTCAGGCTGGAGAAATGTCCGGGATCATAACCGACGAGCAGCTCGTCGCGCTTATTATAGTGCTTCAGGTAACGTGCCGTTAAGATGAAGTGATCCCGGAGGTCAAGTTTCAGGATGGACTCGTAAATATAGCTATCAGCAAACTGATGCAAGTCCTTCCTGAAATTAGCAAAAAACTTGTTTACAACTTCCTTGTGGCGAATTGCACAAATGGAAGTCAGAAACTCGTCAATATCAAGGGTTTCAATCTGAGTTTTGAAGAATTTAGGCCCTAATATATCTTTGTTACAGAATGAACTGGCACGCACGTACAACGTAGCGTTACGACGCATATCGGCAAGACGAGGTTTCCAGAGTGCGAGTGTACGTTCTACTTTCTGAAGCTCGAGACGGATGGCTTCAAGAATAACCGGATTGGTAGTTTGTTTTTGTTGGGCAAACAGCTTGTAACGCTTGTACATAGCTGCATTTACATGAAGGGAAACTGTAGCTATTTCCTCAAGAAGTGCCTGGTCGATATTGTTTTCGTATTCTTCGAACCAGTCATCTTCGCCAAGATCCACACGAGCTGTATCGGAAACACCAGTTACACCCTGATAGTATTGAGACATACGAATCTCGGCAGAGGATCCACGAAGTGACGGGAAGAGTCGTGTCTTCAGTTTCTCACCTTTGTTGTGCTTCATTTCCTCAATAAAAGCATGTACACCTGAACGACCGGCAACAGACTCCGGCTGGTCGGAACTCACCATCTGCAAATGATGACCATCGCGAAACAGGATGCTGTGTTTCGGGTATGCAATAGGATAACGTGGATGACGGAAGTGAGAAGGTATCTTTGCCTCTCCAACAACATAGTCTATCCCGTACTCCAACATCGGACGAACACGTCCGGCAACAGTTACCGGTCGGGAAAAATATGCTTGAATATTAGGCCAGACGTTTGTCATCAAAGCAATATATGTTTTGTGCACCAGGAAAGAAAGTTCTCCGGGCATGTCATTGGCAACCCGGATAATACGTGGTCCCATAACTCCTTCAGTCTTGCCGACCGCACGGGCACCTTCAACAAATATATTGTTAGGATCCAGCACATTCACCTGAATCTGCATGGAGTTCATGTAGTAACGTTCGAACTCAACTGTAGCATCGAAGGTATTATCGCTACAAGAAAGGCTGTCCCGGGATTGAGAATAAAGTTCTATTGACATAGTTATTCTTCATTGACTTCAGTAAACTCAGCCTCCTGGATATCAGCATCACGCAGGAGACGTTTTTTCTCTTCCTTCTCGATCGGAAGTTTATCAATCAGATTCAAATAGAATCCTTCGTTATGTTTTGATGCAATTTCTTTCAAAGACTTCTTAGAATATCCAAGTTCTTCAGGAGTGATCTCCGGAGAAATAAGGAAGACAACACCAAGATCACGATCGGCTTCAGCAATCTCCGATGCCCGGCGACGACACTCGGCAGCAGCATCGTAACACTGTTTCTGAGTTTTGTAGTCACCACGGACAGCGGAGAGTTTAGCCAGGTCTTCGTATTTATCTGCATAGTTTGACTCCCATACTTTGATAGATACATTATTATCAATCGAAAAGTAGTTGATGGCAGCATATATACGTGCTTTACAAGTACGTTCATCAAGATTAAGGTGCTGTAAGGCATTAATACGCTGCTTGAGTAATTTAGCAGCACGGGTAATGTTCCGTTCGTATTCGTATATTTCAGCAGCCCATTGCAGCTGCTTGAGGAAGAGTTGCACATCAGCCGGTATGCCATCGCTCTTCCCAGAAACCAGGAAGGCAGATATCATGTCCGGATGTATCTTATCAAGTATATCAAGTTGTGTCATACGCCGAATAAATTCTTTCGAAGTTCAAGTTCTATACGTTCATTTTTGCGGGTTTCCAAAGCGGTAATAGCATCAATCTCGCCAGCTTCAGCACGTTTTGCCAACTCTGCATCAATATTATACTCACCCAAAGCACGCCCATTGCTGTAGGCATCGTTGTAAACATCACCAGAAAGACCGATACGAATGGTAAGAGCAATTTTCTCTTTACCTCGTAAGCCAAGAAGGTTACAGATACGTTCTGCTGAGTAACCAAGTGCGCCAAATGTGCGCACTTGAGATACATATTCATCACCAATTAAAATGGCTTTATCCACATCGGAGGTTGGTGTCAGTTCTGATTTCATACGATAATTTTTAAAGTATTCTCAGATGTAAGAAGTTCCCCTGAACGAATTACCCGGACGGGCTGTTCCGGGAACATAGACCGGTACCGATGAACTGTACCTGAAACATAGCGAGGATCTATTTCCATAGCATGGCATATACGGTCAGTCTGTTGGCAAGCCATCAGAGTAGAACCGGATCCGGAGAAGAAGTCGGCAACGATCTGACCGGACGCACTGGAATTGCAGATGGGATAAGCCATCAAAGCAATGGGCTTCATTGTCGGATGGATGGCATTGCGTTGGGGTTTATCGAAGTTCCACACAGTGGTCTGCTTACGATCGGAGTTCCAGTAGTGAGCGGCACCAGGTTTCCATCCATAGAGACACGGTTCATGCTGCCACTGATAGTCCTGTCGTCCCATGACCATGGAGTTCTTTACCCAAACACAGCATTGGGCTATTTTGAACCCTGCTTTCCGAAGAGAGGCCCGGAAGTTCTCACCTTCGCTGTCTGCATGAAAAATATAATAGGATCCGCCAGGCTTCAATATAGAAAACATAACTGCGAACACTTGCTTCAGGAATGTAGCAAACAAATCGTTCTCCATGGAATCGTTTTGGATAGTCAGTTCCTCTTCAGTCCCACCCTGATAGGCAACATTGTAAGGTGGATCGGTGACAAGCAAGTCAGCATGCTGTCCGTCCATCAACGCAGTGACATCGGATTTTGAACGGCAATCACCACACATTAAGCGATTCTTACCAAGTAACCAAATATCTCCTGGTTGTGTAAAAATGGAGTTGGCATCGTCTTCTGTAGGAACTGTGAAGTCAATGGCATCTTCGTGGATATCGGTTGATTCGTGCTCGGATCCGAATAACGGAGCAGCTGCCTGACCGAAGTCGATAGTCTTCACTTCATAACCCAGATTGAACCGGGAAAGGGTATCGGTATCGATGTTGTACTTTTTGAATAGCAAAGTGTCCGGGTTCTTAGTGGCAAACTCAGAGTTGTAGGCAGCTATTTCCTCGACTGCTTCTTTTTTATCCGCTGCGAAGATTGGTTCATATGGAATCTCCGGGATGGTAAAACCGGATTTACGCAGAGCAAGCAGAGCTTTCCTCCGTTGATGGGCATCAATAATCCAGAGTTTTCCATCAGGATCCTTCCAGGCTTTAAATGCATACTTGAAGCCACGAGTGATGATTAGCATCTGCAGCTTCGATAACTTGTCAGGATCCGACTTCTTGAAGTCCTCCTGAAGCTCTAAGAATGAATCCAGCGGGGCAGTCGGAAGGCCACCCAAATTAAATACTTCTATTAGCTTTTCCATGATTAATTTTTATTTGTTGTTGATTCGAGAATTGCTTTGAAAATGGCTTCTCGCTCTCGATGACGACGAAGGTTTTCTTTGTCCTGAGTGCGCCGACTGTCACGGTCGGCCCGT
>OOAO01002395.1_pt1 | contig 12571 bp, 12 predicted proteins | sample 1671821 | NCBI WGS metagenome assembly OOAO01 (sample SAMN06348196, study PRJEB24527) | human gut metagenome | biome: human gut; feature: ankylosing spondylitis patient; material: feces | host: Homo sapiens | place: China | collected 2015-10 | reverse complement strand
CCGCCTGTCCTTCCTCAGATCTTCTCCACGTTCAGGGAGAAGTCTGCCTTATAGCCACGGAAGCGGAGGATGCGCTCATAGTCCTCCACATAGTCCACCTCGGCCCAGAACAGGCCGTCCATCTCCTCCACATATACCGGGCGCTTGCCCACCATTTCATAGAGGATATTCTCCCACCAGACGCTGTGCTGCTGGGTGCGGATCATGCCGTCCAGTTTCTCCATGAACTCCGGCATGAAATCCTTGCTGAAGCGGCCGATGCCGATGTACTCGCCGGTGATATCACTGCCGGTGAGCTCCTTGCCGTACTTCACCAGCAGGCCGTTCTCGTACTTATACTTGTAGTCGGCCTCCTCCTTGCGGGTGCCGTCGGCGAACATCACCGGAGACTTATGGCACTCCAGAATGCGGTCCAGCAGCGTCTCCTCCAGATACACGTCGGCGTTCATGATGAGGGTGTCATCGTACTGGGACAGGAAGTCCTTAGCGAACCACGCCGAGGCGATGCTGTTGGTGACGTCGAAGAAGGGGTTATAGAAGTAGCGGATGCCCTCGTAGTCCTTCAGCGTCTCCTGAATGACCTCCGCCCGGTAGCCCAGCACCATGGCAATGTCGGTGATGCCCTTCTTGTGGAACAGCTCGATGGTGTACTGGATCAGCTTCTGACCGCCGATGTCCACGGTACACTTGGGGTTGCCGGCCAAATACCGGCTGATGCGGGTGCCTCGACCCGCCGCAAGCAACAGAACTTTCATGTTTCTTCCTCCTTGTAATATATCGATCAAGCCTTCAGAATCCCACGGGCCATGAGGTCGTCAAAGGCCCGGAACAGTGCGTCGTTATCCTCCACGGTCAGGTGGCCGATGTGGCCCACCCGGAACACCTTATCCGCCAGCTCGCCGCCGTTGGGGCAGATGATAATGCCGTACTCGTCCTTCAGGGTCAGGAACAGCTGGTGGGCGGACACCTCCGGATTGTTGGGAGACAGCGGCGTCACCGCATAGGACAGGGAATCGGACACGATGTGGAAGGGATACTTCCCGATGCGGGAGCGGAAATCCTTGGCAATGGCACGGATCTGGGCCTGTACGTTTGCAAAGCCGTCCCGTTTGATCTGATTCAGGCGGGCATTGATCTGGATAAGGATGCCCACCGCCGGAGTGAAGGGGGTCTGGCCCCGCTCCCCGTTTTTCAGGAGAGGAGAACACATGTATCTGGAATTTCTTGAAGTTAAAAACGCTTACATCAAGGCATCCCGGCGCGCCTTTGCTGAGCACCATCATGGAGATGCCGGGAGGCACGGCCAGCGCCTTCTGAGAGCCGGTGAACACCACGTCGGCGCCCCAACGCTTCATACTGACGTCGTCGGCCAGAAATGCACTGATGGCATCCACCACCAGTACCAGACCGTTTTCACGGCAGAAAGCGGAGATCATGTCCATATCGTACAAAACGCCGGTGGACGTCTCGTGCATATTCACCAGAAAGCCCGTGTAGCCCTGTCCGGCATAGGGGGCCAGATCGGCGGGGGGCTACTTCTTCATTAGGCGTCTCCATCACATTCTGGGCCGGCTGCTCGGTCTGCTCCTCTCCGGCAATCTTGCTGTACAACGCGATTCCAAGGATCACAACGGCACCGCCGGCCACCACCAGCAGCCGGTCGTCCTTGGTGAACACGTTCTGGGTGACGGCATCCATGGAGGCCGTGCCGGAGCCGGTGAGGAATACCGCTCTGGCATCCTCCGGGGCATCCATGAACTCCTTGAGCAGTGCCTCGTTCTCCTTCATCAGGGCGGAGAAGTCCGGCGTGCGGAAGTAGGGCACGGGGTCTGCACCGATCCGGGAGATCTCCTCCGAGATCTGAACCGGACCCACCGCAAAGTTGATATGATCCTTTTTGATGTCCATAAAACTATATTCTCCTTTCACCGGTACCTGTCACAGAGTACGCTCTGCCGCAGGCACCTTATCTTCCGTTTCCAGCATCAGCGCACCCAGCGCCAGCCAGAAAATAAAGGACACATCATTGATCTTCAGGAATACGCTGTTCATGAACAGCGCCTCCACCAGTCCGAAGGCCACCACCGCCAGTGTCGTGATCGTCCACAGGGACAGCTGCGGATGCCGCAGGATATAGCGAATCACCCGCACCAGCACCAGCACCAGGAAGCACAGGAACAGCCCTGCTCCCACAAAGCCTGTGCTGATAAACACAAACAGATAGTTGTTATGGGACTCGTAGACCAGATCCGTTTTCACCGTATCCTTGAACTGATCGGTAAAGTAGCGCACGATGTACATCTCCGGATGCTGGTCGCCGATATAGTCGTTGTAGTTGGACAGGGACAGTCCCGCAGGGCCGATCTCACCGGCAAGGGATATATAGTCCCTCCAGATCTCGAAGCGGTTGTTGGAGACATCGCCCTCCTGTGACCGCTCGATGGCATCCGGCTCCTCGATGACGGTACCCACGGCCATATGCTGCATACCAGCCCAGATACCCTCCGTACAGCCCCAGCACACCACCACGGCACACACACCGGCCAACACGCTGACACCCAGCCGTTTCAGCTGCTTCATACTGCCGCAGCGGTTACGCACCAGCAGCACCGTGAAGCAGAAGGCATACAGAATCAGGGCGATCAGGGCGCTGCGGGACACGCTGAGGATCACGTGCGTGACCAGCACCAGCGCCGCCACGGCCAGTGCCGCACGGCCCGCCCAGTGTTTTCCACGGGTCACGACCCCCTGCATACAGCCGGCAAACAGGAACATGCTGGTATATGCCGCATAGTCCAGACCCATGAACAGGCCGAACAGGCGGCTCTGATAATAGCCCTGCCGTGTCAGCTCCGGGCTGGTGGTATTGGGATTGGCGACATATGTATAGCCGATGCGGAACAGATATTGATACAGGCCCACGCAGCAGGCAATGCCCCAGATGACCAGCACCACATAGAACAGGTTCCGCAGGAACCGGCGCATCCGTTCCTTGCCCACCCGCTGGGCCAGACTGTACACCAGCGCAAACTGGATCACCACCCAGCACAGGTCAAAAAGGTTATCCTTCACGCCGTAGCGCATGGTACGCAGGGAGGCGATGACATCCATAAAGGCCACGCCATACAGCAGCCAGCACCAGATACCTCGCCAGAGGCCCCGGTTGGTGAACAGATCCAGTGCCATCAGCACAGCGCCTATCAGTCCCAAATAGGTGGAAATGTGGTACAGCGGGGTTTTGGCCATCCACGTCAGCACCGGGGCGATCTGCAGCAGCACAAAGCTCACCACCGTCACGCCTACATACACCAGCACCGCCGTGTTCAGCCACGGAAGCCGTCCGATACAGCTCTCATTCCCGAATACCGCACGCCGCAGTTCTCTCTTTTGCATATGGTATAACTCCTACTTTGTATAGATTATGCGGCCTTTTTCCCCTTGGGCAAAAAGCGCAGCAGAATGCCCCACAGCTGCTTCCACTCCGCCGTGCGTCCGGTGACGCCCAGCCAGATGCCGGGGTAGATAACGCCCACGATGACGCACCTCAGCAGCAGTGACAGGATGGTATTGTCCGGCGACAGCCACCGGCACGCACCGTAGCAGGCGGCGCAGGCGGCAAAGGCCAGCAGCACATAGCCCAGCAGCTTTCCCATGTATTCGTTCCAGCTGCGGTAGAACTGGTATTTCACCACCACCCACGCTTCCCACGGGGTATAGATGAAGAAGAACACCAGAATGGTGGGAACCAGCACGCCGGCAATGCTGCCGGTGGCCTTCACCATCCAGATGCTGCCCACCAGATTCACGGCCATGCCCACATAGGGCTTGAGCCAATCCTCCGTCCACAGGCCCGCCGCATCCCGGTAGGTCAGCTGCATGATGCGGAACATCCACGAGAAGAAGTACAGCACGATGAGCATCATCAGCCGCTCATCCAGCAGATACTCCGGGCCAAGCCACACGGCGGCGATGAAGGGCTGGTAAAAGCACAGCATACACGCCGCTGCGCCGCCCACCAGCGCCACCCAGCCATAGGTCATGGTTTTGAAGAACCGGTAGTTGTCCTCACGGGAGTCCGTCAGCAGTTTATTGCCGATGCCGGAGAGGCTGCCGTTGGTGACGATCTCCACCAGACCATTGACGGCGGTGAGGATATAGTAATAGTTGCTATACAGCGACAGCGCCGTCAGTCCCAGAAAGGAGGAGATGATGATGCTGTCGATGCTCACCAGAAAGGTGTTGCCCAGCTTATGGCCGAACAGCGTCCCCACCCGCTTATAGATGTCCTTTTTGGTCACCGGGTCCAACTCACCCTGACACACGATGTCCGGGTAGTGCTTCCGGGCCGCCAGATACACCGCCACGTTGTTGGGGATCACCATCAGCGGCAGCAGGATGATATAGGCATAGTAATTGGAGAAGATCAGCAGCACCGCCGCCTGCAGGGTATACTGCACCACATAGCGCACGGTGGAGATCTTCAGCGTCACGTCGTTGCGCTGAAAGGCAGTAAACGTGGCGTTGTTATAGGCGAACATCAGGTAATCCAGCACGCTCTCCGACAGATAGATGGCGAAGAGGACGTACAGGTTCACATCCGGCGGACAGTCGTTTTTCACCAGCCATGGCAAAAACGGCATCACCGCCAGACCCATGCCCAGAATCACCAGGCCCACAATGCGGTAGACCTTCCGGTAGAATTTCAGCATGGCGCACAGGGCCGGCTTGTCATCCTCGGCAATGGCCTTGTACATGGTGAACACCAAGGAGCTGTTAAAGCCCAGATTGGCCAGATTCAGCACCGTCAGCACAGAGGTGAACAGGGTGGACAGGCCGTTATACTCCTGTCCCAGCTCCTTGATGATGATGGTCTTGATGGCAAACGGCCCGATGAGGGTGGCCACCCGGTAGATGGCGCCCCAAAGGGTATTCCGCATGGTATTTTTGGCTCGTGAGAGCTTTTTCATAGCATCCGTCCGTTCTCTCAGTTTCGGGAGCGGCTCATGACCGCTCAAAGGCGGAAGTCTGCGGGAAGGTCCGCTGGAAGATATCCACCAGCTGCTGCCGCTCCGTATCGAAATCGAAGTCCATGGGGTCGTCGTTGACGCAGACCACCCGGTACTTCCCGCCCCGCAGCAGCCGCTCCACCTCCGACTCGCTCTGCTTGCCGATGGTGAGATAGGTGCTGTCTGGCTTTTTGGGGGCAAACCGGCCGCTGGCCAGCTGCCAGTACCGGAACAGGTACTGGTTCACGTCCGCCCGGTCCCGGAACTTGTGGCGGCAAGTGGCGTCCAGCACCTCCGGGAACCTGTCCCACACCTCCTCCAGCGTGCTCTTGCAGAAGGAAACGCAGGAGTGGTAATTGCGGAAGCCTGTGAAGTCCCCCCACGGGAGGAGGTACAGGTTATACAGCAGGCCCTTCCCGTAGCCGGGATAGAACCACTTGCCAAAATTCTGCCGGATGACGCTGCGCTTATCGAAGCTCATGTTCACCAGCGCCATCATATTCAGCATGATATAGGGCATGAAGTTGGCGGTGTCGTTGTTTTTGATGACGCCCATCACCGCCGTGTCACAGGGCAGGTCGTCCCGGAAGAAATCCTCCGGCTGGGAGGGCTTCATCAGGTACACGTCGTCGTTGAAGTAGAGGAAGTGCTCCGCCAGATCCGGGATGCGGTGCATATTCAGCTCGATGGTATGGGAGCTGAAGGTGGGCAGATACTCCTCCGGGATGAAGTCCCGGTGGTTGACGATATGCAGCTTGGGATGGTCAGGCTCCAGCCATGCAGGCAGGTGTCCGTAGGTCAGCAGGTGTACCTTTCGCACCCACGGGGCGTTCTGCTCGATGCCCCGGAACCAATAGCGGAACAGCCCCCACTCCCGGTAGCGGGCGGGGTGATTGTCGGCGCTTTTAGAGGCCCGGTATTTGGCGTGATCCGCCTGCCAGACCGGGTCAGACCCGTCCACCCATGGGATCACGATGTCAATGGGATGCGTGCTCATTGGTCCTGTGCTCCGTCCTTTTTCTGTTCCTCGGCGGCGCAGTCCAGACAGAAGCCCACGGAATAGTGCTTCTCCCGGTCGGCCTCCGGCGGGATGACCCAGTAATCACCGTACTGATTTTTCAGATAGGTGTCCGGATCATGGGGCAGGTTGATGGAAAAGTCCTCAAAAGGTCCCTTGATGGGGGGATAATATACCTCTTTGGGCATAATATGTCCGAAATAGTGGCCGATATCCGTGGGGACGGCCCACAATCCCGTGTCCTTCTTGCACCGCACGAAGCGGTCAAACAGGTCGCCCCACTTCTTATAGGGGCGGAAGGAGAACAGGAAGCCCACTGTGCACCGCAGGCCATAGTTGAACTTTCCGGCGGAGGACTGGCTGAAGAACTTCTTCTTCTCCGGGCTGCGGTAGTGGTAGAACAGGGTGGATACCGCAATGTATTGCAGGCCCATGGCCGTTACGCCCTTGATGCCCCGGACAATGGGGTTTCTGGGGACGGACTCAATGGCGAAGATATCGATGTGGACGCCCTTGGGAAACGGCGTGTTATAGTCCAGAAACGCCGCTTTCAGGGTGTTTTTCTTATATACGGCGGAGATCATGCTCTCCAGCTGATACTTGTCGGAATTGGGGGTGGTGAGCTCGTACTTGTCCCCCATGCACTCCTCGAACAGCTCCACAAAGCGGTTCAGATCCTCACGGGGCATGAGGATATCCACGTCGTCGTCCCAGGGGATAAAGCCCTTGTGGCGCACGGAACCCAGGGCCGTACCGCCGGCGGCCATATAGCACAGGCCGTGCTCCTGACACACCCGATCGATGTCCTTGATGATCTCCAGAAAGCACGCCTGCAGCGCCTTCAGCTCCTCCGGCGTCAGCTCGTGCATCATCTCCGTCTCCGGTGCGATCTGCATACACTTCCGGGTGGAGAACATATTTCTCAGCTTCGACATGACTCTCACGCTTTCTTTTCATCCACACAGTAGTGGATGCCCTTATACTGCTTGTAGCTGTGCTCCAGATCGATGAATACCGCATCGTGGCGGTAGACCCGCTCCTCCGGAGGCGGCAGCTGCATATAGTCGCCGTAGGAGATGGTCAGCCACTTGTCATAGTCCTCCGGCACCGGCATCTGATGGCCCTCGAACTCCAGATACGCCGGATGGCGGAACCACCGGATGGGAAACCGCTGGCGCATGATGGTGGCGCCCTCACCGAAGGAGGAGACGTACTCCGCATCCGCCAGTGAGTAGCGGCTCAGCCGCTTTTCGGCACCCTTCCACATCTTGTACCGGGCCTTGAAGGACGGCACCAGCGTCAGCGCCAGCTTCTCGGCGTAGTAGGTGATCTTGCCCTTGTGGGCGGGCAGGCGCTGGAAGTTGAAGCAGCAGTACATCATGGAGTCCACCATCTGCCACAGCTGCTTCCACTTGGACTTGGGTACGGCGTCCAGCGGGATCACGTCGATCATCAGCCCCTGATGGATGTCCAGATCTACGCTGTGGCGGTTGATGAAGGTGGTGTTGTTGTCCTTGATCTCCGTGGCGGAGTGGCGGATGTTGAATTGATCGTTGGAGCGGACGCAGGAGTAGTGCTCTGTGTCCGCCTTTTCGTCCCAGATACGGCAGAGCTTTTCATAGTCGTCCCGCAGCATGAACACGTCCACGTCGTCGTCCCAGGGGATGAATCCCTTGTGGCGCACGGCGCCCAAGCAGGTACCGCCGGCCAGCACGAAGCCCAGTCCGTTCTCCTGACAGAACTTCTGAAAATACAGCAGGATCTCCAGGAGCTTGCTCTGGATCTCCTGTATGGTGACCTCTTTCTTTTCTTCCATAGTTGACCTCTCACCGCCACCCGGCCCGCAGGGGCAGGCGGCGTCCTCTTTGTTTTTTCTTCCTCGGTTATCACCGCAACGGAGTATTATACTCCCTGCGGTCCGGAATTGCAACCTCTGTGTCCGCCCTCTTACAGCACGGCCTTGACCGTCCGCAGCATGGTCAGCAGCTCCTGCCCCAAGCCAAAGCGCCGGATGCTCGCCAGATTATATGCCATTTTCCCCGGCAGCACCTGCTGCACATACGTCTCGTCCACGTCCTCCGCCTTGTCCAGCAGCTCCGCCTCGTCCTTGTAGCGGATGCTGGCCTCGGAGGTCACTCCTGCCGGCAGCAGGAGGGTGGCCATCATCTCCGGGGTGTAGCGGGCCACGTACTTGGGCACCTCCGGCCGTGTCCCCAGAAAGGACATGGAGCCGCCCAGCACGTTCAGCAGCTGGCCGATCTCGTCCAGACGGCAGCTGCGGATGACCTTGCCCACCCGTGTGATGCGGCTGTCGCCGCTGACCGTCACCTGACTGCCGATGCGGTCAGCGTTCTGCACCATGGTGCGGAACTTGAAAATGCGGAATTCACGCCCGTACTGGGTCACCCGCACCTGCCGGTAAAACACCGGGCCGTGGGAGTCCAGCTTGATGGCAATGGCCAGCACCAGAAACACCGGGCTCAGCAGCACCAGCAGCACCAGTGACGCCAGAATATCGAACAGCCGCTTGCAAAGCAGGCTCCCCTGCTTCCTTCGCAGCAGGTCATAGTACGGGCGGACTTCCTCCGTCCGCATCTCCTGCGGCAGATCCTCCCACTTCCGCAGCATCACCGGAGATACTCCTTCACGATGTCCGCAAACTGCTCCGTCACATAGGCCGCATCCTCATCGGAGAGGCGGGTGTGCAGAGGCAGTGTGATGAGGTTTTCATAGTGGTGGTAGGCATTGGGATAGTCAGCGATATCGAAGCCCATGGCCTTGTAGGCCGTCATCATGGGCAGGGGCTTATAGTGGACGTTGCAGGCCACGCCCCGCTCCGCCATCCGCAGGATGATCTCATTGCGCTCCTTCTCCCCGATGCCGGGGGTCCACGTCAGGTACAGGTGGCCGGAGCTGGTATAGTCCGGGGTAAAGTGGGGCAGGGTCCGGATGCCCAGCGGGTGCAGGGCTTCATCATAGCGCTGGATCAGCTGATGCCGCCGCTCCAGCAGGCCGGGATAGCGCTCCAGCTGCTTCAGGCCTATGGCAGCCATGATGTCCGTCATGTTGCACTTATACCACGGCCCCACGATGTCGTACTCCCACGCCCCCAGCTTGGTCTTGGCCAGAGCGTCCTTGGACTGGCCGTGGAGGCTCAGCAGCTGATAGCGGTGGTACAGCTCCTCGTCGTCAAGACCCGGCAGCGTGCGCCACGCCGATGCACCGCCCTCGGCGGTGGTGAAGTTCTTCACGGCGTGGAAGGAGAAGGAGGTGAAGTCTGCCAGAGCGCCGGTAGGCACCCCGTGACGGGAGGCGCCCAGCCCATGGGCGCAGTCGGCCACCACGGCCACCCGGCCCAGTGCCTCCTGCACATCGCCCTTGGGACAGAACAGTGCCTTTTTCCCCTCCACCGCCTGATAGATGCGGTCATAGTCGCAGGGGATGCCTCCCAGATCCACCGGGATCACCGCCTTGGTCTTTTCGGTGATGGCCCGCTCCATCTGGTCATAGTCCATCTCCAGCGAGTCCTTCTGGCTGTCGATGAACTTCACCGTGGCCCCCACATGGATGGCCGCCGCCGCCGTGGCGGTATAGGTGTACGCCGGCACCAGCACCTCGTCGCCTTCACCGATGCCCAGCACCCGCAGGTTCATCTCCTCCGCCGCCGTAGCGGAGTTCAGGCACACCAGCTTCGCCACATGGCAGTACTCTGCCAGCTCCTTTTCCAGCTGCTTGGTGCGGGGGCCGGTGGTGATCCAGCCGGACCGCAGGGCCTCGCACACCTCTTGGATCTCCAGCTCCGTGATATCCGGAGGGCTGAAGGGTATATTTCGCATATCGATACGCACTCCTTAGTCGGTTTGATCCGTTTCGTTGTTTTTCAGTCTGCGCCCGGTCGGGCGGACTTACATATTGTGAAATTATACTACAACCCTCGGCAAAATGCAACCGGCGGCGGCAGGTCATTTCACACTTCCCGGCGGTTTTTATGAATAGAAGGTAAATTTTCCTTTAATCCTGCACTTTTCCCCCGGCTTGGTGGGGCTTATGAGGGCATCTATATCGTGCCCTTATACCACCGCAGGATAAACCGTGCGCCGCCGGTGAGGACATTTTCCGCCTGCACCGTGCCGTTCTGCTGGGCCAGCACCTGACGGGAGAGGCTCAGGCCGATGCCGAAGTTGTTCTCCCCGGCGTTTTTGCCCCGGTAAAACCGCTGGAAAAGCCGGGGCAGCTCCTCCGGATCGAAGCCCGGCCCGTCATCCTGCACCGTGATCTCTGTGAAAATGGCTGTCTCCCGTGCCGTTACCTGCACCCATGAGGCGGCGTGCTCCATGCAGTTTTTCAGAATATTTCCCAGTGCCTCCGTGCTCCACGGCACGTCGCAGGTAAGCCGCTCCTCCCCCGCCTGAGCGGTGAAGCGGATGCTCCGCACCTCCATGGGGACCTCCAGCGGCTCCGCCGCACGGCGCACCAGCTCCGCCGCCGTGGTGTCCTGCGGGTGGAACACCACCGTCCCGGCGTCCAGCTGGGCCATTTTCAGCAGGGCCTCCACCAGCCACTCCATGCGGCCCGTCAGCTTCTTCAGCTCCCGCATCAGCGCCAAACGCCGCTGGGGCGTCAGCTCCTCCTGCTCCAGCAGGGACAGGGTCAGGCGCATGGCCGTCAGGGGCGTCCGCAGTTGGTGGGAGATATCCGCCATGGCATCCGCCAGCCGGACACGCTCCTCCTGCTGTCGCTGGGCGTTCTCCCGCAGCCGCACCGTCATCTTCCCGATCTCGCTGCGGAGGATGGCCAGTTCTCCCTCCTCCTGCTGGGGCAGCATCTGCTGCTCCTGCCCGTGGAGAATGCGGTCAATGTCCCGGCTCATGCGCTCCAGTTCCCGGTAGCGCCGCCGGGTGGAGCCGTACCAGATGGTCCCGCAGACCGCCCCCAGCCCCAGCGTCAGCAGGCCGCAGATGGGATACAGCAGGGCCGCTGCCACGGAGCACACCGCTGTGGCCAGCAGCAGCCACAGAGCCGTCCGCCGCACCTCCGTGTTCTTCCAGATGCTCATGCGTCCACCATGTAGCCGATGCCACGCACCGTCCGGATGATCTGTGGGTCTGCGGGATCCTCCTCGATCTTCTCCCGCAGGCGCTTGATATACACCGTCAGGGTGTTGTCATTGACGAAATCCCCGGCGGCATCCCAGATCTCCTCCAGCAGCTGCGACCGGGAGAGGACCTTTCCCCGGTGGCTCAGAAACACCAGCAGCAGCCGGTATTCCAGCGCCGAGAGATACACATCCCGGCCGTCCCGTGTGACCCGGCCCTTCTCCGTATCCACCACCACGCCGCCCAGCGGCACCAGCGTCTTCTCCTTGCCGTACCGCCGCAGCACGCTGCGGATGCGGGAGACCAGTTCTCTGGGCCGAAAGGGCTTGGCGATGTAGTCGTCGGCCCCCATGTCCAGCCCCAGCACCACGCTGCTCTCGTCGCCGGAGGCGGTGAGGAAGATCACCGGCAGACCCCGGCTCCGGGCATAGGCGCACACGCCGAAGCCGCTGCCCTCCGCCAACTGCACATCCACCAGCAGCAGCCCCGGAGCCGTCTGCTCCACCAGCTGCCTGGCCTGAGTTTCCCCGGTAGCCGTCTCCACGGAAAAGCCCTCACTCTGCAAAAATGCCGACAGCGATGCCGTGATCTGGGCATCGTCCTCCACCAGCAGGATCCGCTCCATAAGCCCCTCCTTCCCCGGCGTTATCCCACGGGATAGCGCCAGCCGTCCTCGATCTCGCCCTTTCTGGCCCGGCTCATGAGCTCACGGGCCACCTCCTGCACCGGCCGCTGCCGGTACAATATCTCATAGACGCACCGGCAGATGGGCATCTCCACGCCGGTCTTTTCCGCCAGCTGGTGCATACTGGCGGCGGCATAGTAGCCCTCCACCACGCCGCCGGTCTCCGCCAGCGTCTGCCCGACGGACTTGCCCTGTCCCAGCAGGATGCCCGCCCGGCGGTTCCGGGAGTGCATGGAGGTGCAGGTGACGATCAGGTCTCCCATACCCGCCAGCCCTCCGAAGGTCTGGCGGTCACCTCCCAGCCGCTCCCCCAGATGGCACAGCTCCACCATGGCCCGTGTCATCAGCAGGGCTTTGGTGTTGTCCTGATACCCCATACCGTCGCAGATGCCGCAGGCCAGCGCCACCACGTTCTTCAGGGCGCCGGACAGCTCCACTCCCACGATATCAGGGCTGGTATACACCCGGAAGCGGTCGTTCATAAAGGCGTCCTGCACCGTGAGGGCAGCCGCCTGAGACACGCTGGCCGCCACGCAGCCGGTGGGGAGCCCACGGCCCACCTCCTCGGCGTGGGAGGGGCCGGACAGCACCACCACGGGGCATTTGCCCTCCAGCTCCTCCTCGATGACCTGGCTCAGGCGCAGGGAGGAGTCCTTCTCAATGCCCTTGGAGACGGAGATGAGGATGGTCTCCGGGTCGAGCAGAGCGGACAGCTTCCGGGCGGTCTCGCGGACGGCAAAGGAGGGCGTAGCCAGAACCACCGCGC
>OOAO01002389.1_pt1 | contig 12605 bp, 8 predicted proteins | sample 1671821 | NCBI WGS metagenome assembly OOAO01 (sample SAMN06348196, study PRJEB24527) | human gut metagenome | biome: human gut; feature: ankylosing spondylitis patient; material: feces | host: Homo sapiens | place: China | collected 2015-10 | reverse complement strand
GTTCCCTGCTGTACATATTTGAATGTAGTAGAAGTCTGAACCTGATTCTTGTTTACAGATGTGTAATCTTTGTTTGTAATGCAGTCACGATCTGTAGAGATTACATAGTCATAACCTGCAGCACCATCTGTATCACCGGAAAGGATTACAGTTGCTTTATTACCAACAACTTTAACATTGCTGATCATAGGTGTTCCTGGTTTTTCATTAGCTTCAGAACCAGCTAATGTAACTGTCTTAGAACCGATGTAGTATTTACTATCTTTTGCCGGAGTAACTGTTACTGTTCCGTCAGCATTTTCTGTAACAACATATTTTTCTGTTGGAACTTTAACATTTCCGTTCATTACAACAACAGATACAGAACCTTTAGAATTCTTAGCGGCTGTAATATCACAGTCAGCAAGATCTTTTTTATCAATTCCCCAGTTAACAGAAGATGTTGTTCCTGTATATCCATTGATACCTTCAACACTTACTGTATATTTCTTTGTTGTTGTAGGCTCTGTATAAGCACCCACACCAACTAATTTGTAGTCCTTACCTTCTTCTAATGTAAGAGCATCTCTACCATATGATACTTTAACAACTGGTTTTACTGCCATTCCTTCAGCATAAGTACCATTAGAAACAGTTACGTTCTGATCTGACAGCTGAACTGGAGTAATTGTAAATTTCTTATAAGTAATAGCGTTTACTTTCTGACCATTTTCATCTTCGAAAACCTGATTTGTTGTATCGTTGTTGCCAGCATAGTTGCCTTTACCAACTACAGCGATATATGCTTCATGGCTGGCATTACCTGTTACATTGTGGAAGTATTTAATTTCAAAATCTTTTCCTTCTTCTAATTTAACAGTTTTATGTGTAATCGGATCAGTATAAGAATAGTTGAATGTTGCGCTTGCAAAAGTATGAGCTTTTCCATCATAGATAAATGACTGATTAGCTACATTAACTTCTTTTCCATTTGCATCATATACTTTAAATGCATTAGCTACATCATTAGACCAGATAATTTTCTGACCAACAATCTTAAAGGAAACTTCTTTACTTCCAGTAAAGTTTTTATTACTTGCTTTTGGTGCTAATGTTAATGTACCAGTACCAACTTCTTTATTTGCATCCTTTGAATCTGGATAACTAATTGTAAACTGACCAAGATCAATATTTACAGTACCTAATTTAGCTGTAATCTGTGTATTGTTATTGGAATCTTTTACTGTAGGACGAATCTGATGTCCGGTATAGCTTTGATCATTTACATTTACAGTTAAAGAAGACATATCAGCTGGTGTAATCGTAAATGTAGTTGTTGTAGTAGATGTATTGTCATAATCACCTTTTCCAACAATTGTTACAGTTGCAGTACCTACATTTGTACCGTTTGCAATAGACTTAATTTCGTAATCTACATCTTTTTCGAGCTCTTTTGTTCCATCCTTTACAATCAGTTCTGGAATAATTGCTTCTCCTGTGTAAGTATAAGATGCTTTTTCTGTAGAAACAGTCCAAGCACTTGCCTGTGGTTTGCTGATTTTAGAATAACGGTATACAGCTGCAGGCTGTGTAGTAATATTATTTCCGCTTGCATCAACACCCCAGAAATTTTTATTTGTAATTGTAATCTTAGTGCATTATTTACGTATAATATTTATTATTTCACAATTATACAAGTACGTTGACTGTTGATCGGCGGAATTATATTTGATGATTATATAAATCGTTGTATTCTATATGAAACGAAAAAAGAAATCGTTGCATTTCGATTGGAACGATTTTATACTATAAATTACAAATCAATATTGGGTTTCAAAGGGTTGAAAATGTGGAGGAGTTTGATATGAGCCGTCTGATCTATGCCAGGGATTATGCGAAGATCAAAGAAGTCTACAGTGACCATGATATCCCGGCAGATCTGGGCGTTGTGATAGGTGCTATTACAGAATCACAGAAGCTGATCAATCATGCTTTGGAATTAGATCAGAGAGGAGGGCAGATCAATATGTGTAATGCATTGGAAGAGTTAAGGCAGGAAGGTGTCGAAGAAGGTCGACAGGAAGGCAGATGGGAAGGTATCCTTGAAGGTATTCGTGCGACTGTAAGGACTTGCAGGAATTTTAATATCAGTGAGACAGATACAGTCAGAAATATCATGAATGAATTTTCCCTGTCACAGGAAGAAGCTGTCAATTATGTAAAAAAATACTGGTAAACAAAAAAACATCAGCAGGAGTCTTTGATCCATCTGGTCAGGGGCTCTTTATTTATATTGGGATAAAATATAATATACTACTACATCTAATATACTTGTTTTACCACTTCCATTTTTGCAGGTAAAGATCAAGCGCTTTGTGTCGAAATCTTTATACTGACATAGATGTTAGAACAATGTTATAATAAAATCAGCTGAAAAGTAAATTTAAGGAGGGTATAAAGTGAAAAGTCATGTTGATATTATGGACTCTGATATAGCATATGAGAATGTAATTGTTTATCATGGTTCTGATCATATTTTAAAAGAACCAATTTATCAGGGTGGAAAAGCAGATAATGATTATGGAAATGGATTTTATACCACTGAATATAAAGATCGTGCAAAAAGCTGGGCTGTTTTAAATGGTGATCCGGAACACTCTTTTGTTAACCGGTATATTTTGAATACTTCCGGTCTGAAAATAATGGATCTGAACGATTATGGTATCTTAGCCTGGATCGCAGAGGTCATTGCCAACAGGGGAACAAGCCTGGAGAGTGCTGAAATCACAGGTTCGCGGATTGTAGAAATGTACCGTATTTCTACAGCAGATTTTGATATTATCAAAGGCTATCGCGCAGATGACAGTTATACACAGGTCATAGAAGCTTTTCTGCTAAATCAGATCAATATTGAAGAAATAAAGAAACTTTTCTATAAAGGTTCTCTTGGTAATCAGATATTTTTGAAATCACAAAAAGCATTTAAACAGATTGAATGGAAAGATGCATGGCAGGTATACAAAGACGAATCAGATGTAACAGCTGATTTTCACGCTCGCAGAGAAGTAAATCAATTTCTTTCTGCAAGAAACCGTGCAATTTTGCTGGAAGGATTCGAAGTTCCGGGAATTACGGTGAGAACTGCTATGGGGAAATTTTTACTCTATCATCAGGAGGGCGATTTTTATGAATAATCCGGCATATGATTCAGGTTACCTGAACAGTGCAAAACTATCTGGAAGATATTTATTTAAATTGATAGCTCGAAACTGTTCTGACTGTTTTGGCATAATCTATAAATATATGAAAAGTGATTATCGTAGATATATGGATATGGGGAATCCCCTGTATTTATGTAAAACTCCGAAACAGATTATGGGAAATATGGGAATTACTGTAGATTTAAATGCAGAAATAAGTAATACTTATGATGAATTTATTCTGGAATGGATGTCTGACTGTTATATTACTCTGCAATGGAAGTACCGGCTCTGGTCTTCTGAAATAATTGACATTGTAAAACCGGAAAAATTATATAAGCAGTATTATCCGTTGCACGAAACATCTCTTACCAATGCGGTTACAAAAATATATGAGATTTATCATTTGAAAGACTTATATATGCATCATAGTGAACTACTCGGCAACTGAGTTACCAGAGCATCTGAAATTTTACTTCAATCTGCCACTTCTCCTGGTATCTGCTCGAACCGGACAGTCAGGTCCGTCAGAAATATCATGAGTGAAATTTCCCTGTCACAGGAAGAGGCTGCTAATTACGTAAAAATACTGGTAAATGCTATCAGTGAAAGTCTTTGATTTATTCGGTCAGGGGCTCCTTAATGGTAAGTATAGAAAGTGTTTGATATACTCTCCACAAGTCCGAATTTGAAAAGCTATATGAGAATCGTTTTACGTGCCCCTGTTTTGGTACAGTCTTAATTTTTACAGGACACCAGATAACATTTGTGAAATTTTTAGAATATCTTCATTTGTAAATCAGAGATTATTTTATTCGAATCCGGTGCTTTACATTTAATTTTTATTTTACGGAATGTAACATTTTGTATTGCAATGCAATAATTTTGTATGTCTTTTTTCAGTATAGCTTCAAATTGTTCATCTAAATCTTTTTTTATCACACGAGTGGGCATAACAATAGAATATGATTCTGAATTTGTACTTATCCAATTCGATGGCCGTTTATCTGCTAAAATAAAACGTCCTTGTTCATTAAGCTGTTTTATTATTTTCTCAGGTTCTGGATAATTAAATCCAATACACCATTTTTCGGAAATATTTTCTTTGTGTTTACCCCAAAATACATTAATCTCTAAAGGGGGCATAAAGTAATGCATATTGATTACTTCTTTCATTTGCTCTACATATTTTCTTTGACTTGATTGTATACGGACTGTTGTTCCCGAATAACTTATTTCTGTATAATGTTGTCCTGTCAGAATCTTATATTTTAAAAAAATGTTTTCAGCTTCTTTTTGTGTTTTGCAATAACAATCACAAATAAATTGTTGATTATCGATCATAGGTCTAATAATTTCAAACATATAATAACCTCCTATTATATAGTAGTAGTTTTTAGAGAACCTCTCCAAGGTCTTTATACTATTAAGTCATAGTCTGTTTTTTAACTTTTCTACAGGTTCGATTATGCTATATAAGCTGTTATAGATTGGTTACTCACTCCAATAGTTTACGAAAAGCTCTAACCACAGTCTTTTGTTTGGTTGTTGATCAGTTAGATATCGTATGATAGTTTATTTAAAACAAAGTTACAATTGTAAAAATCACCCTGTGATTCTAGAATAACATTAATACATTTCAAGGAGATTGGTTATGATTTACGTAGGAATTGATGTTGCTAAGGATAAACACGATTGCTTTATTAACAACTCTGATGGAGAAGTGTTATATAAAGCATTTACTATCACCAATCACTTAGATGGTTTTAATAATCTTTATATGAAAACAAATCCATTCTAGATATCCTCTATTTTCCAATCCGTACAATTTTTGATATCAGTCATCGTATATGAGCAAAGATTCTTTCTGTAACCAGACCCGAACCGAATCTTATACATTTTCTTTGAAACTAATTATGTTTGCCAAGTATAAATTTGGCACTACAATTTTTGCATATATTGTTAAAGACGGTGTAACACCCACAGTTAGCACATTTTTTTCCTTTTCCACCTTTTCCAGCGTTTGGGGGAACAATCATTTCATATCCACAATTTGTGCATTTTCGATTAGAACCATTTGTTTTGAAAAAAGTTAATTCGTTGCAATTAGGACACAATTTTCCTGCCATTATTCAAATACCTCCTCATATATTTATATGTATTATATGATTATATATCGTATATGTCAAGAAAGAAATTAGAATATAAAAAATATATGGAATTTACTAAGGATAATCACGACCACCGGCTTAGCCGGTGGTTTGCTTTGACCCTATAAGGGTCTATTACCGGCACTGGAGTCTAAAGACGCATCGAAATAGGTTCGCCAAGCGCAACATCATTTACCTACAAAGCCCTTTCGGGCTTATCTTTATTTGTTACGTTTTACTGGCTCACCCGTAAACGGGTCAATATACTTTTTCAGTGTCATTTGATCATATTCCAGATCATCCTGTAACTGATTTGCTATATATTCCTGTATTTTCTTTGCATTTTTCCCTACCGTATCTACATAATATCCGCGACACCAGAAATGTCTGTTTCCATATTTGTACTTCAGATTTGCATGTCTTTCGAATATCATTAATGTACTCTTTCCTTTTAAGTACCCTACAAAATACGATACACTTATGCTTGGCGGAATTTCTACTAACATGTGTACATGATCTGGACATATCTCTGCTTCAACAATTTTTATACCTTTTCTTTTGCATAACATACTCAAAATATCTGCTATATCCTGTTTAATTTTTCCATATGCTACTTTTCTTCTATATTTTGGTACAAAAAGTCGGGTAAGAGACGGACATTACTGGCCGTCCCTCCCTTAAGAACGGAACGTGCAACTTTCACCGCATTCCGCTCACGCATCTATGACACATAGTATTCACTACGTGCGGCTGTACTCTTCTGATATGCTAATTTTCGCTTCATTTCATGCTCCTTTTTCCGCTTTATGAAGTAATCGCTGTTCAAAAAAGGATTTTTATTCAAATCCAGTGATTTTACCCTTACTATTGGCATGTCCATCATTTGATAGAGAACAATCGTGTCTGTTCTGAATGACCATTGTCTTCCACATTTTGGATGCCAATACCTGTTCTTCATCCATTTATTACATTTCTGCGGATGTCTTCGTTTGGCCCATTTCCATAGCATCTCCCAGAGTCTATGGTCTATGAGAGCGAATGTGCTTTTTGCGCAGACGCAATGGTGGTATTCTGCCCATCCTTTTGTTATCTGATTTAGTTTTACAATCAAAAGCTCTTGTTTTGACTCACGATAATACCTCACTGTCTGGCTAAGCTTTTTCGTGATTTTCTTCTTAGATTTAGTCGACGGTTGAATCAGAAGTTTGCCTTTGAATTTCCTAAAATTCCATCCCAGAAAGTCGAAGCCGTCATTTATATTTGTAGTAGCCGTTTTTTCTTCTGATAGTTTCAACCCCCACTCTTTCATGAACTCTTCAACCACTCGTTTAACATCTTCAAGAACTTCCTTGCAGTCTGCTGTTATAATGAAATCATCAGCGTAGCGGCATAGGTGTACTTTATGCTTGTTGTAATTCGGGTGATAGTGCCCTGTACTGTATCTTTCAAGTAATAGTCTTTCAAGTCCATCCAATGTCATATTTGCATAGGTCGGACTGATCGGCCCTCCCTGGGGGCTACCTTCTGTTGTGGGGAATAATCTCTTATTCTCTACATAGCCGCATCTCAAGAATTGCCTCATTATTCTTTTATTACTTGGAATATTTTCCAACATCCAGTCATGACTGATGTTATCAAAGCATCCTTTAATGTCACCTTCCAAAATCCATTCCGGAGAAGTTTTTCTTGACAGGAGTTTGAACATATATTCCATTGCATCCTGTGCACATCTGTTTTGCCGGAATCCAAAGGAAACCTTGTCTGCTGTTGTTTCTGCTATCGGGGCAAGAGCCAGCAGTTGTAAACCCTGCATGGCTCTGTCGGTCATAGTTGGTATCCTTAGTGGACGTTTTTCCTTTTTTCCATACTTTTCGATATAAGTTCTCTTCAATGGCTTTGCTTTGTATGAAGAAGTTGTAAGGTTGTAAACTGCCTGGATTTTGTCTTCGTCTGTCGACCAGATGTCTCCATCAATTCCAGGTGTATTTTTACCTTTGTTTGTTATCACTCTCTTAACTGCCAGGACTTTTGCATAAAATGAATTTGTGATTAACTTTTGGAGTCTCTTTACAAGTCTCCACTTATCAGCCTGTACTGCCTTCACAATCCGTACTTGTAGTCTATTAACATACAGTTCTGCCTGTTTCCAGTTAATCTCTTTCCATTTCGGTTTTCTGTATGTCTGCATTGTCCTCGCAGGTGGCGTCATTGAACTTTGTGCATTCATAGATTCCCAGTCTTTCATATGATTAGACACGCGCCAGACGTCTGCCTCCTTTCGGATGGGACAAAGTTTGAATCCCTATCTGTTGCATTACACAGCAGCATTCGCTTCTTCCGGCATCCATTCCTCCTGTGCATTGTATTTTTCTTACGATTAACCTACCTGTGAAAGGAGCACAAAAGGGTTTCCCAGTTCCATTGCTTGAATTATTGCGATGCATTTAGGCTCCATCTTTTAGGCCGGAGGTGCTTCGTCCATTCGGCTCAGCGCATATCGAAATCGCCAGCCCGCGCCCTCTAACCGTTTTGGTAATGGTGTATCAGTCACTTTCACCATTTCAAGTATCACGACCCTTACAATGGTTCACATATGTTAGCCGTGTGCATCAATTCCTAGCGGTTGGGTGGATGTGACTTCCATTTACCCGCATTGTCCCACTGCTTCACACCTTTCATCACTTACTAGGCATTTCGTGGTAGGAATATCACGAATGGAGGTGATAGCGCATGCGCGCACTTCAAGCAACGACCGCAGGTCGCACCAATATGATACTTACAATTCCACTTTGTATGTGATAAACTATTATTATCCATATGGATACCTCCTGTGTATATTAGTGCGGTTGGCGAACCTACATTAATTATACCACCGGAGGTTTTTTTCTGTAAGCTGAAGCAATGCTGACTCACCTGCATAGCAGGTGGTTTATTTGTTTTCCAAAGCTCCGTTTTTCGGATCAGCGAAAAACTCCACAATGGCAAACAGGGCTTTGCCCTAACAATAAAAAGAAAGACTCCGGTCGCAATGACCGGAGCCTTCTTTTTTAGGAATCTGTATTAATTACCCAAATGGATTATTTAACTTTAGCAGTTTCCAGATTTGACCACTTACTGAATACTTTGTTATCGTTTTCAGAAGCTGTTCTGTTCCAGGAATGTACTCCTGCATAATATGTTCCTGCAGGAATGTTCTTAAATACAGCTTTGCATACACCTGGTGCAACATTTAATTTTTTGTATTTTCCATACTGATATGGACGTGTCTCTCCGTGTTCTTTCTTGGAACCTTTTCCGAGAACTACGTCATATCCTGTAGAGTTAGCGGATTCTTTGTATGTTACAGTGATTGTAGAACCCTTTGTCTTAACACTGAGGATTTCTGGTGTGTCTGGTGTTATTGCAGTTACAGAGAATGGATAAACATTAGACCATTCGCCGAATACTTTCTTACCATTTTCATCACGTTTCCAAGCATGGCAATATGCATAGTATGTTCCCTGCTGAACATATTTAAATGCTGCGGTTGTCTGAACCTGATTCTTAACAACATCGATACGTGCTTCCTTATCTGAAGGATCTTTAGATGTAGAGATTACATAATCATATCCGGATGCACCATCTGCTTCGTCGGAAAGAATTACTGTTGCTTTGTTACCAGATACTTTAACAGTATTGATTACTGGAGCACCAACTTTAACAGCGTCAACATCAACTTCTTTGGAACCAGTATAATTTTTGCTGTCAGCTTTAGCTGTTACAGTTACTTTCTTTCCGTCTTCACTGAATTTAACATCATATTCCTTGGATGGAACAACAACGGAACCATTCATTACGGTTACATTTTCCTCTTTATCAACAGTTACGGTTGTGTTCTTAAGATCTTTTGCTACAACTTTCCATGTAAGTTCTACATAAGAACCGTCTGCATCTGTCTTAATGTTGCCTGCGCCCCATGATGTAGTATCTAATACATAACCATCTTTTGCATATAATTTTGCTTTTAAAATCTTATCTTTAGCAGTTACGTTAGAAGCATCGCCTACTGTTTCAATCTTATAGTCAGAATCATCTACAAGAGTTTTTCCATTTACAGTAACGGTTACTGTTGGTTTGACTGCGATTCCGCCAGCATATTCAGTATTTGCTACTTTGACATCAGATTTCTTAATAGCAATAGCACCAATCTTAAAGAATCTTGCGTTAGTATAAGTTGTTTTCTTATCCGCAAACTTGTTAGCATCTGTATTTTTGTAATTACCTAATGCATTTACATAGATGGCAGCAACTTCTCCACGAACATTGTTGTAGTATTTAACTTCGTAATCAGTGCCTTCTTTATATTTGGAATCAGCTGGTTTGTAAGTTACTTTATCAAAAGTATGCTCTGTTCCATCATTTGTAAAGATTGGCGCAAAGGATGAAACGCCACTTTCAGATGTAGCTGTTTTATCAAATCCAACAACCTTTCCATCTTTCCAAAGTGTAAAGGTTCCATTTTCATTCAATACTGCCTGTTCAATATCAAATTTGAATGCATTTGTTCCCTCGAAGTTTGGATTCTTAGCAGTATCTTTCACTGTAAGTGTTGCACTGCCTGCTTCTTTTCCTGCATTTACATTTGCAGAAGAACTAGCTGGATATGTAATTTTAATATCAGCAAGGTCTGTTGTAAGTGTTTCATCGCCAAGTTTAACATCATATTCTGTTAATGCAGGTGTAAGTTTATTTCCTGTATAAGTAAAGTTACCAGCAACAGAGTTTTTCTTAGGAGTAATAGTCACTTTTGACAGATCTGCCTTATTAATAGTAAACTCTACAGTCTTTGTCTTAGCTGCGCTGTAATCACCTTTACCTTTGATTGTAATCTTAGCTGTTCCCGCATTTGTTGCATTTACAGTAGATACTACTTCATAATCAACATCTTTTACAAGTGTGCGGTTACCATCTTTTACAACTAAATCAGGTTTGATTTCTTTTCCTGTATAAACGAATGGAGCACCAACTACAGTTACATCTGCGTTTGCAATGGATAAAGTAGCTACTGTTGTATTCTTAGATGCTGTTACACCGCCTGTTAATTGAGAGATGCCATAATTTTTATATGCATCACTTGTTGTGTCAATTTTGTCTGCTTCTTTTACAGTAGTAGTTAACTTTGTTCCATCAACTATTTTACCACTACTGAGAGTGCTAGAATCAGCAGCAAATGTAGTTTTATAGAGTGTATCCGGTACATCAATTAATTTTTCAACTTTTTCAAATTTAACTGTAGATCCAACAGTTTTCTTAGTCCAGGTATATGTCTTAGCCTGTACTTTGATATCGGATTTTTTCAGATATTCAGAAGCCTCTGTCTTAGAACCGTCATAAGCTACTGATTCTGGAACAGTAATTGTAGTTGACATGATTTCTGCGGGTTTAATTGCAAATGTACCAATGCATTTTTTACCACCTAATGTACTACTGATTCCCTGTAAATAAACTTTGGCTGTACCAACATTAGTGTTGTTTTCATAAATCACCTTATAATCGGTACCAGCTTTCAGAACAACATCAGTAGACCCTTTAATTACAATAGTACCTAACTGATCGGCAGTTTTTTCAACAGCAGAACCGCCCTGATAGAATTCATCACCTAAGTCAGTTGAAGAATTTAATTCTGTATTAGCAGCTAACTGACCATCTTTAGTAACTAAAGTAGCATCTGCAATGTTGTTCTGGGCAACATAAAGATTAATAGTCTTTCTATTAATCACATTCTTCGTAGTATCTGTTGGTTTTACAACAACTGTATAAGTACCTTCTCCACCTTTATGGATTGCATCTGTATCAACTTCAATATCCACATTATCCATAAATGTTGTATTAGTGCTAAGAGTTTCTTTTCCTTCTGAGATTGAAAGAAGCTTCTTAATATCTGCTTTAGTGATATTCTTTGATTTCAAAAGTCCAATACTGATATCATCAATTGCACATGTACTTAAATCGCGGGCAACAACAGTAGCTTTCTCTGCTGTAGTATATCCAATACCTTTGCTGGAATCAAATGCACCTACAGCATAGTTACGATTCAACTCGTCATCATATGTTTTGGTAATAGACACTTTCACTTTTGCAGAATCACCAGCATTTGTAAGAGTACCTTCAACCAGAGCAACATTAGTAATTGCTTTAGCCTTTAATGTGTTTCCGGAAATATTGCTCTTTAAGGTAAAGTTATCTTCTACATTTGTTAACAGATTAATAGCTGAACCTGTATATTTATACTGAGTCTTCTTTAAGTTAACAGCTAAATCATTTTTTGTCTTGTCCGTCAAGTCTGTATTAGAACTAAGAGCTGGTGTTCTTGGGTTAATAGTCATATTAAACGTAAGAGAACCCTGGTATCCAGGCTTATTAACAGTAGCAGTAACCTTGACAGGTTCACCAGATTTTGTAGCATTCACAGTATCACCATCATATGTGAAAGTGAAATCAGAAGCTGCGATATCAGATGAACTATAGCCACTATTGTATGTAAGCTGTACATCATTTGCAGTTAATGTTTTTGCTGTACCATCATAAGTTAAAGTACCCGTCTGTCTGATTCCAGTAACAATACTTTTTACATCTTTTGCAGTAATAGTTACAGCAGGAGTTTCATATGTGAAACCTTCAAAATCTTCGGCAGTTCCTTTGACACCTGTAATTTTAAGAGTAAGTTTTCTACCTAAATGATTTGGCAGTGGTGTAAACTTTGTAATAGCATTTTTGATGTCGGCAACACTTGGATTTTTTCCGCCAAGACGTACCTGACCTGAATAATCTTTCGCGTCCATTGCATTTCCATCAGCTTTAGCAGGCTGCATTCCATCGATTAACCATTCATAATCAAAAACAGTAACATTTTTTCCTTCAGCATTTTTTAATACACTGTCGTCTGCAAATGAAACTGATTTACCAATTTCTGCTTTTTCAAAATATAATGTTTTTTCTGTTGCTGCTGTTGCAGTATCTGCAGTATCATCTGTATTCTCTGTAACTTCTGGTGTAGCCTCATCGGAGAATGCGGCTGCATCAGCGGCATCTGTATCTTCTGCAGCCGGAGCTTCTGATGTAATTGCAACATCTGCGTCGCTTCCATCACTGAACTCAGCAGCCCAAACCGGCACATTAGAGGTTGCCAGCATTGCAACGACGAGAGACATACTTAAGGTTTTCTTAGCCATGCCTTTCTTCGTGTTTTTAATCTTTGTCATGATTATAGTTCCCCTTTGGGTGGTGGACAGGTTGA
>OOAO01002388.1_pt1 | contig 12615 bp, 9 predicted proteins | sample 1671821 | NCBI WGS metagenome assembly OOAO01 (sample SAMN06348196, study PRJEB24527) | human gut metagenome | biome: human gut; feature: ankylosing spondylitis patient; material: feces | host: Homo sapiens | place: China | collected 2015-10 | reverse complement strand
GAGCAGAGCAGAGCAGAGCAGAGCAGAGCAGAGCAGAGCAGAGCAGAGCAGAGCACTGATTAAGCTCTTGCAGTATGTGTTTGGCTATGCCATGTTGCCGCTGAGTGAGATTGCAAATGTTTTTCGTGGTGAGTATATCACTAAGAAAAATGAAAAAGCTGGTAATGTCCCCGTGATTTTGGGAGGGCAAGAACCGGCATATTATATTGACCGTGCTAACCACACCGGTGAAATTGTCGCAGTGGCTCGAAGCGGTGCATCTGCTGGATTTGTTTCTTACTGGGATGAACCGATATTTATTACGGATGGCTTTGGGTATGAGGTAAAGAAAGAAGTTGCCATACCAAAATATCTGTACTATGTGCTTAAGAATAAAGAAATAGAACTGAACGGTATGAAGCGTGGCGCAGGCGTTCCTCATGTGAGCGGCGAAAGATTGGGAGAGATAAATCTGCCAGTGCCGCCTATTGAGGAACAGAAGCGCGTTGTTTCTATCCTTGACCGTTTTGATGTTATCTGCAATGATTTGACCAGTGGCCTGCCCGCGGAGATTGAAGCAAGACAAAAGCAGTATGAATATTACAGAGATAAATTGTTGACGTTTAAGGAGGTGGCTGCAACGTGAGTGCAGCAAAAAAGGCTGGTGTAATTTATATCCTGACAAATCCCTCTTTTCCGGATTATGTAAAAATCGGCTATGCGACCAATATCGAGAATCGACTGAAACAGTTGAATCGGAGCGAGTGTATCCCATTTGCGTTCCGGGTATATGCTACTTATGATGTTTCGACTCCGCTGCAAGATAAAGAACTGCATAGCCTGATTGACCGTTTGAATCCTGATTTGCGCGCTATTGATACGTTCGATGGCAAGACAAGAACAAAAGAGTTTTATGCAATGACAAAAGAGGACGCTTATGCGCTTTTGGAGAGCATTGCAAAATTAAGCGGCACAATGGACAAACTGCAGCGCCTTACCCCGGAAGGCCATGAGATTGCAGACGAAGAAGTTGCGGCTGAAATTCAGGAAGAAGCAAAAGAACGCAAAGCCCCGTTCTCATTTATTAAATGTGGTATTCCGATGGGGGCAGAGGTCGTGCTGCAAAATCATCCTGAGGTTGTAGCCGTTGTAAAAGATGATCGGCAAATTGAGTATCAGGGTAAAACCTATTCGCTTTCTGCGTTGGCTCAAAAAATCATGCAGACGACCTATCCGCTACAAGGGCCGGTGCATTGGCTTTATCAGGGAAGAAAACTGCGAGATATTCGAGTGGAACGAGAAGAAGCAGGTTTGTATGAGTAAAAGGCGGGTGTGAAAATGTCCTTTTTCAATATCGTTGCGGCTACCAATGAAGATACCGTTGTTGCTGCCTATGAACCCTCCAAGGTACGCTCTGACAGCTACCAGAGCGAGGCGGAACTGGAAAAAGAGTTTATCCGGCTGTTGTGTGAGCAGGGCTATACCTATCTGTCGCTACATACCGAGGATGAACTGATTGCCAACCTCCGCAGCCAGTTGGAAGAGCTGAACCACTACCAGTTTTCGGATACAGAGTGGCGGCAGTTTTTCAGTGATGTAATTGCCAACCCCAACGAGCATATTCCCGAAAAGACCCGGAAGATTCAGGAAGATAACGTGCAGGTGCTGCATCGGGATGACGGCAGTTCCAAAAATATCACGCTGATCGACAAAAAGAACATCCACAATAACCGCCTGCAGGTCATCAACCAGTATGAAGTGAAGCAGGCAGACGGTGCGCGGCATGATAACCGCTACGATGTGACGATTCTGGTCAACGGCTTTCCGCTGGTTCATGTGGAACTGAAGCGGCGTGGAGTGGCCATCCGGGAGGCATTCAACCAGATCAACCGCTATCAGCGGGATTCGTTTTGGGCGGGCTGCGGCTTATACGAGTATGTGCAGATTTTCGTGATCTCCAACGGCACAAATACCAAGTACTACTCCAACAGCACCCGCTACAATGCCATCAAGGACGCCAAACACGGCAAGACGAAAAAGGAAAGGACCAGCAATAGCTTTGAATTTACCTCCTACTGGGCCGATGCGAATAACCGTGTGCTGACGGATCTGATCGACTTTACCCGGACATTCTTTGCAAAGCACACGATTCTGAGCGTGCTGACCCGGTATTGCATCTTTACCTCAGAAAAGATGCTGATGGTGATGCGCCCATATCAGATCACGGCAACCGAGAGGATATTGAACCGCATCGAGATCGCCAACAACTACAAAAAGTATGGCAGCATCGAGGGCGGCGGCTACATCTGGCACACCACTGGCTCCGGCAAGACGTTGACTTCCTTCAAAACGGCACGGCTGGCATCGCAGTTGCCCTACATCGACAAGGTGCTGTTTGTGGTAGACCGCAAGGACTTGGACTACCAGACGATGAAGGAATATGACCGCTTCGAGAAGGGCGCGGCAAACTCCAACACCAGCACCACAATTCTGAAACGCCAGTTGGAAAACCCGGAAGCGCATATCATCATTACCACCATCCAGAAACTGGCGACCTTCATCAAAAAGAATCCGGGACACGAGGTCTATCAGAAGCACGTTGTGATCATCTTTGACGAGTGCCACCGCAGCCAGTTCGGTGATATGCACAAGGCAATCGTCAAGAATTTCAAGAAGTACCATTTGTTTGGTTTCACAGGCACACCGATTTTTGCGGCCAACGCAGGCACTTCTATGGATCCGCGTTATTTTACCACGGCACAGACCTTTGGCGACCAGCTGCACACTTATACCATCGTGGATGCCATCAACGACAAGAATGTGCTGCCATTCCGTGTGGATTACATCAAGACGATGGATGCAGAGCCAGACATGGACGATAAACAGGTTTGGGATATCGACCGGGAAAAGGCATTCATGGCTCCCAAGCGTATTTCTCTGGTGACCAAGTACATCCTTGACCACTTCGACCAGAAAACCTATCGGGGAGACAAATCGTATGAGTTTAATCTGCTGACGAATGTGGCAGAGGTGGCCTCTGCCCAGCGTGGTGCGGTTGAGGAAATCAAGCAAAAACAGCGCGTCAGCGGTTTTAATTCGATTTTCTGCGTGACTTCTGTGCCGATGGCAAAGCTGTATTATCAGGAGTTCAAAAAACAGATGGCGGCAGACCCGACTAAGCGGCTGCGCATTGCCACCATTTACAGCTATGGAGCCAATGAAGCGGAAACGGATGGCATTCTGGACGAGGAAAACCCGGAAGATACCTCCAACCTCGACCAGAGCAGCCGGGATTTTCTGGATGCCGCCATTCAGGACTACAACGAGATGTTCCATACGAACTACTCGACGGATGGTGAACGGTTCCAGAATTACTACAAAGATGTATCGCTCCGCATGAAGAATAAAGAGCTTGACCTGCTGATCGTGGTCAATATGTTCCTGACGGGCTTCGATGCCACGACCCTGAACACCCTTTGGGTGGACAAAAACCTGAAGATGCACGGTCTGATTCAGGCGTTCAGCCGGACAAACCGTATCCTGAACAGCATCAAGACCTTTGGCAATATCGTCTGCTTCCGCAACCTGCAAAAGCGGGTAGATTATGCAATTGGTTTCTTCGGGGATAGCAAAGCCGGAGGAGTGGTTTTGCTGAGGAAGTATTCTGATTATTATAAAGGCTACGACGATGACCAAGGGAAGCATCATCAGGGCTATGTTGAGATGATAAACGCTTTGGAAGAAAAATTCCCGCTGACAGAGCCGCAAATCGTCGGAGAGCAGAACCAGAAGGACTTTATCGTGCTGTTTGGTGCACTGCTGCGGATGCGGAACCTGCTGTCCTCCTTTGACGATTTCAAAGGCAACGAGATGATCTCGGAACGGGATTTACAGGACTATTTGGGCCGCTATCAGGATTTGCGGGATGAATGGCGAAACAAGAAGCATGATGAAACCAAAGAGGATATCACGGATGATGTGGTGTTCGAGGTGGAGCTGATTCGGCAGGTCGAAATTAACATTGACTACATTCTGATGCTGGTCAAAAAGTACCATGACACCCATTGCGATGACAAGGAGGTGCTCATCACGATTCGCAAGGCGATTGATGCCAGCCCGGAACTGCGCAGCAAAAAGCAACTGATTGAAACCTTTATTGCAGGTGTCAACGATGTGGATGACGTGATGGCAGAGTGGAACACCTATGTGTCCGAACAGCGGGAGAAAGAGCTTACAAAGATTATCCAAGAGGAAAAGCTAAAGGAGCCGGAGACGCGCAAGTATCTGGCCAATGCGTTCCGTGATGGCGAGATCAAAACTGTGGGCACTGACATTGATAAGCTGATGCCTCCTGTTTCCCGCTTTGGCGGCGGTGGCCGTGCGCAGAAGAAGCAAGGCGTGATCGATAAGCTGAAGAGCTTCTTTGATAAGTTCTTTGGGATTGGTGGAAGTTCATTTGAGGAGGGAAAACATGACTAAATGGTATAGAGGATAGTACTATAACGGTAACATCGATAATGGTGAGTAGAGAAAAATGGATATTTTTTCAACCAGAGAATTGGCAACGGCTTTTTGGGTCGGTGCGATTTTGATAGCTGTAGGAATGGCTATAGTTACCAATAAAAAGATAAGGCAGGGGTTTATAGGAGTTCTGAAATGCTTCTTCAACAGGAAGCTAAGGAAATTATGGGAAATATATTTCTTGTACATCGGAATAATCACGCTGATGTTTTCAAGGTTTCCAATATGGAAAAATATATATTTAAAAGATATTATTCTTTGGACGTTTTTTTCTGGATTGACTATTTGTATGAATGCAGTCGCTGGCGAAGCTGACGAAAAGTATATATCTAAAGTCCTTAAAGACAATATCAGATTTACTGTAGTCACGGAATTTCTATTGAGCACTTTTACATTTAGTCTTTGGGTTGAACTGATAATAATTCCGATAATGACAGCTATTACTTTGCTTGATGTAGTTGCAGCACAAAAAAGTGAGACGGTGGCCGTACATAAACTGCTTCAAAGCGTGATAGCCTTTATTGGGCTATGTTTGGTATTTCAAACAGTAAAAGTGGGAATTCGGGAATATCGAGAACTCAATATGGTAGATACATTGGTGAGTTTTTTCATTCCGATGGTCTATTTGCTTTTTGTCACACCACTGGAATATGTTTTTGAACTATATTCAAAGTATGAAATGTTATTTATACGGATGTGTTTTAAAGAGCCGCGGGATAAAAAAGTGAAACGAAAAAGACACTTGAAGGTGATAAAAGCGTGCGGATTATCCGTTAGGAAAATTATACTGTTTCAAAAACAGTGCATACCACAAATGTATGTTTCAATGTCTGATTCGGAATTTGAGGCGTTGATAAGTCAGTTGGAAGAGATTTGTCAATAAAGTTAAAAGCTTGAAAATGTGTGAGCAATCGATTATAATATTGATAGAGGATTCATTGGTTGTGTGATACTATCCTGATACTAAAAAATCAGCAAGCCACATCTAGCACAGCAATCTCATGAAAAAGTGAACATTCAAGAATAGCGTTACTAAACAAATTTGCTTAGTGAGAATCCGAACTTACCGAGCTCGAGTAATGAAAAAATCCTTCCGACTTTTTAGACCCTTCAACAATATAACGAAATAACGCAAATAAAGGCTCTGCTTTTCGGAAAATACCCCCCGAAAAGCGGGGCTTTTTTGTTTGGGGTAACACTTTGGTAACAGCTTTACGGCTTTTCTTCTTTTTTGATGCCGTCTCCGATGGATTCCCCCGGGGCTTTCAACTGTGCCGGGACGCTTGCTGATCATTACGTGTAGCCAATGCAGAAACCTGTGTTTGGTTTGTAAACTTTCAGCTGATTCATATTTTCCATTCGTGAACATGGCTCAAAGGGATAACCACAAAAATATAAACCTCTTATGAAATCCTCTTGACAAAGTGGGAACGGGCAGTATAATAAAAATGAACATTGTTCATATTGAGGGTGACCACATGAATACAATCGTAACCTCCAAGGAAGATATCTTAAAAAACAGCCGTGAGCTTATCCGGGAAAAGGGCTGGGCGGCGGTCAGTATCCGTTCTGTCGCCTCGGCATGCGGGGTCTCGGTCGGCTCGATCTACAATTATTATGACTCCAAGGCTGAGCTTATCAGCGCCACGGTCGAGAGCGTCTGGTGCGAAATTTTCCACCGCCCGCAGGACGAGGCTGTATTTCAGGATGTGCAGACCTGTGTCAAATGGATGTACGAGCGCATGGCCTACGGCTATGAGCAGTATCCCGGATTCTTCACACTGCACTCTCTCGGCTTTATGCAGGAGGAGAAGGCCGATGGCAAACGGCACATGCAGCGAATCTGGCACCATATCTTAAACGGTCTGTGTACGGTGCTGCAACAGGATGCCAAGATCCGTCCGGGCGCTTTTAATGAGCAATTCACCGTTGAAAAATTTGCCGATGTTCTGTTTTCGCTTATGCTGTCTGCTTTGCTGCGGCAGGACTACGACCCCGCCGCTGTGCTGGAGATCGTGCGCAGGACCTTATATTGACCGCATTTTCTTCCCACACTGCTGTGGGAATTTTATAACGTCCAAATTGAACACTGTTCACTCAAAGGGGACGCTCATAGGAAAGCTCATCGCAGTATCCTGCTGCGGCTTGCCTGCCTTGTGTGGAGCACTGCCAGCTTCAACATCCTGCGTTTTGGATGCAGCTATGCCAGGCAAGCCCCTGATGACCGTAAAAACTAAGGAGACCCTGCAAAAAAATGCAGTGTTACAATAAATTTGATGTATCGACAAGGAGCGATCAACTATGCAGGCAATCGTAGAAACTGTTTTTGATGCGGTGTATCTGGTATCCGTCATCACCATCGGTATCCTGATGATCCGCGGCTGCAAGGGCAGCCACCAGTTCAAGCTGTTCGGTCTGATGGCTGTCGTTCTGGGCGCCGGCGACTCGTTCCATCTGATTCCCCGTGCTCTGGCTCTATGCACCACGGGTCTTGAAAACTTTACCGTTCCCCTGGGTCTGGGGAAGTGGATCACCTCTGTGACGATGACAGTCTTTTATGTGCTGCTGTACTATGTCTGGCGTGAGCGCTACCGGGTCAAGGGCAGCAATGGCCTGACTGCCGCCGTCTACGGTCTGGCTGCTGTGCGTGTTATCCTGTGCATGATGCCGCAGAACCAGTGGCTGAGCGACGGATCCCCGCTGTCCTGGGGCATTTACCGTAACATTCCTTTTGCACTGATGGGCCTTCTGATCATCGTGCTGTTCTACCGCAGCGCCAAGGAGCATAACGACTCGGCTTTCCGCTGGATGTGGCTGACCATCGTGCTGAGCTTCGGTTTCTACATTCCCGTTGTTCTTTGGGCCAATACCGTCCCCATGATCGGTATGCTGATGATCCCCAAGACCTGTGCCTATGTGTGGACCGTTCTCATCGGTTATTCTGCTATGAAGAAGGAATGTAAGTGATTTGTTCACAGCACCGATTTATGAAATAAATTGCTTCGTAAAGATCCAAGCTTACCGAATTGGAATGATCTTTCTTGATAAAACTGGATCAGGTAAACTTGTAAGCCCCCTGCCGGTGATGAACTGGCAGGGGGCTTTTTATGTGTGTACAGGTAGTTTAACAGAATACTTGATGTTTGCCGCGATTACGACGCATCCAGCAATTCGTCCGGGTCCTCGATGGCTTCTTCGATGGTCTCTTCCTCAGGAGTGGGTTCATCGACATCGGACGGAGCGAACAGGTCACGGATGAAGTCGCGCAGGAGGACGAGGCTGTTGTCAAGGTCGGCATCCTCGCTCAGCAGCAGCTGGATCATATCCGGCTTATCGGTGATCAGGTCGTCCACGCCGATGCTCAGCAGTTCGCTGGCATCCTCTTCGCGGTTGACGGTCCATGCGGAGATCGTCTTGCTGCGCTTATGGATCTGCTGCACCATACCGGAGGTGATAAAGGTGGACTGTACGCTGAAGAAATCTGCGGCAGGCAGATCGTAATAACTGCCCACGCCCAGTGCAAGGATATAGCCGGTCCGGATCTCCGGTGCCAGCTCCTTGACCTTGCAGAGGGTTTCATAACTCTGCGAGGTGATGGTGCAGTCCTGCGCAAAGCCTTTTTCGCGGATGATGCGGATGGTTTCCGCTTCCAGCTCCGGGGTGGCGGCATTGGGCTTGATCTCAATGTTCAGCTGGATCTTACCTTTGCACAGGTCCAGCACTTCTTCCAGTGTGGGAACTTTGGCACCAGTGTACTTCTGGCCGAACCAGCGCCCGGCATCCAGCTTACGAACCTCGTTATAGGTCAGGTCGTAGATGTTCTCGTTGCGGCCGGTGCAGCGGCGCAGGCTGGTATCGTGGGTCACCATGACCACGCCGTCCCTGGTCATCTGCACATCCAGCTCGGCCCACTCGCAGCCCTGATCGATGGCCATCTGAAAAGCGGGCAGGGTGTTTTCCGGTGCGACAGCGGAGTAGCCGCGGTGCGCGGTGACTACCGGCGCAACGCCGCCCAGCATGGAGAGCAGCTCGTCGTCTCTGGGCAGGGCAAGGTAACAGAATGCCAGCGCAAAGGTGAGCAGAGTAGCACCCGCAACCGATGCACCCAGAAGCAGCCTGCCGGTGGAACGGTGATGCTTTCCGCTCTGGACCGGCTCCGGCTCAGAGGGGAGAGATTCCCGCAGGCGGCAGTGCAGCATGGCGAGGATCGTGCACTGCGCCATGGTGATGGCGCAGTCGATCAGGAACTGGAAGAAAGGCATCTCAATGGCCAGCGCCGCGCGGGACAGTGCAAACATGGCCTGTGTGCTCTGCAGCCCGACCGCGATGATGATGCCGTACAGCGGCACGGCAACCGCTGCCGTCAGCAGCAGGGAACGCAGGACGACCGAGAGGTTCCAGCGCAGCAGCAAAAGAAAAGCACGGAAGACGCGCCTGCGGATGCAGCAAAAGCTTTCCTTTACCGACTGCCACAGGCTTTTGCGCTCCAGCACGAACAGCGGCAGCACCAGCACCCAGCTGACACAGAGGAACAGCAGGGCGGCACCGGCAACCAGATAGAGCAGGTAATACCGGCTGTTTGCCCGGATGACACCCATGATGTATTCCGGCACGGCAAGCTGCGTGATATAGTTATAGGCGAGGAAGAAGTTTGTGAACAGGATCAGCACGGCACTGTAGACCAGAACGAGCCAGTTCTGCGGCAGGAATGCGTGGCGGATATCTGCAAGAGAGGTGCGCAGCAGGGCAGGCAGGCGGATCGTTTCGCCCTTGCGGGCAAGATCCAGCCCATGCAGCAGGACGGAAAACTCATACAGCGCCCAGAACGCGGTCAGGATGGCAATGAGCGTGATGCACAGGATGATCGCAGGGGAGGAAAAGATATCGGAAGCATTGTTGTTGCTCAGGTAGTGCATGGGTGCGAACCGCAGCGTGAGCGACCAGAGCTGCTGCATCAGGGGGACGAACAGCAGGTTCGTTGCAGCCTTATACAGGACAATGACCGCGAGCAGGGGGATCTCGGCGCGGCGGATGATAGCCCGGGCGGAGTGCTTCATGGAGTTGTAGGTTTCGTTGGAGGCGCGGAGTGAAGTGAGCAGATTTTTCAATTTGACATGGCCTTCCTTTTATATTCTGCAAAATGACCCGCCCCGAAGCTTCCCGGCGGGCTGTTCTGCGAAAAAAATTTACATATTAAATATAGTGTAACATAACTTCTTATAAAATAAAATGCAGCAGGGACAGACAGAATCCACAAAATTGAAAGAGAATTTTTGGCAGCTGAGTGTGCGGCGCAAAATGCCCGCAAAAAGGCGAGAAAGCGGAGGAACGATGAATCGTTAAAAAATTGTAGAACTTTGCCGACAGATGTTGATTCGCATGGACTTTTATAGAATCTCTTGCATTTTTATGGAAAATTCAGTATAATAAAACTAATTTTGAAAGCTCACACAGACAACCAGGAGGTCTTACCATGGCTTCAAAGATCAATAAGGGAGAAATCCTCGCCAAGTTTTTTGATGACGGGGAATACACTGCACTGTTTGCTGACGGTGCAGTGAGCGCTGCCTGCGGCTATGCGGCAGGTCAGCAGGCTTACGCTGTTTACCAGAACGGCGAAGCTGTTACCGTAAAGGATGTTGAAAAGAACATCAAGGTTCTGGAGATGGCAGCTCAGACTGGCTGCCCGGTCGTCACCTTCTATAACTCCGTCGGCGCAAAGCTGGCTGAGGGTCTGGACGTGCTGACCGCCAGCGCAAAGCTGAATGCGCAGATCGCAAAGGTTTCCGGCGTGATCCCGCAGGTGGCTGTTGTTCTGGGTGTCTGCGGCGGCACCAGCGCACTGAGCGCTGCCAATGCAGATGTCTGCATCATGGCTGAGGGCGCAGAGCTGTTCTTCACCGCTCCGTTCACCTCTGCTGCCAAGGGCGACAAGGTGGCCGATGCCGGCACCGCAGCCGCCGCTGCAAAGGCTGGCGTGGCCGCCATTGTGGCACCCACTGCTGAGGAAGCTGCCGAGAAGGCTGCTCACATCGTGGGTCTGCTGCCGGCCAACAACCTGACCGGCCCTGCGATCTTTGAGTTCGAGCAGCCCACTGCTGCTCTGGCTGCCGGTGCAGAGCCTGCAAAGGCTGCTGCTGCCGTGGTCGATAAGGACAGCGCTGTGGAGCTGTATGCAGGCTTTGGCAAGTCTGTTTACACCGCATTTGCCACCGTGGGCGGCAACGCCGTGGGCGTTGTGGCCACCGGCAAGACCCTGTGCCACAACTGCGTGGCCAAGGCTTCCCGCTTTGTGCGCCTGTGCGATGCCTTCAGCGTGCCGGTGATCACCATTGTGGATACCGAAGGCTTTGTGCCCAGCGCGACCGACGACATTGCAGGCGGCATCCGTGAGGCTGCCCGTCTGGCTGCTACCTATGCCGACGCTACCACCGCAAAGGTGGCTGTGCTGGCTGGCAAGGCCGTCGGCCCTGTTTACACCGCTCTGGCTGCTGCCGATCTGCGCATTGCCGTGGCTGGCTGCACCGTCAGCGCACTGGAACCCAGCGCAGCGGTCAGCGTCCTGTACAAGGAAGAGATCGATGCTTCCGACAACATCATTGCAGCCACCAACGCAAAGGCTGCTGCTTACACCGCCGAGGTGTGCAGCGCAGCAAATGCAGTTGCCTGCGGCGCTGCTGACCTGACCTGCGATGCAGCCAATGTGCGTGCAAGCGTTGTTGCCGCACTGGAACTGCTGAGCACCAAGCGTGCTGCCCGCCTGCCCAAGAAGCACGGCAACATGGCTCTGTAATCGTCTGTATAAATCTTTTTGATACGATTTTGATTTGGAGGATCCTTCCATGAAGTACTACAATATTACCGTCAATGGCGTTGCTTACAGCGTCTCCGTGGAGGAGACTGCCGCTGGTGCTGCTCCGGTTGCTGCTGCAGCTCCTGCCGCACCCGCTGCTCCTAAGGCTGCTCCGGCTCCCGCTGCTGCTCCCAAGGCTGCTGCAGGCGCTGCTGGTGCCGTTGCCGTCAAGGCTCCCATGCCCGGCAACATTCTGGATGTCAAGGTCAAGGCCGGTGCATCCGTGAAGGCTGGCGACGTGCTGGTGATCCTGGAGGCCATGAAGATGGAGAATGCCGTGACGACCGATTATGCCGGCACGGTGAAGCAGGTGCTGGTGCAGCCCGGCGAGAACGTGGCGACCGACGCCGTACTGGTCGAGATCGGATGATCCCCATCGGCACATTCGTCCGAAGAATGGGCAGCTGGCTGTATGTCGGTTGCCCTTTTTCGTGCGGTTTTATTATAAAACAGTATATTTGTACCATCAAATAATTAAACCTTAGACTTATGGCATTTCTAAAAGAATTCAAGGAGTTCGCCCTCAAGGGGAATGTGATGGACATGGCCGTCGGTGTGATCATCGGCGGTGCATTCGGCAAAATCGTCTCGTCGTTGGTGAACGACATCCTGATGCCGCCGATCGGGGCGCTGATCGGCAATACCGATTTTTCGCAGCTGCGGCTCGATATTTCGAAGTTCCGGGACATGACTTCGAGTGCCGTGCATGCCGTCGGCGACGTCGTGACGGGCGGCGGCGAAGCCGCTGCAAAGGCGGCTGCCGAGCCCGTTTACTGGAATTACGGCGCCTTCATCCAGCAGTGCATCGACTTCACGATTCTGGCATTCTGCGTCTTCCTGATGGTCAAGCTGATGAACCGGCTGATGCGGAAAAAGGAAGAGGCCGCCGCTCCGGCGCCTGCTCCCGAACCCGCACCCACGAAGGAGGAGTTGCTGCTGACGGAAATCCGCGACCTGCTCAGGGAGCAGAAGAAATAATTACCCGATACGTGCAGCGGGCTGGCTGCCAAATGCAGCCAGCCCGCTTGTATTTGCGCGTGCCGGCCGTGCCTATGGGTTGCGGCAAGGGAGGGGAACCCGCTGCCCAGCCCGGCGGTCTCATTGGTCGGACTCCTTTTTGTGCGTATACTCCTGTAATATATAAGTGGTGAAGATCGGGAACATCATCATTCCCAGCGTAGGCAGCAGGATGGTGATGACCTTGCCGATGGCCGTGACGGCGAATATCTCGGCGCCGACGGTCGTGACGTTCATCCAGGCCC
>OOAO01002385.1_pt1 | contig 12633 bp, 9 predicted proteins | sample 1671821 | NCBI WGS metagenome assembly OOAO01 (sample SAMN06348196, study PRJEB24527) | human gut metagenome | biome: human gut; feature: ankylosing spondylitis patient; material: feces | host: Homo sapiens | place: China | collected 2015-10 | reverse complement strand
AAACTGTTCATGGGCACCAGCGAAGAGGCCATGGCTGCTCCGGATACAGAGTGCATCTACTTTGCGGAGGACGCGGCGGGAAAATACACCTACACCGTGCCCATTGAGGCGTTGGATCAGGACACTGACTGTGCGGCCTGGAGCATCCGCAAACAAAAATGGTATGACCGGGTGCTGGTATTTGAATCGGACGGACTGCCGGAAGAAGCGTTTGTCCACACCCGCTTTTTTGCGCTGCCGCTGCTGCTGGCTGCTGCCTGCGTGCTAACGGGGGTGGTGTGCCTGTCCGAGAGTAAGCCCACACAGCCCCTGTGGGTGTGGTCGGCTCTTTTGGCGGCGGCCACACCTCTGTCCTGGCCCTTGGCCGGGACGCTGCCCACCTACTTTTTGAGCCACCGGCTCAGCCACAGCGGCTGCGCCGTGGCGGGCTACAGCGGTGCCAAGGCCGTCAGCGGTGCCAAGCGCATGGTCATCACGGACGAGGACCTGTACCCCGCCGGGACACTTTCTCTCAACGGCATGAAAATTTACGGTGAGGAGCTGGGCCGGGTGCTCAGCTACTCTGTGGCCATGGCCCGGGCGGCAGACAGCCAGGCCCTGCCCCTGCTGGAGCAGATGCTCTCTGACCAAGGGGGACAGGCTGAAGCCCTGGATGATTTTCGCTGGTACGAGGAGGGCGGCGCCGGGGGTACCATCCACGGCGAGACGGTGCTGCTGGGCAGCGCCTACTTTATGCGCAGGCAGAACGTGCGCCTGCCTAAGGAGCTAAAGGTCCCCTCAGGCCTTTTCCTGGCTGTGGACGGCCAGCTGACAGCTATCTTCGCCCTGCGGTACCAGCCCTCCCGGAATGTGGATTGGGCCCTGCGGGCCCTGCGGCGCAACCGGGTCGCCCCGGTGCTGGCGGTGCGGGGGTGCAATATCACCCCGGAGTTCCTGCGCCGCAGCTTCAAGGTGGATGCAAAGCCCATCTATCCGGACGTGCAGACCCGCCTTTCCATGCTGGAGCAGGCCCGATTGACCGGACCCGCCTATGCCGTGGTATACCGGGACGGGCTCATGCCCTACGCCGAAACGGTGTTGGGCAGCCGCAAGCTGCTGCTGGCGGCCCGGTGGACGATCGCCTTGGCGCTGCTGGCGTCGGTGGCGGGATTGCTGCTGTGCTACTACCTCACGGGCATTGGCGGCTATGCCTCACTGACGCCCCTGCGGCTGGTGCTGTTCCAGCTTCTGTGGCTGCTGCCGGGGCTGCTGCTGGCGGGTCAGGTGAAGCATTTCTAAGAGAACAGCTTCCATACGATGCGTGAATAAACTACACCTCACTTATTAGACATGTACGATAAAATACATGTTAAATAAATGAGGTGTAGTTCCCTTTTATGAGTGCCTGCTTTCATTTTACAGGTGTACGTCGGGCGAAGTGCCGGCGTAGGATTTGAATTTTGTGGGGATGATTTACTTTTTCAGCCCATCCAGCACGTCCTGCAGGCTGATGCCGTCCAGGTATTCGTTCACCACCTGCTCCAAGCCCGCCCAAATGGGCAGCGTTTCGCACTTGTGGCAGCGGGGACAGGCGTTGGGCGACTGCTCCAAACAGGCCACGGGAGATAGTCCTCCCTCTGCGGCCCGGAGAATTTCACCCACGGTGTAGTCCTGGGGCACCTTCGCCAGCCGATATCCCCCCTGGAAGCCTCGTGAGGTCTGCAGCAGGCCGGCCCGGTTCAGCACCGGGATGATCTGCTCCAGGTATTTTTTGGAGATATCCTGCCGGGCGGCGATATCCTTCAGAGCCACCACACCGCTGCCCTGGTTTTCCGCCAGGTCCAGCATCATCCGCAGGGCGTACCGGCCCCGGGTGGAAATTTTCATGCCGCTCCCTCCTCAAGCACCTGGCGAAAATTCTTGCGGAATTTTCTGCCAAAAAGATTGCAGTCTGCTGCGCGCGTAATTTTGAGCCTTTGGCTCAGAATTCCACTACTTCTCGCCTGAGAAGTATTTTTTCCCACGCGCATGTCGCGGTGAAAAATGATTTTATAATTTTGCCGCCTGCGGGCGGCAAACTCTGCGAGGTGTTTTCTCGCGCCGCCTTTATAGGCTTAGGATACCACAATTTTATCCCCTTCGCAAGGGCTTCACACCATGCGGCAGCTCTCGCAGTTTTCACAGTCGGGGAACTGGCTGTGGTCGTAGGGGATGCCATTGCGGTCGTAGTAGTCCTTCACGGCGGACTTGATAGCCTCCTCCGCCAGGACGCTGCAGTGTAGCTTGTGGGCGGGCAGACCGCCCAGAGCGTCCACCACGTCCTTGTTGCTGATGGCCAGGGCCTCCTCCACGGTCTTGCCCTTGATCATCTCCGTTGCCATGGAGGATGAGGCGATGGCGCTGCCGCAGCCAAAGGTCTCAAACTTCACATCCTTGATCACGTCGTTTTCAATGTCCAGATACATCTTCATAATATCGCCGCACTTGGCGTTGCCCACTTCACCCACGCCGCTGGGGTTTTTGATCTCGCCCACATTCCTCGGGTGCATGAAATGGTCCATTACAGTGTCGGTATACAGTGCCATGATATCTGCCTCCTTATTACAGCATGAACGGCTTCTTGCCGCTGACCAGGTCCTTCCACATGGGGCTCATATTGCGCAGGTACTCCACGATCCTCGGGACCTCCCGCAAAATGATGTCCACTTCCTCCTCCGTGTTCCACTCGCACAGGCTCAGGCGCAGGGACCCGTGGGCCACCTCGTGAGGGCGGCCGATGGCCAGCAGCACATGGCTGGGGTCCAGGGATCCGGAGGTGCAGGCGCTGCCGGAGCTGGCGCAAATGCCCTTGGCATCCAGCAGAAGCAGCAGACTCTCCCCCTCGATCCCCTCAAAGCAGAAGTTTACATTGCCGGGCAGGCGATGCACCGGATCGCCGTTGAGGGCGGAATGGGGGATCTTAGACAGGCCGCTGATCAGCTTATCCCGGAGGGCGGAGACCTTGGCGGCGTTTTCGTCAATGTGGTCGCAGGCCTCCTGCAGGGCCGCTGCCATGCCCACAATGGCGGGGAGGTTTTCCGTGCCGGCCCGCTTGCCCCGCTCCTGGGCGCCGCCCTCGATGATATTCACCAGGGGGATGCCCTTCCGGGCATACAGTACGCCGGAGCCCTTGGGCCCGTGGAACTTGTGGCCGGAAAGGGAGAGCATGTCGATGTTCTGAGCCTTTACGTCAATGTGCAGGTGGCCTGCCGCCTGTACGGCATCCGTGTGGAAGATAACGCCCTTTTCCCTGCACACCGCGCCGATCTCGGCAATGGGGAGAATGGAGCCGATCTCGTTGTTAGCGTACATGATGGTCACCAGGGCGGTGTCGGGTCGAATGGCCGCAGCTACCTGCTCCGGGGTAATGGTGCCGGTGGTGCCCACAGGCAGCAGCTCCACCTCAAAGCCCTCTTTTTCCAGCTTCTTCAGGGTGTGGAGCACGGCGTGATGCTCAAAGGCGGTGGAGATGATGTGCTTTTTGCCCTTCAGCGCACCCCATCGGGCGGCGGAGATAATGGCCTGGTTGTCGGCCTCGCTGCCGCCGGAGGTGAAGATGATCTCCTTGGGGTCGCAGCCCAGGCACCGGGCCACGGTCTCCCGGGCGCCCTGCAGGGCTTCGGCGGCCCGCTGGCCCACGGAGTGCAGGCTGGAGGGATTGCCGTAATTGTCCTGCAGACAGGGGAGCATGGCAGCCAGAGCGGTGTCGCTCATTTTGGTAGTGGCTGCATTGTCGGTATAAATGGTCATACGCTGGTCCTCCTGGTATGAAAAACTAAAGCCTACTTATTAGGTATGTTTACAATACCCCTAAAAGCATACTTTGTCAATAGGTTTTAGCAAAATATTTTTAACTTTCCCTTGTTTTTTTGGCCTCGGTGTGCTACGCTGGATAAAATAAACGATGGAGTGTACCAATTATGGAAATTCAAAAATCTTCGGAGGATTACCTGGAGACCATGCTGATGATGCAAAAGAAGCACGGCTATATCCGCTCCATCGACGTGGCGGAGCATTTGGGCGTCACCAAGCCCAGCGTCAGCTATGCCACCAAGCGTCTGCGGGAGAGCGGCTATATCACCATGGACAAAACGGGCCTCATCACTCTGGAGCCCAAGGGGCTGGCCATTGCCCAAGAAATGCTGGACCGCCACCATACCCTCACCAATTTCCTTGTCCGCCTGGGGGTGGATCAGGAGACGGCGGAGGCCGATGCCTGCAAGATCGAGCATGACATCAGCCCACAGACCTTTGCGGCCATCTGCCGCCACGCCCGGGAGCACCAGGGATAAAAAACAAAAAATGCAGCCGTGGGGCAAAGCCCCGCGGCTGCATTCATATTAGCCTGTTAGTCTTGCCGCTGCAGCTTTTCCAGCATCCGGGTGAATTCCTCCGGCAGCGGACAGGTGAGGGAGATCTTCTTCCCCGTGGCCGGGTGAATGAACTCCAGGGCCGTGGCGTGGAGGCACTGGCCCGTCAGCCCCGGCACAGGCTTTTTGGCCCCGTATACCGTGTCCCCCAGGATGGGGTGGCCGATATAGGCCAGGTGTACTCGGATTTGGTGGGTGCGGCCCGTTTCCAGGCGGCAGCGCAGATGGGTGACACCCCGATAGCGGGCGATGACCTCCCAATGGGTCACGGCCCGGCGTCCATCGGGGACCACGGCCATCTTTTTCCGGTCCGTCCGGTGGCGGCCGATGCTTGCATCCACGGTGCCGCTGTCCTCCTTGAAATTGCCCACAGCCAGGCACTCGTAGGTCCGGGCCAGGGTGTGGTCTGCCAGCTGAGCGGCCAGGAAGGCGTGGGCGGCGTCATTTTTGGCGGCGATGATGAGCCCGCTGGTGTCCCGGTCGATGCGGTGGACGATGCCTGGCCGCATTTGACCGCCGATGCCTGACAGACTCCCGGCGCAGTGGTGCAGCAGGGCGTTGACCAGTGTGCCGTCCGGGTGCCCCGGAGCCGGGTGGACCACCATGCCCACGGGCTTATTCACCACGATCACGTCTCCGTCCTCATATACCACATCCAGAGGGATGGCCTCCGGCCGGGCCTCAGGCTCCTCTGCCTCCGGCAGAGTGACGGAAACCGTTTCGCCGCCCACAAGCCGGACACTTTTCCCGGCGGGCCTGTCGTCTACGGTGACAAAGCCCCCCTCAATGAGTCGGGCTGCCGCTGAGCGGGTGAGGCCCGGCAGCTGGGCGGCCAGGAAGGCATCCAGCCGGGTCCCGGCGGATTCAGTTGTGGCCGTCAGGGTCCTTGCGTCCATGGCCGCGCTCCTTTTTGTCGTATTTATCGTAGAACCACAGGTAGTACACTGCGCCCAGCACAGCGCCCACCACCACGAAGCAATCCGCCAAATTAAAAACAGGGTACTCAAGCAGCGGTGAAATGTCCAGCATATCCACCACATACCCATGCCACACCCGGTCGATCATGTTGCCCAGGCCACCGCCCAGGATGAAAAGTCCCGCCGTGACACCCAGGGGATGCCGAACGATTTTTTTTATCAGCAGCCATGCCACGGCGATCATCAGCGCCGCCGTGATAACCAGCAGTACAGCCGTTTTTCCTGAGAGGCTCGACCAGGCTGCGCCGTAGTTGTGCAGCCGCGTCAGCTGCAGTACCCCCGGGATTAGCTGTGCCGACTCCCCCAGGGCCAGATGGGATACTGTCCAGTATTTCAGCGCCTGGTCAAGCCCTATGAGGACCGCCAGCAGCGCAATGCTCCATGCCATAGAAAAAACTCCTTCTCCGTTTTTCGCTGCTCCTATCATACACGCAATGACAGAAATTTGCAACGCTAAACGGCTTGTTTTGCACCGGTGAATGTGGTATAATCTCTTAATTAAAGTCGAATCATAGCGCCATTTTGCAAATGGGCGCTTACGGAGGGTTATTTTGGACAGAAAACAAGTGGTTTTATCGGCGGAGGAGACCCTGCGCCAGCGGGATTTTGAGAGGAAGCTGGCGGACATCCACCGCCAGCGCAGCCGCGCACCTCTGGCCCTGGTGGATACCTTCGGCTGCCAGCAGAACGTGGCCGACAGCCAGCACATTATGGGCATGCTTCAGGCTATGGGCTGTGAGTTTACGGACGAGGCAGACCGGGCCGACATCATTGTGCTGAACACCTGCGCCATCCGGGACCATGCGGAGAAGCGGGTTTTCGGCAACCTGGGTGCCCTGACCCATACCAAGAAGAAAAATCCCGAGCAGATCATCTGCCTGTGCGGCTGCATGGCCCAGCGGCCGGAGATCGCCGAGAAGGTCCGCACAAGCTATCGCCATGTGGATCTGGTGTTCGGCCCCCAGGCCATGTGGAAATTTCCGGAGCTTTTATACCGGGTCTATACCCGGCGGGGCCGGGTATTCTCCGTGGAGGAGGAGCACGGCACCATCGCCGAGGGGATGCCCGTTGTGCGGGAGGGCCGCACCCGGGCGTGGGTTTCCATTATGTACGGGTGCAACAATTTCTGCTCCTACTGCATTGTCCCCTATGTCCGGGGCCGGGAGCGCAGCCGCGACATGGATAAGATCGTGGCCGAGGTGAAGGAGCTGGCCGCCCAGGGCTATAAGGAGATCACCCTCCTGGGCCAGAACGTAAACTCCTACGGCAAGGACTTAGAGCCCCGGCGCGACTTCGCCGACCTGCTGCAGGAGCTGGACAAGATCGACGGGGACTTTCTCCTGCGGTTTATGTCCTCTCAGCCGAAGGATGCCTCCTTCAAGCTCTTTGATGTCATGGCCGGCAGCCGCCATGTGGCCCATCAGCTGCACCTGCCGGTGCAGTCCGGCTGCGACCGGGTGCTCCGGGCCATGAACCGGCCCTACGACCGGGCCCGGTATCTGGAGCTCATCACCTATGCCCGCCAGGTCATGCCCGACCTGGTGCTCACCTCCGACGTCATCATCGGCTTTCCCGGCGAGACGGAGGCGGAGGCTATGGAGACGGTGGACCTGGTGCGTCAGGTAGAGTTTGACGCCCTGTTTACCTTTATTTTCTCTCCCCGCCCCGGCACCCCGGCGGCCAAGATGGACGACCCCGTGCCCCGGGCGGAGAAGCAGAAGTGGTTTGATACCCTCTGTGCCGTCCAAAATGAAATTTCCGCTCGCCTCCACGCCTGCTATGTGGGCAAGACTCTCCGATGCCTGGTGGACGGCGAAACGGACGACGCCCGCTGGCCCCTGTCTGCCCGCACCGCCGGAGGCCGCCTGGTGCATCTTGTAGGCGACAAATCCGCCCTGGGCCAGTACCGCGACATAAAAATCACCGACAGCAATACCTGGGCCCTGTTCGGCGAGATGGTGTAACGGATGTTTTGGTGTTTTGATATGTCATTGCGAGGGCGCTTTGCGCCCGTGGCAATCCGTAATACCCTGCGTCATGCCTCCGGCGGCTCCCTTTCTTTCTGCGGCGAAAGAAAGGGAGAAAAGAACGCCGCCAAAACCAAGGTTTTGGGATCCTTTCCGCGGCTGAGGTGCTGATTGTGTCGGTCCCCTCTTGCCCCGCGAATCGGTCTGTGCAAAATTCATGCCGTGCTTTCGTATCGCCTCTGCGCCTACCTCTGCGACGCACTCTGTGCTTGTGCTGGCTGTCCAAACGGGGGTACATTCTGCATCCACCGCGCGTGGCGATGTGGGCATCGCCCCCTACGAAATTCTATCGGTAAACGGAGCGTAGGGGCCGGCGTCCCCGACGGCCCGCGCCCGGCCTTGCACCTCACCTCTTGTGAACAACAATGTCATTACGAGACCAGCGCACATGCTGGTCGTGGCAATCCGTAATCCCCATATTCCTCAAAAAAAGGAGGCCGTCTCCATGCCCATCATTCAATGCTTAGACTCTCACGTAGCCGACCTCATTGCCGCCGGCGAGGTGGTGGAGCGCCCGGCCAGCGTGGCCAAGGAGCTGCTGGAAAACGCCCTGGACGCCGGGGCCTCCGCCATTTCTGTGGAGATACAGCACGGGGGTCTCACCTATCTGCGCATCACCGATAACGGCTGCGGCATCGCGCCATCGCAGCTTCCCACGGCCTTTCTGCGCCATGCCACCAGCAAGCTCCGCCGGGCGGAGGATCTGGCCGCCATTGGCACCCTTGGCTTCCGGGGCGAGGCCCTGGCTGCCATTGCCGCTGTGTCCCGGGTGGACATCTTCTCCCGGGAACGGGGGGCGGATCAGGGCGCATCTCTCCACTTAGAGGGCGGCGTACCCGGGGAAGTCACCGAGACCGGCTGCCCCGAGGGAACTACCCTTTGCGTCCGGGATTTATTTTATAACACCCCCGCCCGCATGAAGTTTATGAAGAAGGATACCGCCGAGGCTGCCGCCGTCACCGGCGTTGTCACCCACCTGGCCCTGAGCCATCCGGAGGTGTCCGTGAAGCTGATCCGGGACGGGGCAGAGGTGCTCCACACCCCCGGCGACGGCCAGCTGCGCTCTGCTGTCTACGCCGCCCTGGGCCGGGATTTTGCCCTGGGCCTGCTGCCTATCAGCGGCTGCGGCGGCGATATTTCCGTGGAGGGCTTTGTCACCAAGCCCCTAAACGGCGGCGGCACCCGTGGCCGGCAGCTGTTTTTCGTTAACGGCCGGTTTGTGAAGAGCCAGCTCCTCACTGCTGCCCTGGAGGAGGCATACCGTAACCGGCTGCTCAAGGGCAAGTTCCCCGGCTGTGTGCTGCATATCACCCTGCCGAAAAATACCGTGGACGTGAATGTCCACCCGGCTAAGACCGTGGTGAAATTTCAAAATGAGCGGGCCGTCTTTGACGCGGTACACTACACCGTCAAGGACCTGCTCACCGCCGGAGAAACCCCCAAGCCCGCCCAGCAGACCTTTTATCAATCCATGACCGTCCGGGAGTACAGGGAGCGGCAGACTCCGCCCCCGGCGGAAAAGCGTCCCCTGGGCAGCTACTCTGCCCGCCCGGCGGTAGACCCCGATGCCAAGCTTCCCATCCGGGACAGCGTCCACCGGCCCGCCCCGCTCCCGACCCGGGACCCCCAGCCTGCACAGGCGCGTCCGGCCCCGGTGAAAGCCCCCGTTCCGGCGGAAACGATTGCCCGGACGGAGCCGTCCGCCCCGGCCCTTGTCCCGGCGGAGGAAAGGCCCGCTCCCGCGGAGGTCCCCGCCTCTGTCCCCCGGCGCAATACCATTGACCTGCCCATCCAGCAGACTCTCACGGAAAAGCCCGCCCCCTGGCGGATGGTGGGTGAGGCACTGGATACCTATATCATATGCCAGGATGAAAGCGAGAATCTCTGGCTCATTGATAAGCACGCCGCCCATGAGCGCCTGCGCTTTAACGCCCTGAAGGAGCGGCAGGAGCCGCCCATGAGCCAGCTGCTGCTCCAGCCCCTGGCGGTGGATTTGGAGGCGGATGCCTACGCCGCCGCCCTGGCAAGCCTATCCCTTTTGGAGGAGCTTGGCTTCTCCTGTGAGGATTTCGGCGCCGGGACGCTGCTGGTGCGTGAAGTTCCGGCGGATATCTGCCCGGAGGATGCCGCCGCCACCATAGAGGAGCTGGCTGAGGGCCTGCGTCTGGGCCGGGCCGACCCCGCCGCTGCCCACCTCCTGCAGACCATGGCCTGCAAGTCCGCTATCAAGGCGGGGATGCACACCTCCCCTGCGGAGCTGCGGGCTCTGGTGGACCGGGTGCAATCCGGCGAAATTCAGTACTGCCCCCATGGCCGCCCCGTGGCGGTGAAGCTCACCCGCTACGAGATCGAGAAGATGTTCAAGCGGGCTTAGAACGGTTTTTTTGCTCCTAAATAAGATAATTTTGCACTTTTCCACAAAGTTTTCCACCTTTTCCCAGCGAGACCCGCCGCCCCGGCGGCAGAAAGATGTGACCGATTATGGCTGAACTGACCCCCATGATGAAGCAATACCTGGAAATCAAGGAGCAGAACAAGGACTCCATCCTGTTCTTCCGCTTGGGCGATTTCTACGAGATGTTCGGCGCCGACGCCCGGACGGCTTCCCGGGAGCTGGACCTGACCCTCACCACCCGAGACAAGGATAAGAATAAGTCCTTTGACGAGAAGGTGCCTATGTGCGGCGTCCCCTACCACTCCTCTGATGGGTACATTGCCCGGCTCATTGCCAAGGGCTATAAGGTGGCCATCTGCGAGCAGACCGAGGACCCGGCCACGGCCAAGGGCCTTGTAAAGCGGGACATTATCCGGGTGGTCACCCCCGGCACCGTCCTGGACGACACCTCCCTGGAGGCCGGCCGCAGCAACTTCTGCGCCGCCGCCTGGCTGGGGGAGGATAAGGCCGGCTTTGCCGCCTGTGATATCTCCACCGGCCAGACCCATGCCACGGCCTTTTCCGGCCCCGACGCCGGTGTCCACCTGCTCAATGAGGTGGCCCGGTTCTCCCCGGCGGAGATCATCCTCAATGATGCCGCTGCCCGGGATGCCGCTCTGCAGGTGCTCACGGAGGATAAGCTCTCCTGCCACCGGGAGATTCGCGAGACCGATGGCCCCGCCGCCCGGACCCGCATCGCCGCTCAATTCGGGGAACAGGCCCTTTCGGACCTCCCTGCCGATAATTACGCTCCTCTCCTGGCTCTGGGCAATCTTCTGAATTATCTCCACGAGACCCAAAGGGGAGATCTACACCACATTGACACCCTGGACTTTTACCGTCAGGGCCAGTTCATGGAGCTGGACATCTCTGCCCGGCGGAACTTAGAGCTGACGGAGACCCTCCGCAGCAAGGAAAAAAAGGGCAGCCTCCTGTGGGTGCTGGATAAGACCAGGACCGCCATGGGCGCGCGGATGCTGCGCAGCTGGCTGGAAAGGCCGCTTCTCAGCGTCCGGGATATTGACCGCCGTGCGGATTGCGTGGAGCGCCTGGTAAATGACACCGTCACCCGGGAGGAGCTGGTTCTGGCACTCTCCGGTATCAGTGATATGGAGCGGCTCATGAGCCGTATCGTCTACGGCAGCGCCGGGGGCCGGGATGTGGTGGCCCTGCGGACCGCCATGGAAAAGCTCCCCGCTATCAAGGCACTGCTGGCGGCCTTCCCCAAGGGCCGCCTCCACGAGCTCTACAGCACCCTGGACACCCTGGATGACCTGGCAAAGCGCATTGCCGATACCCTCCGGGACGAGCTCCCCTTCTCCGTCCGGGAGGGCGAGTTCATCCGGGACGGCTTCCACCCGGAGGTGGACCGGCTCCGGGGCATCCTCCACGGGGGCAAGGGCCTCATGACCTCTATGGAGGCCCAGGAGAAAGAGAAAACCGGTATCCGCACCCTGAAAATCGGCTATAACAAGGTGTTCGGCTATTATATCGAGGTGTCCAACTCCTTCAAGGATCAGGTCCCCGACACCTATATCAGAAAGCAGACCCTGGTAAACGGCGAGCGCTATATCACCCAGGAGCTGAAAAACCTGGAGAGCGATATTCTCACCGCCAGCGACCGGGTCTCCGCCCTGGAATATGAGCTGTTCACCGACCTGCGCACGGAGCTTGCCGGCCAGGTGTCCCGGATCCAGGCCAGCGCCTCGGCGGTGGCGGAGCTGGATAGCCTCTGTTCCTTGGCCGCTGTGGCCGTCAGCAACGGCTACTGCCGCCCCACGGTGGACGACTCCGGCGTTCTGGAGATTCACGACGGCCGCCACCCGGTGGTGGAAAAAATGCGGCCGGATGCCCTGTTTGTCCCCAATGACACCTACATGGGCGAAAAAGAGGGCCGGGCCGCCATCATCACCGGCCCCAATATGGCCGGTAAATCCACCTATATGCGCCAGGTGGCCCTCATCGTGCTTCTGGCCCAGATCGGCTCCTTCGTCCCGGCCAAAAGCGCCCGCCTGGGCGTGGTGGACCGTATCTTCACCCGCATCGGCGCCTCCGATGATCTCTCCGCCGGCCAATCCACCTTCATGGTGGAGATGACCGAGGTCAGCGATATTCTCCGCTCTGCCACCAAAAGCAGCCTGCTGATCCTGGATGAGATTGGCCGGGGTACCAGCACCTTTGACGGCATGAGCATTGCCCGGGCGGTGCTGGAATACTGTGCCGACCCCAAAAAGCTGGGGGCCAAGACCCTTTTTGCCACCCATTACCACGAGCTCACCGACATGGAGCACAGCCTCCCCGGTGTGCAGAATTACAACATCGCCGTCCGGGCCCGGGGGGAGGAGATCATCTTCCTGCGCAAGATCGTCCCCGGCGGCGCCGACCGCAGCTACGGCATCGAGGTGGCCAAGCTGGCGGGGCTGCCGGACAAGGTGGTCCAGCGGGCCAAAACGGTCCTGAAAGAGCTGGAGGAGGAGAACGGCGTTCAGTACGTAGCGGCCCGGAAAGAGGAGGACCAGGTGTCCCTCACCGCCATCGGCGAGGGGGAGGTGCTGGACGCCCTCCGCCGCTGCCAGCCGGACACGCTGACGCCCATTGAGGCGATGAGCCTGATCTACGAGTGGAAGCAGAAGCTCAACTGAGCACCCGGCCGGGCAGGCACGGCGGGATGCGCCCTCTGCCGCGGGGGACCGGACGCGCTGACGGCGCCCGGAGAGCGGCCTTCAGGCCGGGACAGGGGATTCCGCGGAAATGAGGGGCCTGGCGGCGGGCGGACACGCGCCGCCCAAGCCCAGCGGATCAAAAGA
>OOAO01002382.1_pt1 | contig 12644 bp, 9 predicted proteins | sample 1671821 | NCBI WGS metagenome assembly OOAO01 (sample SAMN06348196, study PRJEB24527) | human gut metagenome | biome: human gut; feature: ankylosing spondylitis patient; material: feces | host: Homo sapiens | place: China | collected 2015-10 | reverse complement strand
TGCGGGGCTTTTTTAGATGCGCGGCTCGCGACATCCACCCGCGCCCACCAAAAAACCTCAACGTATGCAAGTACGCTGAGGTTTTTGTTTTGCTGCAAAGCCAGACTTATTGGGCGGGTGGATTCGAACAGCTGCGGCGATGTCGTTGAAGACGGCGCAAAAACAGCCCCGATGGACCGTCAGGTTCACCGGGGCTGCTGCTATACCATAATTTTGTTGACGTTAACATTTTCGTGATGCCGCGAAAACATCACATGTAGGATATCTGTTTGTGCCGCCGTTACTCTTCCGCTGCAGCTTTGGATTCGTTCACAAAGGCGGCGATCTTATCCACCTGAATTTCGGCAACGGCACGGCCGGTCTCGTAGACGCGGCGCAGCTGGACCGGATCGCGCTCCATGGAGCCGATCTCCAGCGGGATGGGCGGGCGGATGACGAACGCCTTGCCGGTCTGCTCCAGCATGGCAATGTGATCCAGCGTTTCGTTGTAGCGTTCGTGACGGTCGGCAACGGCTTCCACGAAAGCGGGGTAGCGCAGGTAGCGTGCCCGGATGACGGGCAGCATCTTGTTCTTCTTTTTCACAAAGCCCTTGGGCTGGGTCAGCACAATGAGGTTGCGTTTGTAGCCGATGGACTCGAAGAACCGCACGGGGATGGAATCGGCAATGCCGCCGTCCAGCAGCTGATAATGGCCGATCTTTACGATCTTGGCCGCCAGCGGCATGGAGGCGGATGCCTGCATCCACTGGATATCCTCGGCATCGCCGGTGCGGCATTTGTGATAGATGGGGTCGCCGGTACGCACATCGGTGCACACCACAAAAAAATCCATGGGGTTCTCTGCAAATGCCTTTGCGTCGAACACGTCCAGCTTTTCCGGCACGGTGTGGTAGCAGAACTGCTCACTGTACAGGTTGCCGGTGCGCAGCAGGTTGCCGAAGCTTGCGTAGCGCTTATCGTTGCAATACTGGGTGTTGTAGCGGATCACACGGCCGATCTGATGGGACTTGTAGTTGCAGCCGAACACCGCACCGGCCGAAACGCCAATGGCACCATCCAGCACGATGCCATGCTCCATCAATACATCCAGAACACCGGCGGTAAACATGCCGCGCATGGCACCGCCTTCCAGCACAAGACCCGTTTTCATATATGCTCTCCCCTCCTGTGTGCCGGTGCACAGATGCCGGACACACCTTATATTAACTACAGTATACTCGAATCTGTAAAAAGTACAAGAGCGGAAAACCTATAAATTTATCAAGAAAACCTCTTGCCAAAGGAAAGAGCATCCGGTATACTAAGTGAAATAAAAAGAGAAATATGCGCTGCAAACGCATGGGCATGGAAAAGATCAGGTTGGAGGAACTGCTGCACTATGAAGATGCTGGAAGATCGTATTCGCAAGGATGGTATCGTACGCGAGGGCAATGTGCTCAAGGTGGATAGCTTTATCAACCACCAGATGGACATTCCGCTGTTCCGGGAGATGGCAAAGGAGTGGAAGCGCCTGTTTGCAGGCAAGCCCATCAACAAGGTGCTCACCATCGAGGCCAGCGGCATTGGCATTGCAGCCATCGTGGCCAGCGAGTTCAACGTGCCGGTGGTATTTGCCAAAAAGTCCATGAGCATCAATCTGGACTACAACAACTACGAGACCAAGATCCAGTCCTTCACCCACAAAAAGATCTACAATGTGATCGTCTCCAAAAAGTTCCTCACCCCGGAAGACCATGTGCTGATCATTGACGATTTCCTTGCCAACGGCTGTGCCCTGATGGGCCTGCTGGATCTGGCCAAGGAAGCCGGTGCCACAGTGGAGGGCATCGGCATTGCGGTGGAAAAGGGCTTCCAGCAGGGCGGCGAGCTGATCCGCAGCAAGGGCATCCAGCTGGAGAGCCTTGCCATTGTGGAGTCTATGAACAGCGAGACCGGCGAGATCGTCTTCCGCGAGCAGCCGCAGCAGAATTAAACAAAAAAACATTGCAGCCCCGGGAAAGTCGGAAGACCTTTCCGGGGCCGTTTTTTGCTTACGCCCCGTCAAAGCTGTCACCGTCGGCGGGCAGGTCGGCAGCGGTCTGGGCGGGATCGGTATCGGTTTCCGGTTCCACGGCGCGGGGCACGCCCTTGTACACCAGCGTCTGTTCCAGAACCTCGGCGCACACCGGGGCTGAAAGGCTGCCGCCGGCAGTCGTCCAGCTGTGGGGTTCGTCCAAGCACACCAGACACAAAAACTGCGGGTCGTCGATGGGAGCCACGGCCACAAAGCTGGCAATACGGGCTTTTTCGTCGGTGCTGTCCAGCTTCTGGCTGGTGCCGCTCTTGCCGCCCACCCGGTAGCCTTGGATGCGGGCATTGCGCCCGCCGCCGTAGAGCACCACGGCTTCCATCATCTCACGCATGGTTTCAGAAGTTTCCGGTTTGATCACCTGCCGCCTGCACACCGGCTCTGTGTGCTGCAGAATGCTGCCGTCCGGGTTCAGGATATCGCTGACAAGATAAGGCTGCATCAGCCTGCCGCCGTTCACCACAGCGCACACGGCTGCGGCCATTTCCATATAGGAGATCTTGCTGCTCTGGCCGAAGGCGCAGGAGGCCAGCTCCACCGGCCCCATGCGGTCGGCGGTGTAGTACAGACTCTTTTTGGGTTCGGCGGGCAGATCGACCCCGGTTGGCTCCCGCAGGCCGAAAGCGGCAAAGTAATCGCAGAAGGCTTCCTTGCCCAGCCGCGCGCCGATCTGGATAAAGCTCTGGTTGCAGGAATTTTCCAGCGCCTGGGTCACGGTCTGGCTGCCGTGGCGCTTGTGGTTGGCGCAGTGGAACCGTGTGCCCGCCACCGAGATGGACTCGCCGCAGTAAAAGGTGGAGTTTTTGCTCACAGCCCCGGCATCCAGCGCGGCGGCGCAGGTGATGAGCTTGAACACGCTGCCCGGCTCGTACAGGTCGCTGACGGCCTTGTTGCGCCACTGGGTCTGCTGGGCCAGCTGCAGGGCGGCAGCGCGCTCGCTGCCGGTAAGGGCATCCACGGCCTTGCGGGCGGCTGCATCGTAGATCACGCGCGGCTGGTTCGGGTCGTAGGCGGGCGTGGTGGACATGGCCAGCACGGCCCCGGTGTTCACGTCCATCACGATGCCCACGGCGCGCGCCGCCACATGATGCTCCTTGACCGCATAATCCAGCGCGTTTTCAAGGTAATGCTGGATGTTGGCATCGACAGTCAGCCGCAGGCCGCTGCCTTCCAAGGGCACTTTTTCGGTCTCGTAGCTCTGCTCCAGTGTGTAGCCCCAAGCGTTGACGGCGGTGAGCACCACACCATTCTGCCCGGTGAGCACATCGTTATATTTCAGCTCCAGCCCGCTCACACCGGCGTTGTCTACATTGGTAAAGCCCAGCACGCTGGCCAGAAATTCCCCCTCCGGGTACCAGCGCTTGGAGTCCTGATTGATGCGGATGCCGGTGATGCCGTTCTCTTCACAAAAATCCCGCACGCGGTCGGCGGTGTCGCGCTCCACGCGGTAGCGCAAAAGGCAGTCGTTGGAGGTGCGGTCACTGAATTTTTCCAGCAGCTTCGCTTCGTCCAGCTCCAATATTTCCGCAAGGCCCTGCGCGGCAAGGCTGAGCTTTTCCTCCGGCATCTCGCGCGGGGAGGCCCGCAATGTCCAGCAGCTGCTGTTGGCGGCAAGCAGTACACCGTCGGCGCTGTAGATACGGCCCCGGTCGGCAGGCACCACAGTATCGCGCAATTGCTGGCCGAGGGCACGGCTCGTATACCAGTCGCCTGAAAACAGCTGCAGATACGCCAGCCGCGCGGCAAGCCCCGCAAAGCAGACGCAGCACATCAACGCGGCCACCAGCCGTGCCCGGGCATGGAATGCCCGTTCCGGCAGGGTGCGCAAGGGGCGCGGCTCCGGTTTTGGCATGGCAGGCACCTCTCTTTCAAATGGAATGTATGCGCCGGTGCGCCGGGGATATGACTAACCGGCACCGCCGCCGCGTACAATAAAGGAACGGAGGTGATACGGATGCACAAAGCTGCTGCCCATGCAAAGCGCGGCCTGCCGCTGCGGCATCTGCCGGCCATGGACCTGCCGTTTCTGATGCTGGTGCTCACGCTGGTGGGCTTTGGCCTTGTAATGCTGGGCAGTGCCAGCAGTGCAGTGGCGCTGTACCGGCGGGGCGATGCTTTTGCCTACCTGCGGCCGCAGCTGCTGTATGCTGCGCTGGGCATCGGGGCCATGTGGATGGCAAGCCGGGTGGACTACCATATTTACCACAAGCTGGCATGGCCGCTGCTGGCGCTTTCAATGGTACTGCTGACGGCGGTGCTGTTCATGCCGGAGTACAACGGCTGCAAGCGCTGGCTGGTGCTGCCGGGCCTGGGTACACTGCAGCCCAGCGAGATCGCCAAATTTGCGGTGGTGCTGGTGTTTGCGCATATCATTGCGCTCAACCACGACCGCATGGGCAGCTTTGCGGTGGGGGTGCTGCCCTTTGCACTGGTGCTGGGAGCGGTGGCGGTGCTCATGCTGCTGGAACCGCACCTTTCCGGCACCGTGCTCATTTTGGGCATCGGCGCGGTGCTCATGTTCGTGGGCGGCACCGGCCTCAAGTGGTTCGTGCTGGCCGGGGCGGGCGGTGCAGCGGCCATTGGAGCTGCCATCATCATTATGCCGGACCTTGTGCCCTACGCGGCCAGCCGTCTCAGCTCATGGCTGGACCCCTTTGCCGACCCGCTGGGCGACGGCCACCAGACCATCCAGAGCCTGTATGCCATCGGCTCCGGGGGCGCGGCGGGCCTTGGCCTTGGCAGCAGCCGCCAGAAGCACCTGTTCGTGCCCGAACCGCAGAACGACTTCATCTTTTCCATCCTGTGCGAGGAGCTTGGCTTTGTGGGAGCCTGCGCGGTGATCCTGCTGTTTGCGCTGCTGCTGTGGCGGGGCATCACGCTGGCGGCGCATGCACCGGATCGGTTCGGTGCGCTGCTGGTAGTGGGCTTTGTGGTGCAGGTGGCCCTGCAGGCAGTGCTGAATATGGCGGTAGTCACCAACACCATCCCCAATACCGGCATCAGCCTGCCGTTTTTTTCCTCCGGCGGCACCAGTCTGATGATGCTGCTGGGCGAAATGGGCATCGTGCTGTCGGTGTCCCGCGGGGAGACATAAAACCGGGCGTTCCCTGCCATAAAACGACAGCATCCTCTGCCGGTTCAGCTACAAATGACCGGACAAACAAATGGCACAACTGCAGACAAAATAAACAAAAAGCCTTCGCGCCGCATAGCATGAGGTATCTTTTGCGGAACGGGGGCTTTTTGCATGGGCGGAGATCTTATCATCACAGGCGGCATGCCGCTGAACGGCACAGTCCACATCCCGGCAGCCAAAAACAGCGTGCTGCCGCTGCTGGCAGCGGCCCTTTTGTGCAATGGCACGGTGCGTTTTCTGCAGGTGCCGCATCTTGCGGATGTGGACACCAGCGTGGAGCTTTTGCAGGGTGCGGGCTGCACGGCCCGCTGGCAGGGCAGCGACATCACGGTGCAGGGCGTGCCTTCCACCTGCCGCCTTGCGCCGGAAGCCGCTGCGCGGATGCGGGCATCCATTTTGTTCTGCGCACCGCTTCTGGCACGGCTTGGCCGGGTGGAAACGGTGCTGCCCGGCGGGTGCCGCATTGGTGCAAGGCCGGTGGACCTGCACCTTTCCGGCCTTGCGCAGATGGGCGTGCACTGCCGGGAGGAGGGGGAAAGGCTGATCCTGACAGCGCCTGCCGGGCTGCACGGTGCGGACATTACACTTGGGTTCCCCAGCGTGGGTGCTACCGAGACCCTGCTTCTGGCAGCAGCTGCGGCGCAGGGCGAGACGGTCCTGCGCGGGGCCGCACGAGAACCGGAGATCAGCGATCTGGCAGCATTCCTGAACCGCTGCGGCGGCTGTGTACAGGGCGCGGGCACCAGCACCATCCGGGTGCAGGGCAGACGAATGCTGTATAGCTGCAGCTTTGCGCCCATGGCCGACCGCATCGTGGCATCCACCCTTGCCTGTGCCTGCGCGGCGGCAGGAGGCCGGGTGGAACTGACTGGCTGCAGGCCGGAGACCTACGCACCGCTGTTGGAAATTCTGGCACAAATGGGCTGCAGGGTAGAAACAGGGCCGGAAAGTGCGGTCATTACCCGGCTGGGCGCGCTGCACGGCGCGGGCAGAGTGTTTACCGGGGTATACCCGGCACTGGCAACAGACGCAGCGCCGCTGCTTGCTGCTGCCATGCTTGCCGCCGACAGCGCCAGCAGCATCGAGGATGTGGTGTTTGAGCGGAGATTCGGCTGTGCAGAGGGTTTTGCGGCTTTTGGAGCCGCTGTGCAGGTGCAGGGACGCACACTGGACATCCGGCCGGTGCGGCAGCTGCAGGGCGCGTGTGCACGGGCTGCGGACCTGCGCGGAGGCGCGGCACTGGTGGTGGCCGCGCTGGCGGCAAGGGGACGGAGCCGCATTACCGACACCGGTTACATCGACCGCGGATATGCCGGTTTTGCACAGATGCTGGCGGAACTTGGTGCCCAAATTGAGCGGGAAATGCCGCGGGAAAGCGCCAGCGAGAAAAAAACACCTTCAAAAAAGCAAAATTGACTTGCATTCAGGGCAAAAAGATGATACGATACAGTTATATAAGTGTAAGCAGATAATTTCTGTGCGCTATGCGCAGTTCTACGATAAAATCCGATGGAGGACAAAGTTATGGCACTCATGCTCGATGAAGAAATGGACGAAAACGTTACGACGATCAAGGTGATCGGCGTGGGCGGCGGCGGCGGCAACGCTGTCAACCGCATGGTCAGCGACGGCCTGCAGGGCGTCGAATTTATCGCAATGAACACCGACCAGCAGGCTCTGGCCAAGAACCACGCTGCCACCAAGGTGCAGCTGGGTTCCAAGCTGACCAAGGGCCGCGGTGCCGGTGCAGATCCCGAGATCGGCCAGCGCGCCGCTGAAGAGAGCAAGGACGAGATCGCAAATGCGCTCAAGGGTTCCCAGATGGTGTTTATCACTGCCGGTATGGGCGGCGGCACCGGCACCGGTGCAGCACCCGTTGTGGCCGAGGTGGCACACGATCTGGGCATCCTGACCGTTGGCATCGTCACCAAGCCCTTCTCCTTTGAGGGCAAGCGCAAGATGGGTCTGGCAGAGCAGGGCATTGCAAACCTGCTCATGCATGTGGACAGTCTGATCGTCATTCCCAATGAGCGCCTGAAGATGATCAGCCAGGAAAAGATCACCCTGATGAATGCCTTCCAGGCAGCCGATAACGTGCTGCGTCAGGGCGTTGAGTCCATTTCCGCTCTGATCAATGTGCCTGCCTTCATCAACCTGGACTTCGCCGACGTGCGCTCCATCATGAAGGATGCCGGCTACGCACACATGGGCGTGGGCAGTGCCAAGGGCGCAGGCAAAGCCGAGAACGCCGCAAAGGCTGCCATTTCTTCTCCGCTGCTGGAGACCAGCATTGCCGGTGCACACGGCGTGATCATCAACATCACTTCCAGCCCGGACATCGGTCTGGAGGATGTGGAGACCGCAGCAGGTCTCATTACCCAGAGCGCACATCCCGATGCAAACATCATCTGGGGTACTGCGTTCGACGAGAACCTCTCGGACGAGATGCGTGTGACCGTGGTTGCTACCGGTTTTGACAACAAGAGCGCAAGCGACCTGCGCAGCAGCATCAGCAATGCAATGGGCGGCGCACAGTCCACTCCGTCTGCTGTGTTTAGCAGCGAGACTGCAAGCCCGGCAGCTTCTGCCGCAGGCGGCGCTGCACCGGCACCCACTGCTGAAAAGCCCGTGGAAGAGGACAACAGCGATAATGGCTATTACGACCAGCTGATGGCCATGCTGAACAAGCGCAGATAAAAAACCAGGATAATAAGCATACAGGCGTAACGGATGGATCGGAGGGACACCATGGCGCAGGGCAGGCAGCAGAACAATGGTTCGCGGCAGCGCTGTGCCCAGTCTGCCGCGGCAAAGGCTCCGGCAGAGCCGCCCAAGGCGGTGTGTGCCCAGCTGGAGCAGATGAACCGAAAGCTGGCAGCGGCCAGTGCGGAAATTTTGCGCTATCAGACCCGTCTGTTTGCCTGTGAACGGCAGATGGCCGCGCTGCGGCAGGAAAATGCCCAGCTGGAAGCGGCCTGTGAGCAGGCGCGGCAGGAGGCTGAGTGCGCGGGCGCTCATGCAGAACAGCTACGTCAGGAGCTGGCCCGCCATGCGGAAGCTGTGCGGCCTGTGCCGGTTGCGGCACATACGCCCCCGCAGCCGGAACCATCGGCAGCGCAGAGTCCGCGGCCGGAGCCGGAGGCCGAACAGCCCGGGCCGGAGGCTCCGCAGCCTGCTCAGCCGGACTGGAAGCCCCAGACCAGATTGGAGCACCTCTCGGTGGAGCTGATGAACTGGTTCGACGATATGATGGGCGCATGACGGAAAGCTGGATGATCTGCAAAAAAAGCAGATATGAGTGAAATGAAAAGCTGCTGCAAAGCGCAAAGCTGTTGCAGCAGCTTTTTTTGTGGTCCGGTAGGAAACGGAAGACCCTGCGGCCGGAAGTACAGGAGCGAGGAGCGGTTGAGATGGAACCAAAACAGAAAATACTGATCGTGGATGACTCGGAGATCAACCGCGCCATGCTCAAGGAGATTCTGGGTGAGGGCTACGAATATCTGGAAGCCGAGAACGGCCTGCGCGCGATCGAAATTCTGCGCAGACGCACCGATATCGCGCTGGTGCTGCTGGACCTGATCATGCCGGAAATGGACGGCTTTGATGTGCTGCGGGTGATGCAGTGCTATGCATGGCAGGAGGAAATCCCGGTCATTGTGATCAGCGCGGCAGAGGACACCCGAAGCGTCGAGCGCGCCTATGATATGGGCGTGGCCGATTACATCCGCCGCCCGTTCGAGCGGGTCATGGTGCTGCGCCGGGTGAAGAATGCGCTCATGCTTTATGCAAAGCAGAAGCGCCTTACCCGCCTTGTGACCGATCAGGTGTACGAAAAAGAGCACAACGGTGTGCTGATGATCAGCATTCTGAGCCATGTGGTGGAGTTCCGCAACAGCGAGAGCGGCCAGCATGTGCTGCACATCCGCACCCTGACCGACCTGCTCCTGCATCAGCTGGTGCAGAAGACGGACCGTTACCAGCTGGACGAGAGTGATATCTCGCTGATCAGCACAGCATCGGCGCTGCACGATATCGGCAAAATCATGATCCCGGAAGAGATCCTGAACAAGCCCGGCCGCCTGACCGAGGAAGAGTACGCCGCCATCAAGACCCACACCACCGAGGGTGCCAGAATCCTGAAGGGGCTTGCCATCGGGCAGGACGAACCGCTGGTAAAGGTGGCACACGCTATCTGCCGCTGGCACCACGAGCGGTGGGACGGCGGCGGCTACCCGGACAGGCTCAAGGGCGACGAGATCCCCATTGCAGCACAGGTGGTGGCACTGGCCGATGTGTACGACGCACTGACCAGCGAGCGCTGTTATAAGCAGGCCTACAGCCACGAAAAGGCCGTTGACATGATCCTGCACGGCGAGTGCGGCAGCTTCAATCCGCTGCTGATGGAATGCCTGAAAGAATCCTCGGAGTTGTTGCGCACAGAGCTGCAGCGCTCGGAGTATGACCGCGGTTTCCGCCACGAGACCCGTCGCCTTTCGGAGGAAATCCTGCACCGCGAAGCTCTGCCCCGTGAGGATCGTGCCCAGCGCCTGCTGGATCTGGAACGGGAGCGCACCGCTTTTTATGCCGAGCAGCGCGGCGGTATTCAGTTCGATTACGATATACTCAGCGGCAGCGTGACCGTGGTGAACCGCTACGAGGACCCGGTCAACCGAACCCAGAAGCTGGACTTTGATAAGGGCATGGGCCTGACATTTCTCTCCGGCAAGGACCGCCGCAAGCTGCTGGATGCTATTGCAGCCGCAACGCCGGAAGAGCCGGATGCCGCATTCTCGGTGCTGATCGCGGTGGATCAGGAATACCGGCTGCACCGGCTGGTGATGCACACCATGTGGAGCCGCGCCGGTGTGCGCCACTGCGTAAGCGTGGTGGGCCAGATCACAGATGACCATGCCCGCCTGCAGGAGCTGATGCTGGGCGATGTGAACAGCGACCAGCCGGAAGCACTGCTGGAACGCCTGAAGGGCATTTTTGACATCGTGCGTCTGGTGGACCCGGAAAGCACCAAGGTGCTGAGCCTGGGCAAGGATGGCCGGCTGACCGAGATGCCCGGCACCTGCCACATGGTGTGGAACAAATCGGGCCGGTGCGAAAACTGCATTTCCAGTAAGGCCCTTGCCCGCAAGGAATCCCTGAACAAGATCGAGTTCAAGGACGATCAGGCTTATTTTGTCATGGCAAAGTATGTGGAAGTGGGCGGACGCGGCTGCGTGCTGGAAATGGTGTCCAAGCTTTCGGACGGACGCTGGCTGGATATGGGCGGCCGCCGGATGCTGCTGGACCGCGGCTCCAACTTTGACCGCAGCGCCTTTGTGGATTCGCTGACCGGGGCATACTCCCGCCAGTACTTCGAGTGCTTCCTTGCGGAGAGCGAACAGGTGGAAGGCGTAGTGATGATCGACGTGGATCGCTTCAAGGAGGTCAACGACCGGTTCGGCCATCTGGTGGGCGATAAGGCCCTGCAGAGCGTGGCACAGTCCATCCTGAGCAACCTGCGCCAGACCGATGTGCTGGTGCGCTATGGCGGCGATGAATTCCTGCTGCTGGTGCCGCACATCCGGCCCGGGGAACATGTGATACAGCGCGTGCGGGAGGCTGCGGCGAGTGCCAGAGTGGAAGGCTACCCGGAGCTGGAGCTTTCGGCCAGTGTTGGCGGTGTGTGCGGTGTACATCCGCTCACCGAGGCCATCCGTCAGGCAGATGAAAAAATGTACCAGAACAAGGCCGAGCGCAAAAATTAAACAAAACAAAGCCCGGACAGGCTGCAGTGTCGCACTGCTGTGCCTGTCCGGGTATTTTTGTTTTTTCAGCGCACAGCGCTGGTGCGGTGCTCCATCAGATAGGTGGCTTCCAGATCAGCGATGTGCAGCTTGACAGCAAGGGGATACTTGTCGTAGGCTTCCGAGATGGCAAAGCAGCCGCCCCGGGCCGCATCGTCAAAGCCGCCCATGTGCCAGCGGATGGCAACGGCTTCCTCGATGTGCAGTTTCATGAACCGCTCGATGAGGAATACGCTCTTTTCGCCGTGGCCGTAGGGGAACAGATCCTCCACGCTGTAGCTGGGCACCTTTTCCCACTGGCCGGTGGCTTCGTTTTTCACGTTGCGGGTGCCGGGCTTGTAGTAGTTGGCCTTGCACAGATCGTGCAGCAGTGCACAGATGGCAAAGGTCTCCTCGCTGTCGCCCTCGGTAAAAAAGGTATCGTGCAGTGCATGGTAGACGTTCAGGCTGTGCATGCACAGCCCGCCCTCACAGGCACCGTGGAACCGGGTGGAGGCCGGTGCCGTAAAGAAATCGGTCTTATGGTCCAGCCAGTCCAGCAGCTCCTGAGACACCTCCTGCTCAAAGGGGACGTCCTTGAAGTATTGGAGAAAACAGTGGTCAAAGCGGTCGAAATCCGCCTCACTCTTCACCAGAAGCGCCCGGCACAGGTGGTAGAAGCCGGTGAAGCTGGAGCCGTGCAGCCCCTTCTCCAGGGCCTCCATCAGGGCCATCCATTCGGTGAGGGAGACCTTCAGCCCGCCCCGCCGGAGGGTATAGAGAAATTCCTCAAACATGGGCTCACTTCCAGGTCCGCCGCAGGGCGTCCATGTCCTCGTTCTTCTTCAGCAGCACCCCCAGATAGGGCACCTCCTTCACCACCCGGCTGGGGTCCACCCCGCCGTGGACCAGGGCCCGGATCCAGTCGATGATCTCGCTGGTGGAGGGTTTTTTCTTGATGCTGGGCAGCTGCCGGATGCGGTAAAAGGCCTCCAGCACCTGGGTGAGCAGCGCCTCGTCCAGGCTGGGGAAGTGGACCCGGACGATCTCCGCCATCAGCTCCCGGCCGGGGAACTCGATGTAGTGGAACACGCACCGGCGCAGGAAGGCGTCTGGCAGCTCCTTCTCCGCGTTGGAGGTGATGATGACCACCGGGCGGTGCCTGGCGGTGACGGTGCGCCCCGTCTCCGGGATGTGGAACTCCATCCGGTCCAGCTCCCACAGCAGGTCGTTGGGGAACTCCAGGTCCGCCTTGTCGATCTCATCGATGAGCAGGATCACCTGCTCGTCGGCGGTGAAGGCCTCTCCCAGCTTGCCCAGCTTCACGTATTTTTCGATGTTGTCCACGCCCTCGCCGCCGAACTGGCTGTCGTACAGACGCTGCACCACGTCATAGACGTACAGGCCGTCCTGGGCCTTGGTGGTGGACTTGATGTTCCAGATGATCAGCTTTTTTCCCAGCGCCTGGGAGATGGCCTCGGCCAGCATGGTCTTGCCCGTGCCCGGCTCGCCCTTGATCAGAAGGGGCTTTTCCAGCACCATGGCAATGTTCACCGCCCGCATCAGCTCCTCTGAGGCCACATAGTTCTGACTTCCTTTAAATTCGCTCATATTCCGTTCCTTTCTGCCGCAGCCCGGCTGCGGCCCACAGACGAGTGCATTT
>OOAO01002378.1_pt1 | contig 12657 bp, 7 predicted proteins | sample 1671821 | NCBI WGS metagenome assembly OOAO01 (sample SAMN06348196, study PRJEB24527) | human gut metagenome | biome: human gut; feature: ankylosing spondylitis patient; material: feces | host: Homo sapiens | place: China | collected 2015-10 | reverse complement strand
ATCTTTATTATTGGCATATAAATAAACCAGATTCTTATCTTTATCTGTCTGATTATCTTTAATAAGAGCCTGATATTCTTCGAAAGTGTAATGCTTTCCATCCGTATCTGTGAATAGGGCAAATTTCTGTGCTTTATCATAGAAATCCTCTTGGGTAAGCATTCCATAATTAATAAAGATTTTTAAATCATTCCACTTTTCTTCAAACTGTGTACGATCATTCTTAAAGATAGACTGCAAACGATCTGAAACTTTTTTTGAAATATAAGTCGAGATCTTCTTTACATTTGAATCACTTTGTAAATATGAACGGGACACATTCAACGGAATATCCGGTGAATCAAGTACTCCATGAAGTAAAGTAAGGAAATCCGGAACAATACCTTCTACCGAATCGGTCACATAAACCTGGTTGCTATATAACTGAATCTTATTCTTATTTAAGTCAATATTGCTTTTTACTTTCGGGAAATAGAGGATACCTGTCAGATGGAACGGATAATCCACATTCAAATGAAACAATGGTTCATCAGACATTGGATACAACTCACGATAGAACTTCTTATAATCTTCATCAGAAAGTTCACTCGGTTTTTTAGTCCACAAAGGAGTAGTATCGTTGACTACATTATCTTCAGTGGTTTCAACCTGCTTGCCATCTTTCCACTCTTTTTTCTTACCAAAGGCAATAGGTACAGGTAAGAAGCTACAATATTTTTTCAAGAGTGCAGAGATACGAGCTTCTTCAAGGAACTCTTTGAATTCAGGGCTACCATCACAAGTCCATTTTACCGCTTGTGCACCTTCTTTATAAGATTTGGTAATGATTTCTACCTTTTTAGAAACCATAAAGGCGGAATAGAAACCTAAACCGAAATGCCCGATAATGGCATTAGCATCATTTTTATACTTTTCCAGAAAGTCATTTGCCCCCGAGAAAGCAATTTGGTTGATATATTTATCAATCTCCTCAGCTGTCAAACCGATGCCTCGATCGGAAATGGTAATAGTATCCTTGCCCAATGAAACATGTACGGTCAAATCACCCAATTCACCTTTGAACTCACTGATAGAAGCCAGTGTATTCAACTTCTGTGTAGCATCAACAGCATTGGAGACTAATTCCCGAAGGAAAATCTCATGATCACTGTACAAAAACTTTTTAATGATAGGGAAAATGTTCACTGTTGTAACTCCAATATTACCTTTTTGCATAATAACGTGTATTTTTTAATTATCTGGTTATTAAATCGAATTATTTTTTGTAGAGATACAGACAAAAAAAATGCCAGACCCGAAGGTCTGACATTTTGACGTATACTCAAAGGAAATAACTTAGCTATTCAGTCGTTTTGGCTTCATGATTCATTTCCAACTCTCCTTTTTCTTCGTTCAAAGAAACAGTTATTGTATCTCCTTCTTTCAAAGCAGCCGAAATGATCAGTTCAGATAAACCATCTTCCAGATAAGCCTGAATTGCGCGCTTCAACGGACGGGCTCCATATTGTACATCGTAGCCCTTAGAAGCAATGAATTGCTTAGCCTTATCCTCGATAACCAGCTTATAACCAATCGAATCTATTCTATCATATAAGCCTTTTAACTCGATATCGATAATCTTCGTAATAGCTTCCAATGATAATTGATCGAAGGTGATAATTTCATCCACTCGATTTAAAAACTCAGGTGCGAATGATTTATTCAAAGCCTTCTGAATTACACTTCGCGAGAATTCTTTATCGTCTAAGCGACTTTGTGTAGCAAATCCGACTCCACGGCCAAACTCCTTTAGTTGACGAGTACCAACGTTTGATGTCATGATGATTACCGTATTCTTAAAATCAACCATTCTGCCATAACTGTCAGTCAAACGTCCTTCATCCATTACCTGAAGCAGGAGATTAAACACATCAGGATGTGCCTTTTCTATCTCATCAAGCAAAACAATGGAATAGGGCTTACGACGTACTTTCTCAGTCAGCTGACCGCCTTCATCGTATCCTACATATCCCGGAGGAGCACCAACTAAACGCGAAACTGTGAATTTCTCCATATATTCACTCATATCAATGCGAATCAACGCATCCGAAGAGCCAAACATATATTTAGCCAATTCTTTAGCTAAGTGGGTTTTACCGACACCTGTCGGTCCCAGAAACATAAAAGTACCAATTGGTTTATTGGGGTCTTTCAGTCCGACGCGGCTACGCAAAATAGCTCTTACCAACTTCTCGATAGCAGCATCTTGAGCAATCACTTTCGACTGTAAGTCTTCTTTCATACCGGCCAATTTTATACCTTCAGCCTGCGCCATCCTCTGTACAGGTATGCCCGACATCATAGATACAACATTAGCAATTTCTTCTGCATCAACCGTTTCGCGATTATCTTTCAAACGCTCTTCCCACTCTTTTTTCATCACATCCAATTGAGTGGTAAGTTCTTTCTCTTTATCCCGGAAACTGGCAGCCAACTCAAAGTTCTGCGATTTCACTGCATCATTTTTCTTGTTCTTAGCCTCCTCAATCAGTTTCTCCTGATCTTCAATCTCTTTCGGAACACTGACATTTGTAAGATGTACACGTGAACCGGCTTCATCCAATGCATCAATAGCCTTATCAGGGAAGTTACGATCAGTTATATAACGATCTGTCAACTTGACACAAGCTTCCAGTGCAGCATCTGTATAATTTACATTGTGGTGATCTTCGTATTTATCTTTAATATTACGAAGAATCTGCAAAGTCTCCTCAGCCGTAGTAGGTTCTACCATCACTTTTTGAAAACGGCGCTCTAAAGCACCATCCTTTTCTATATTTTTCCGGTACTCATCAAGAGTAGTAGCTCCGATGCATTGTATCTCACCACGTGCCAAAGCTGGTTTCAACATATTGGCAGCATCCATCGATCCGGCAGCTGATCCGGCTCCGACAATAGTATGGATTTCATCTATAAACAAAATCACATTCGGATTCTTCTGCAATTCATTCAAAATAGAACGTATTCGCTCTTCAAACTGCCCACGGTATTTAGTTCCGGCCACAACAGCAGTCATGTCAAGCGCTACCACACGTTTATCAAACAGAATGCGGGACACTTTTTTCTGAATAATACGAAGCGCCAATCCTTCCACAATAGCCGATTTACCAACACCCGGCTCACCAATCAGGATAGGATTATTCTTTTTACGACGACTAAGTATCTGTGCTAAACGTTCTATTTCACGTTCACGTCCTACAACAGGATCTAATCGACCTTCTTCGGCCGCTTTAGTCATATCCGTACCGAAGTTGTCAAGCACAGGAGTATCATTTGTCGGCTTTCTGGAAGCTGTCTGTGCTTGTTGCTGATGTTCACCCGCTCCATGAGCAGACCGAGACTGATTCATCTCATCTTCATCGTCATCATCCTCTGTGAACCCCATACCTGCACTGATATCAGGTTGCAATGACAATTGTTCAAACACCTGCTGATAATCTACATGGTTAGCTTCAAGAACCGTGGCTGCCAAATTATCCTTATCTTTAAGAATAGCCAGCAAAACATGTTCTGTATCTGCAACTTGACTTTTCATCACACGTGCTTCTAAAATACATAATTTTAATATCTTTGCAGCCCCATTTGACAATGGAACGTCAGCATCAGGCAGCAGCATGTCATCTGCATGTTCTTTCAGTATGGCCTCAATCTGCTTCTTTATGTCGGTTAGGTTTGTTTTGAGCTTAGACAATATCTCGATTGCTTTTCCCTCACCATCGCGAAGCATGCCGAGCAATAAGTGCTCAGGGCCTATATAGCTACTTCTCAGGCGGTTGGCCTCTTCCTTGCTATATACGATAATATCGGAAACTTTTTGTGAGAATTGATTATTCATACTTATCTTCCTTCTTCTAAGAGGTTATTCACTGGCAAATATACGCATTTCATATTGTTTGCATGCGCTTCATTTGCTTTATTTATTATATAACAAATGTCGTGCCATTATTTCTTTCATTTCTATACATTATAATATAATAGAGCAATAAAACACACAAAAACTACTAAAGAAAAGAAGTTGATACAGCCGGTATACAAGCATCATCATATTATAAGAACTAACTTCGGGCCCTTTTAAAAAGCCTAAAAACTTTCTTCGTTAAAACTTTCGTATATCAAGGAAAAGTAGTACTTTAGCGTGGTTTTTGATAAACCGCAAATGTATAATTAATAATCTTTTTAAATGCTTGAACAAGACAGAATTATAAAGATTAACATCGAGGAGGAAATGAAGTCATCGTACATTGACTACTCCATGTCGGTCATCGTTTCACGTGCCCTTCCGGATGTTAGAGATGGATTTAAGCCCGTTCACCGCAGAATTCTCTACGGAATGATGGAACTGGGAAATACGTCAGACAAACCCTATAAGAAATCAGCCAGAATCGTAGGTGAAGTACTTGGTAAGTATCACCCGCACGGAGACTCTTCTGTATATTTTGCGATGGTACGTATGGCTCAGGAATGGGCAATGCGCTATCCGCTGGTAGACGGGCAAGGTAACTTCGGTTCTGTAGACGGCGACAGTCCTGCTGCCATGCGTTACACTGAAGCACGTCTGAACAAATTAGGTGAAGAAATGATGCAGGACCTCTACAAAGAGACTGTAGATTTCGAACCTAACTTCGATAATACGCTGATGGAACCCAAAGTGATGCCGACACGTATTCCGAATTTGCTGGTTAACGGTGCTTCCGGTATTGCTGTAGGTATGGCAACCAACATGCCGCCCCATAATCTGTCTGAAGTCATCGATGCCTGCGAAGCATATCTTGACAATAAAGATGTGACCGTAGAGGAACTGATGGAATATGTAAAAGCGCCCGACTTCCCTACAGGAGGATATATATATGGCATAAGCGGCGTACGTGAAGCCTATCTTACGGGACGCGGACGCGTGGTTATGCGCGCGAAAGCAGAAATCGAATCCGGACAGACACATGATAAGATCGTCGTTACAGAGATTCCCTACAACGTGAATAAGGCAGAATTGATTAAAGCAATTGCTGATCTTGTCAATGAAAAAAGAATAGAAGGCATATCAAATGCCAACGACGAGTCCGACCGTGAAGGTATGCGCATCGTTATTGATATCAAACGGGATGCAAATGCAAGTGTAGTGCTGAACAAGCTCTATAAAATGACAGCCTTGCAGACGTCATTCGGTGTAAATAACGTTGCACTGGTCAACGGACGCCCTAAAATGCTGAATTTACGCGACTTGATTGTTTACTTCGTAGAACATAGACACGATGTGGTAATTCGTCGTACTCAATTTGACCTGCGTAAGGCCAAAGAACGTGCACACATCTTGGAAGGTCTGATTATCGCTTCGGATAATATTGACGAAGTAATTCGTATCATCCGCGCCGCCAAAACACCAAACGATGCAATCTCCGGACTGATGGAACGCTTCAACCTGAGCGAAATTCAGGCACGCGCCATCGTTGAAATGCGCCTGCGCCAATTAACAGGTCTGATGCAAGATCAGCTCCATGCTGAATACGAGGAGGTTATGAAGCAGATAGCATATTTGGAAAGTATCCTGGCCGATGATGAAGTATGCCGTAAAGTAATCAAAGACGAATTGCTGGAAGTAAGAGCTAAATATGGTGACGAACGCCGTTCTGAAATCGTTTATTCATCAGAAGAATTCAATCCGGAAGACTTTTATGCGGATGATCAGATGATTATCACCATCTCACACATGGGATATATCAAACGTACACCATTGACAGAATTCCGTGCTCAAAACCGCGGTGGAGTAGGCTCGAAGGGTACTGAAACCCGTGATGAAGACTTTGTTGAGCACATCTACCCGGCAACAATGCACAACACGATGATGTTCTTTACTCAAAAGGGTAAATGTTACTGGCTGAAGGTATATGAAATACCTGAAGGAACAAAGAACTCTAAGGGCCGTGCTATCCAGAACTTGCTGAACATTGACTCGGACGATGCTGTTAATGCATATTTGCGTGTGAAGAGTTTGAATGACCAGGAATATATTAACAGTCATTATGTACTGTTCTGTACCAAGAATGGCGTTATAAAGAAAACATCTTTGGAACAATACTCACGCCCGCGCCAGAATGGTGTCAATGCAATTACTATACGTGAAGACGACCGAGTAATAGAAGTGCGTATGACCAACGGAAACAACGAAATCATCATAGCCAACCGTAACGGACGCGCAATACGTTTCCATGAAGCAGCAGTTCGCGTAATGGGCCGTACAGCTACCGGAGTTCGTGGTATCACACTGGATGACGACGGACAGGATGAAGTAATAGGCATGATTTGCATTAAGGATCTCGAGACAGAGTCCGTAATGGTTGTCTCCGAACAAGGCTATGGTAAACGTTCTGATATTGAAGATTATCGTAAAACAAACCGTGGCGGCAAAGGTGTGAAGACCATGAATATTACCGAAAAAACAGGTAAACTGGTTACAATCAAGTCTGTAACAGACGAAAACGACCTGATGATCATTAATAAATCGGGTATTACAATTCGTCTGAAAGTAGCTGATGTCCGCATCATGGGCCGTGCAACTCAAGGAGTCCGTCTGATCAATCTTGAAAAACGTAACGACCAGATCGGTTCTGTATGTAAAGTTACATCCGAAAGCCTGGAAGATGAAGTTCCGGAAGAAGAAAGAGAAGGAAATATTCCAAGCGATCCGGAAACGAATACACCGGTAAATGAAACAGAAGAATAGACATAATATTAATAATTAATCAAACAACAATCATGAAAAGAGTATTATTTTCAATGGTTTTACTGATGGCAGTAAGTTTTGCATTCGCTCAGGAGAAAAATGTAAAAGAAGCGAAAAGCATTGCCGGAGAAGTAAAACCTGACTTCGCAAAAGCTGAACAACTGATTAACGAAGCATTAACTAACCCTGAAACAAAGGATAATGCGGCAACTTGGGACGTAGCAGGTTATATTCAGAAAAGAATCAACGAAAAGGAGATGGAAAATGCTTATCTGAGAAAACCTTATGATACATTGAAGGTATACAATAGCGTACTGAATATGTACAATTATTACGTTAAATGTGACGAACTGGCACAGATTCCTAATGAAAAGGGTAAAATTAAAAACAAATACAGAAGCGCCAACTCAAAAACAATTCTGGCAGAACGTCCTAACTTGATTAACGGTGGTATTCAATACTTCAATTTAAATAAGAACGAAGACGCATTAAAATATTTTGCAGCTTATGTAGATGCAGCTACACTGCCTATGTTAGAAAAAGAAAATCTACTGGAAAAAGACACTATCTTACCGCAAGTAGCATATTATGCAACTTTGGCTGCCGATAGAGTAGGCGATAAGGATGCTGTCATGAAATATGCTCAATATGCCTTGAAAGATAAAGAAAATGGCCAATTCGCAATGCAGTTGTTAACAGACGCTTATAAAGCTAAAGGCGATACTGCCAAATGGGTAGAGAAGTTGCAGGAAGGTATTGTTAAATTCCCAGAAAATCAATATTTCTTTGCTAATCTGGTTGATTATTATAGTAGCTCTAACCAGAATGACAAAGCAATGCAATTTGCTAATGACATGTTGGCTAAAGATCCTAACAACAAATTATATTTGTATGTAAAAGCGTATTTGTATCATAATATGAAAGATTATGAGAAAGCAATTGAATTCTATAAGAAGACTCTTGATGTAGACCCTACATATGCAGAAGCATGCTCAAACTTGGGATTAGTCTATCTGCTACAGGCACAAGACTATGCTGATAAAGCACCAACAGATATTAATGATCCGAATTATGCTACAGCACAAGCCAACATCAAAAAGTTCTACGAGGAAGCTAAACCGTATTACGAAAAAGCAAGAGAACTAAAACCTGATCAGAAAGATTTGTGGCTGCAAGGTCTTTATAGAGTTTATTATAACTTAAATATGGGACCGGAATTTGAAGCTATAGAGAAACTGATGAATTAATCTCACTGATGGATTAATCAGTGATATAAATTACAAAACTTGTCTTTAAAAAGAGGTATCACAAGCTAAAGTGATACCTCTTTATTTTTCCAGAAAAATATAAGAAATAGTGTATTTATCATTATCAAAAAGGCAACTTACTTAAGTATAGTAAGTTGCCTTTTTCTATTAAACATAATGTTGATTATTCCATTATTTTAAATCGTGCATTTTGAGAGCTTGATCATCCATTAATAACTAAGAGCGGTGTATCAGAATGAAATATCATCTTACGAGCTATGCCTGGATTAAATAAACGAGAAAATATATTCCGCTTATAAGAAGTTAATGTAATAATATCAATCTGATTTGTTTTAATGTAATTTTCTAAACTATTCAGAAAATCATTACTCATTACCACATCATAATGAATTTCAAGATCCGGGTATTGCTTCTGGAAATAGTCTTTAATGCCTGCCAGTTTTATCTCATTCCATGTATCTTTTACATCTGATAAGTGAATAAGAGAAACAGAAAAATGAAATGGATCAAGTCCATTGATAAATGAATCAAAAGCAATCAAATCACGCTGATCAAAGTTTGTCATAAAAGCTATCCGTTTCACTTCATTAAAACTATTAAATGGAGTATTCTCAGGGATAGCTAATACTGTAGTATGACTACGTTCTATCACTTCAGCGGTTACACTACCAATAAGATCAATATCCTTCTGATTCTTACCTCGAGTACCCATTATAATGATTCTGGGACGATGTTCTTTATTATATCTGAGTATTTCTTCTTCCGGGATACCTTCGCGCAAGACACACGTATATTTGACATCAGGAAACTCTCCGGATGCTACTTTTTGCTTAATCTTCTCCGACAGAGTATTCAGATCATCATGTACTTTATGCAATACATTCTTCACAGTCTCTTCATCACTAATCTGATAGTTAAATACATCTCCATATGGCAATGATGAAGCATAAATTGGTGTAAAGTAGACATGTAGCAAGATAACCTCCGCATCAAAAGATTTGGCAAAATTGAAACCAAATTCACAAGCTTTCATTGAATAGTTAGAGAAATCAACCGGAATAAGGACCTTCTTAGTGCGATGCTCCACTTTAGGGGTCTTCTCTCCTACTATACTTTCAGCAAGCCAGGCAGAACTCTCGGTAATCTTCAATGCACGCGGCAAATCACTTTCTTTAATACGTAAACGCACACCGGATGAAACAACCGGCTGTATCTGGTTTACATTGTGAATGTACGTCTCTATACCCTCATTTTCAAGAACATTCTTCAATATCTGAGCTTTTGTATAAGTCAGAATAGCTAAAGTTACTAATTTCTCTTCCATAATTCGTTTATTTATTGAATTCAACAAATAAGAAATCCCAATTGTTTTGCCAATTGGGATTCTGACTTTATCTCTTATTTAAACCTGCACAGATTCGGTAGCTTCTTCTTTACTCATATTTAATTCATCCAATATTCTTAATGCCCGATCGAGCACAGTGGTATCATCAATCATAACCAATCCACCATCCGGACCAGGCTCAAGATGTATTCCGACACTTTTCCCTTCCTTAAAATTATGACCACCAAAGAAGTTTCTCACTGTATCGACGTTTAAATTGAGTTCGTCTGCTATTCTATGCATGCTACCGCTAGGCAATGAATCTTTAATTTTACGAAGTTCATTAAATGTTATTGTTCTCATGTCTCATAAATTTAATGGTTAATACTATGTGACTTTATTATCACGCTATAAACTTAAGGAAAAAAAAAGATAAAACAAAACAAAAGCTTCTCTTTTTTCACTAAAACAATCTAAATCAACGATAACTTGTTATAATACAATAAAGTCCGCCTCCAATAAATCTTAGATTATTGAGGACGGACTTTGATGAAATATTTATAGATTCTATTCTTAAATAATCTCAATTGAACCAACCGGCACCCATCCCACTTTTCCATCTTCAAGGCGGATTTCTTTCCAGTCTTTCATTGAATCATCTTTAATGTTAACCTTGTGCCCTTCATGAAGAATAAATAGGCTGGTACCATTTTCGCTAGGTGTACTTCTAACCGTTACGCTCGGACTCATTATTATCGCAGTATCCCTGTTCAACAACTCTTCTTTCTGCTTAGAAGCAAAAACATTTGCCATTACAACAACTATCAAAAAGATAATGCCTGTAATAAAACCGACTTTCTTCAACACCACTTGTTTTGAGAATATAAAGAAATAGAGAGATACGATTAGCAACAGGAAGCTCACAACACCCCATACAGCCCATGCATCTACGCTCATACTATTAATCAATGCTTTGGTCCACGTCACAAAGAACACCTCGGGCACAGCTTCCACCTTGTCAACAGTCTTACCACGAGCTATCTCCAAATTGGCACGAATATCTCCATTACCGGGTTGAAGCAACAAGGCCTTTTCATAGTTTAAAATGGCTTTTGCTATCTCATTTATTTTATAATAGCTATTACCAAGATTATAGTATACATCGGCCGACTCGCCTTTACGCAAAAGTGATTCATAAATCTGGATTGCAGACGCAAAGTCATTTCTGATATATGCACTATCTCCCTCAGCTTTTGTGGCATCTTCTAATTTGGAACCGGAAAACTCTGCATTATGGATACTGACAGTATCTCCCTGTATCATCTGAGTAGAATCTGTTATTAACGAATCCTGCCCGAAAGAAGTTACTGCCATTAACAAACCCAAAGCAATAAACAATATTTTTTTCATGACTTTATCTTCTCTAATTTAGCGTTTTATTGAATTCTCCATCTTACTAACCACTTCCAACGATGATGAATAAACCTTATCCATAGCTTGACTTTCATCTCCCGGCGCAAAACGTGCAAACTCACACTCATTCAGAGCAGCCAAGAAATCTTTTATCAACTCGTCACTGACTCCATGATTTCTAAGTTTATCTTCCACATTATCTTTTGACAAACGAGAAACCGGAATATTAAGTTTATCACTAATATACCCCCACAAAGCTTTGAGTACTTCATCATAAAATGCTTCTTTCTTATTCTCTGCAAGCAATTTTCCAGCCAACTTCATTCGTCTTGCAGCTACTTTATTAGCTTTCTTTGTACGCATCTTAGCTACATTTGCATTTTCTGCAGCTTGCTTACGGTAAACTATGAAGAATATGATAAATATAACAGCAGGAATAATGTAGAATAGCCAATAAATTAAAGAACCGAATAAAAGACTATCTTTTGGCTGAAGCTTAACATCATTCAATTTTATATAGCGAATGTCTTCACCTAATATTTTCAGATCCTCTTTATTTGTAAAGTTTGCAATAACCTGATCTGCATTTCCTGCCCCTTTTTCCACTTTGACTTCATAATCTTCAGTACTCAGTGTTTTATAAGACTTTGACTTTATATCAAAATAACTGAAAGAAACTCCCGGAATCTTATAAACTCCAGCATGTCTCGGAATGGCAAGATATTCAATAACCTTACTTCCTGAAAGTCCTTCTTGGGTCAAACGAACTTTACTGTCCATCTTCGGTTCATATACATCAAAATCTTCTGGGAATTTTATTTCCGGGTTGGCTATTAATTTCAAGTTACCAGTTCCTGAAATTACCAGCTTTACCGTTATAGCATCATTCGTCTTCACTTCTTTAGAATTAATAGAAGAAGTGATGCTAAACTCCCCTACTCCTCCAGAAAAGTTAGCGGGTTTACCAGCAGGCAACGGAGTTACATTAATTGTGATTTTGGGTGTCACGATTACCTTACTCACATTTACATAATTGCTACCACCATTAAAAAAAGCATCAAATGGATCATCAGATTGTACAGCTTTGGCAATGGTAGCATCAAAACGTGCAGGCTCAATAGTCAGTTTTCCAGACTGCTGTGGGAACAATACAAATTGACGATACACTGTCGTAAAATAGTTCTTTCCCTTATAATGTTCCTGTGACCATTTAGCATTAGCCGGCATTTCTATTTCTTGAGAATGGAATCCCTTAAAATCAGGTAGTTTCACATTCTCAAATCGAAGTTGGGACTCACGAGTATAAATTTTAAAAGTTAAAAGGAAAGCCTCCTGCTCATATACATTAGTCTTATTGGCTGTAGCAGTAATAAGCAGATCCTGATTGGAAGCGGAAGAGGATGTCCCAGTTGGGCTACTTGATGACGAAGCGCTACTACCGCCAGTATTTCCTCCAGCTTTATCGGGAGGAAGAACCTTTATTTTTACCGAATTAGAAACCATCTGATTTCCATCTGCCGTAATCGTAGCACCCGGAATAGAATATTCTCCTTCAGCCGTAGCCATCAGAATATAAGTAAAAGTAATACTATTATTGGTAACCCCATTAATCGATTGCATACGTTGCGAACGATTAGGTCCCATTAATACATCAAACCCTTTTATAGAAGGCACACGAAAATCCCTTACTTTTATCGTATTTACTGTATACGATAACCTAAACTGGTCACCCACTACTACAGCATCAGGTGCAGATGCAGTAAATACTACCTTCCCATCAGCCCACGCCTGTGTAGTCACCGCTACCAGTGCAATCAATAAGAAAATCAATTTTCTCATTTCCTCTGAAGTTTTTATGATCAATTATTTTATTATTACCAATCCTTCTCTAAACG
>OOAO01002372.1_pt1 | contig 12699 bp, 13 predicted proteins | sample 1671821 | NCBI WGS metagenome assembly OOAO01 (sample SAMN06348196, study PRJEB24527) | human gut metagenome | biome: human gut; feature: ankylosing spondylitis patient; material: feces | host: Homo sapiens | place: China | collected 2015-10 | reverse complement strand
GCTTTTCATTTACACGGTGCGCGGCAATCAATGTCCGCTCCCGCAGCCGTCTTTCTTGAACTCGGCAAAAAAGTCGTTGCCTTTGTCGTCGACAATGATGAACGCCGGGAAATTCTCGACATAGATTTTGCGGACGGCTTCCATTCCCAGTTCCGGGAAATCGACCACATCGACGCTCTTGATGCTGTTCTTCGCCAACACGGCGGCCGGGCCGCCGATCGAACCGAGGTAGAACCCGCCGTGCTTCTTGCAGGCGTCCGTCACGGCCTGCGTCCGGTTTCCCTTGGCCACCATCACCAGCGATCCGCCGCGATCCTGGAACAGGTCGACGTACGGGTCCATACGGCCTGCGGTCGTCGGGCCGAAGCTGCCCGAAGCCATTCCCTGCGGCGTCTTAGCCGGGCCGGCGTAATAAATCGGATGTTTCTTGAAATACTCGGGCATCGGCTTGCCTTCGTCGAGCATTTGTTTGATGCGGGCATGGGCGATGTCGCGGGCCACGATCAGCGTGCCTTTGAGGTTCAGGCGCGTTTTAACCGGGTATTTGGACAGGATTTCGCGCACTTTATCCATGCCCTCGTCGAGGTCGATCTCAACGGCGGGTTTCATGCCCGGAGCCGTCTTCGGCAGGAAGCGGGCCGGATTCTTCTCGAGCTGTTCGAGGAAAATCCCCTCTTCGGTGATCTTCGCCTTGATGTTCCGGTCGGCGCTGCAGCTCACGCCGATGCCTACCGGACACGATGCCGCATGGCGCGGCAGGCGGATCACCCGCACGTCGTGTACGAGGTATTTACCGCCGAACTGAGCGCCCACGCCGCTCTCGCGGCAGATCTTCAGCACCTTTTCTTCCCATTCCAGGTCGCGGAACGCGCGCCCCCCTTCGTTGCCCGAAGTGGGCAGGTGATCCAGGTAACCGGCCGACGCTTTCTTGACGGTCGCCAGGTTCGCTTCGGCCGACGTACCGCCGATCACCAGCGCGAGGTGGTACGGCGGACAGGCCGACGTACCGAGGTCCATAATGTGCGTCCGAATGAATTTGGTCAGCGACTCCTCGTTCAGCAGCGCCTTGGTCTGCTGGTACAGGAACGTCTTATTCGCCGATCCGCCCCCTTTGGTGATGAACAGGAAGCTGTATTTGTTGCCCTGCGTCGCGTACAAGTCGATCTGCGCCGGCAGGTTCGTCCCCGAATTTTTCTCTTCGGTCATCGTGAACGGCACCACCTGCGAATAGCGCAGGTTGCGGTCGCGATACGTTTCGTAAACGCCTTTCGACAAGGCTTCGGCATCGTTCGCGCCCGTATATACGTCCTCGCCTTTCTTCCCGATCACGATCGCCGTGCCGGTATCCTGGCAGGTAGGCAATTCGCCCTCGGCCGACACCGCCTGATTCAGCAACATCGTATAAGCGACGAATTTATCGTTATCGGTGGCCTCCGGATCGTTCAGGATATCGGCCAGTTTCTGCAGGTGCGAAGCCCTGAGGTAGAACGATACGTCGGCGAACGCCTCGCGCGAAAGCAGTTCCAGTCCTTTCGGGTCGATCTTCAGGATTTTGCGGCCGTCGCATTCGACCGTCTTGACATAATCTTTGGTGAGCAGGCGATACTCGGTGGTATCCTCCGAAATCGGAAAAGGCTCCTGATAAATAAATTCTGACATAGCGCTATCTGCGGTTTAAATTAATTTCAATTTTACAAAGGTAAAAAGAAACTCTGAAAAACGGATCGCCGCCGCCGGGAATCTTCTCAGTAAATTTCACCGGATAAAAAGTCCGCCCTCCTTGGAAATACCACAAAAAGTCTTTAATTTTGAATATACAGTCTATAATCGCCCTTTTAAAACTCGCCGCCATGAAACGTTTACAACTGATCGCCCTGGCAATGATTGCCGGCAGCATTTCCTGCACGCTCCGGGCCTCCGACACCTCCCGCTCCCTGTCGACCCTGCATCTGAAAATCATCAACACGGGAACGAATCCGACCGGCGTCCTTACCGTCGATTTCCACGACCCGACCTGCTACCGGGACCCGCTCAATGCGCTTTATTCGCCCTGCACGGACGGCAAACAAGCCTTTTTCATAGACAGCGACACGAGCTTCACCCTGAAACGGGAAATGCCGTGGCGCCAAGACATCCGCATCGGCGTCGGCGCCCGGATGGACACCCACCACGCCGTCCTGCTCTCCGCCCCGGGGGATTCGGCATCGCTGACGCTGGATTTCGGCAAAATCTGCGGCAACGACGACACGGGATTCGTCTTCGGCGGCAAACAGGGTTCGCTGAACGCCCAGATCAACGCGTGCGAAAAATACCTGTCGCAACTGTCGGAAACGATCCGGTTCCCCCGGGATTCGTCCGCCTACGGGCTGTATCCGGAAAAAACGGCGCAAATGCAAGATTCGCTGGCCCGTTACAGCGCGCGCGCCAAATTATCCAAAGCAGCGAAAGAGTGGGCCCGGCAAACCATTCCGGCACGAGTGTATATCCAGCTCCGAGAGACGCTGGGCTTCTACCAAATAGATTTTCCCTTTCTGTCCCAGATCGCTTCGAACGATCTGCAAAGCCTGACTTTTTCTGACGGATTACGCGCAACGCGGTTTCGGCCTCTTTTCGGACCGTCCCGAAAACAAGGCGCTCACCCCGTGGGAGCGGATCGCGCGCTTCGCCGGCACGCAACCCGCTTCTCCGCGCCGGGACTTTATGACTTTCCAACTGGTAGCCCAAACGCTGCAGGAACAAGGCGCCCCGGACATACCCGATACGGAACCCGCTTCCTTTTTCGAATCGCCCTATTTTTCCGACCGGACGGTACGGGCAGTACGGGCGGAACGGGAGCGAACGGACATCCGGTTCCCGGAAACGCCCCTGAAAGAGATCTGCTATTTCGATAAACAGGGCGGCACGGTCGACACCGTCTCAGGAAAAGACATTTTCGGCCTGCTTCGCTCCCGGTATGCCGGGAAAGTAGTCTACATCGACGTCTGGGGCACGTGGTGCTCTCCCTGCATCGCCCAAATGTCGGAGCTGACCGAACTGCAAAAAAAATACGAAGGGAAAGAGGTCGTATTCGTTACCCTGGCGGTATGGTCGCCCCGGGAGAGGTGGGTCGAAATGGTCGGCGAGGGTAAAATCCCCGGCGAATGTTTCCTGTTCGACTTCGCTTCGGCGACTGTCTTCAGTACGGTTTGCGACTTTTATATGTTCCCGTCCCACCTGCTGATGGACCGCAGCGGCAGGATCGTCACCCGCTATGCCCCGGTCGGGATTTCCAGCGCCAGCGCGGCGATCGACCGCCTGCTGAAAGACAATTAAACGGCAAAAACCATAAAAAACGGCGGACAGCATTGGGATTTCCCTGTTTTTTATTACCTTTGCGGCACATTTTCACAAAACAAATTAAATCAAATCGTTATGAATCATTACGAAACCGTTTTCATTGCCACGCCGGTGCTGTCTGACGTTCAGACCAAAGAGGTGTTCGGCAAATTCCAGGGTGTCATCACCGAGAACGGCGGTCGGATCGTAAGCGGCGAAGAGTGGGGACTCAAGAAACTCGCCTACCCGATCCAGAAAAAGACCACCGGCTTTTACTTCCTGATCGAGTTCGAAGCGGAAGGCGATATCGTCGACATCCTCGAAACTCAGTATCGCCGCGACGAACGCGTGATCCGTTTCCTGACTTTCAAAATGGATAAATACGCCGTTGAGTACGCAGAAAAACGCAGAAACAAATACAAATCAAAACAGGAATAACAAGTCATGGCACAGAATCAATCCGAAATCAGATACCTGAACCCTCCTACCGTAGAGGTCAAAAAGAAAAAATACTGCCGTTTCAAAAAATCCGGCATCAAATACGTCGATTACAAAGACGCCGAATTCCTGAAAAAGTTCCTCAACGAACAGGGCAAAATCCTGCCCCGCCGCCTGACCGGAACTTCGCAGAAATTCCAGAAAAAGGTAGCCACCGCCGTAAAGCGTGCACGCCACCTGGCTCTGCTGCCTTTCGTTACCGATATGTTTAAATAATCTAAAACCGGAGGAAATATCATGCAAGTAATTCTTATCAAAGACGTCGAGAACTTGGGTTATGCCAACGACATCGTGGAAGTTCGCCCCGGTTACGCCAATAATTACCTGATCCCGCAGGGATACGCCAAAAGCGCGACGGCTTCCGCCCGCAAGGTGTTGGCCGAAAATCTGAAACAGCAGGCGCACAAAGAGGCCAAGCTGATCGCCGACGCCGAAGCGCTGGCAGCCAAGCTGGCAGAGATCGCGTTGACCATCACCGCCAAAGCCGAGGAAGGACGCATTTTCGGTTCGGTAACCGCAGCGAACGTGGCCGAAGCCCTGAACGAAAAAGGGATCGCCGTAGACCGCAAGAGCATCAGCGTAGACCCCGTGAAGACGATCGGCGCTTACGAAGCCGCCGTGAAGCTTTACAAAGGCATCAGCGCAACCGTTAAATTCGAAGTGGTAGCCGAAGCTTAATTATCCGGCTCTTTATCTCCGAATTGCATGTGAAATGCAGGAAGAAACAACGCCTAAAAGGCGGCATTTAATAAATGCCGCCTTTTGTGCTTTGATATAGTAGGTAATAATTATCTTTATTCATCTTCTATATCATCCATCAACAAATGACCCGACATCATTGCGCCGCCGCCGTTAACCGCCAAAAATAAACCGTCTTGAAAAAAGTGCCGATACAAACAGGGATATGGGTATTTATTATCTTAGCTCTCTATCTATATATTGGAAATCCCCTTGGGAAAAATTATAATTTGGCATTGATAGCGCTTGTCGTATCGGTTATATCGTTGGTTATATCTTTAGTGTTGCATAAGTATAAAAGAAAATATGAGACGATCGGACGTTTGTGTGTCCTGGCTCTGTTTTGCGTCGCGTATTTCTTCTTATAAACAAACAACAGGTTAAAGCCGCGAAGGAAATTATGCTGTTTCCATCGCGGTGTAATTCGCGTAAAAACGAACGATCGTTTCGATCCCCCGGTAGAAATTGGCCAGCGGATAACTTTCGTTCGGCGAGTGGATCGCATCCTCGTCCAGTCCGAATCCCATCAGGATGGACTTTACGCCGAGTTCCTTTTCGAAAACGCTGATTACAGGGATGCTGCCGCCCGAATAGAACGGAACCGGCTTGCGGCCGAAAGTCTGCTCGAACGCCGCCGAAGCAGCCCGGTAAGCCGGCAGATCGGTCGGCGACACGTACGGAGCGCCGCCGTGCAGCACTTTGACCCGCACTTTCACGCTGCGCGGGGCGATGTCCCGAAAATAAGCCGCGAACAGCTCCCCTATTTTATGAAAATCCTGGCCGGGAACCAATCGCATCGAGATCTTCGCATACGCCGAAGACGGAATCACCGTTTTGGCCCCTTCGCCGGTATAGCCCCCCAGATGCCGTTCACGTCGAGCGACGGCCGGATCCCGGTGCGTTCCAGCGTCGTATATCCTTTTTCGCCCTGCGTTTCGAGAATACCGAGCGACTTGCAATAGGCCGCCTCGCAAAACGGCGCGGCGGCAAACTCCCGATGCTCTTGCGGAGCAAGCTCACGGATGCCGTCGTAAAAGCCGGGAATCGTAATGCGCCCTTCGGCATCGATCAGCGAAGCGATCATCCCGGAGAGCACATTGATCGGATTGGCTACCGCTCCGCCGTACAGACCGGAATGCAGGTCGCGGTTCGGCCCCGTCACTTCGACCTCAACGTAACACAGACCGCGCAGGCCGCAGGTGATCGACGGCACCTTCCACGACAGCAAGCTGGTATCCGAAACCAAAATGATGTCGGCTCTCAACAACTCCCGGTGCAGGCCGCACCATCGGGCGATGCTGCCCGAACCGATCTCCTCTTCGCCTTCGATCATAAATTTCACATTGCACGCGAGCGTGCCGGTCTGCAACATGGTTTCCAGCGCCTTGACATGCATATAAAGTTGTCCCTTGTCGTCGTCGGCGCCGCGCGCCCGGATCCGGCCGTCGCGGACGACCGGTTCGAACGGATCGGTCTCCCACCGGTCGGGCGGATCGACCGGCATCACGTCGTAATGGCCGTAGACCAGCACGGTCTTAGCCGCCGGATCGACGATTTTCTCGGCGTAAACGATCGGATTTCCTTCAGTGGGCATCACTTCGGCGCGGTCGGCTCCGGAACGCACCAGCAATCCGGCCAACAATTCGGCACAACGCACCACGTCGGGCGCATGCACGCTCTGCGCACTGACGGACGGAATCCGCAACAGTTCGAACAGCTCCCCGACGAAACGCTCCTTGTGTTCGTCGATATACGCTTTCGCTTTATCCATAAGTCTGCATTTAAGAGGTCGGGATAAAGATAAAAAATATCGGGGACAATCCGCAACGGTTTCCGAAAATAGGAACGGGGGTCTACAGATGGCAGATCGCCACCAGCGACAGCACCGAAATCGCGACCCACAACGTGACGCCGAGCAACAACGGTTTGAAACCGACCTCGCGGATTTTCGAAACCGAAAGCCCTGCGCCGATCAGGAACAGCGTCACGACCAGCGCGGCCTTCGACACGGTCACAACGGCCGTATTGAAATCGTCGACGAACGGCAGGTAGCTATTGGCCAACATCGCCAGGATAAAGAACCCGATGAACCACGGAATCGAGATCTTCTTCCCCTTGCTGCGGAACAGCAGGGCGGACAGCAGCGATACCGGAATGATCCACAGCGCCCGCGCCAGTTTCACGGTCGTGGCCACTTCGAGCGCTTCGCTGCCGTAGGCGGACGCCGCGCCGACCACCGAACTGGTATCGTGAATGGCGATGGCGCTCCACATTCCGAACTGGTGCTGCGTCAACCCCAGCAGATGTCCGATCGCCGGGAACAGGATCAACGCCACCGAATTGAGCAGGAACACTACGCCGAGCGACACCGAAATTTCCTTCTCCGAAGCGTCCACGGCAGGAGCCACCGCCGCAATCGCGCTGCCGCCGCAGATAGCCGTCCCGGAAGCTACCAGGTGCGACGATTTGCGCGGCATCCGCAGCCAGCGGCCGACGAAATAACCGAGCGTTAACAGCAACGCGATCGAAACGACCGTCAGTTCGAGCCCTTCGCGACCGACTTGCAACGCGCTGTGGACGTTCATGCCGAAGCCGAGCCCCACGACCGAAACTTTCAGCAGCAGTCCGGTGGCCTTATGGTTCAGTTTGGCGAAAGGATGCCCCCAAAACAAGGAGAATAAAAAACCGCCGACCAGAGCGATCGGAGCGGATACGTACGGAGTCGCGCAAAGGGCGATACAAAGAATAAAACAGGCTTTCAGAACAGCGGTTTTTCGGGCGGATCGTGTTTGCATACGTCGTTTCATCTTTTGAATTACGCCGCAAAAATAGACCGCCGATCCGTTCAAAGCCAATCACGAAAAGTGCTCTCCTATAACTTTTGGTTATAATAATTGATACAGAACTGTTTGAACAACTCGCAAATGCGGCTATTGCGGCCGTGCCGCATCACGAAACTGAAACGGCGCACCACCGACAGGTCGGCGATCTCGATCACCCGCAGCAGGTTGTGCCGCAATTCCTCGAACACGGCCTGCACCGAAACGAAGGCGACGGCATCCGACCCGTAGAGGTAGTGCTTGATGCTCTCGGTGCTGTCCAACTGCATCTCGACCGGCAGCGTCCGCAACGAAATTCCGCGCGAAGCGAGCGCCCGTTCGACGACGTCGAGCGTCCCCGATCCCGTTTCGCGGATCACCAGCGGCAGTTTCTTCAGATCGGCGGCCGCAATCTCCTCCTGCCGCAACGAACGGTTCGACGAAGCGGTCACGAGCACCAGCTCGTCCTCCATAAACGTCTCGTAATGCAGTTGCGGATTTCCGGCATTGCCCTCGATCACCCCGAAATCGAGCTTTTCATCGGCCACCATCCGCTCGATCAGTTCGGTATTGCCGTTGCACAGCGTCAGGCGGACTTCCGGATAACGTTTTTTGAAACGGGACAGAATGGCCGGAAGAACGTATTGCGAAATGGTCGTACTGGCTCCGACCGCCAATTCACCGCCGAACGTCTCGCCGTCCCCGGCGAACGCGTCGTTCAGTTCGGCATACAACGCCAGCAATCGGCGGACATAGCCCAGCAGCAACTCGCCCTGCGGCGTCAGCGCGACGGCATTGCGCCGTCGGACGAAAAGCGGCACGCCGAGCTGCTTCTCCAGTTCGTTGATATGTTTAGTCACGGCCGGCTGCGTGACGAACAGCTCGTCCGCCGCACGGGTAAAGCTGAGCCTTTCGGCCACGGCCCGGAAAACTTTCAGTCGGAAATCGGTTATCATACGACGAATATAATACGCTTTGCGCACAAATCAAAACACGGCGGATCGATCGCACGAAAAGTCGCCGGAAGTATGAAATATCGACGCCTACGCCCAACGGAGCAACCGACTTATTAAAAAACACGGCACGGTTATGGATATTTTCCGATACAGATCCGAACACCCGGAGCCGGAACTTAATGCATGTACCGTACTCTAACCTAAAAATTACCTGTTTTGTTTCCAAATTTAGTAAGAAAAGCCCCGCTCCGGAATCCGGAACGGGGCTTTTTCGATACGGGAACGGTTCCGCCGGTCAGCCGGCGATCACCGAACGGATATCGGCGATGATCTTTTCGGCCAACGCATCGGCCGCCGCCTCGTCGCGACTCTCGCTGTAAATGCGGATGATCGGTTCGGTATTGGATTTACGCAGGTGTACCCACTCGGTCGGGAAGTCGATCTTCACGCCGTCGATATCGTTGACCTGTTCGTGCGCATATTTCGCTTTCATCCGGCGGAGCACGTCGTCCACGTCGATCTCGGGCGTCAGTTCGATTTTATTCTTCGAAATGTAATACGGCGGATAGGTGGCGCGCAGAGCCGACGCGCTCATCCCTTTGCGGGCGAGATGCGTCAGAAACAGCGCCACGCCGACCAACGCATCGCGTCCGTAATGGATTTCGGGATAGATCACCCCGCCGTTGCCCTCGCCGCCGATCACCGCGCCGACCTCTTTCATCTTCGTCACGACGTTCACTTCGCCGACCGCAGCGGCGTAATACCGACAGCCGTGCCGTTCGGTCACGTCGCGCAAAGCCCGCGACGAACTCAGGTTCGACACGGTAGCCCCTTTCGTATGCGACAGCACGTAATCGGCCACGGCGACCAGCGTATACTCCTCGCCGAACATCGTCCCGTCCTCGCACACCAGCGCCAGGCGGTCGACATCCGGATCGACCACGATCCCCAGATCGGCTTTTTCGGCCGGCACGCGCGCCGAAATCTCCGTCAGGTTCGCCGGAATAGGCTCCGGATTGTGCGCGAAATGCCCGTCCGGAGCGCAGTTCAGTTCCACCACCTCGACGCCCAGTTCCCGGAGCAACGCGGGGATCACCACGCCGCCGACCGAATTGACCGCATCGACGACCACTTTGAAACGGGCGGCGCGGATCGCGTCCCGGTCGACCAACTTCAGGGCGAGCACCCGATCGATATGCGTCTTATCGTAACTTGTGCGATCGAGCACGTGTCCGATGCGATCCACGTCCGGGAACGTATAACCGTCCGATGCGGCGATAGCGAGCACCCGCTTGCCTTCGGCATCGTTCAGAAATTCGCCGCGCGCATTGAGCAACTTCAGCGCATTCCACTGTTTCGGGTTGTGGCTGGCCGTCAGAATAATCCCGCCGTCGGCCCTACGGCCCGTCACGGCCACTTCGACGGTCGGCGTCGTAGCCAGACCGATATCGATCACGTCGATACCGCAACCGCACAGCGTCCCTTCGACGATCGAAGCCGCCATTTCACCCGACAGCCGCGCGTCGCGACCGACCACGACCGTCAGTCTCTTATCACCGCTGGTCTCTTTCAGCCACTGGGCGTAGGCCGACGTAAACTTCGCCAGATCGATCGGCGTCAGGTTGTCGCCCGGCTGTCCGCCGATCGTCCCCCGTATTCCGGAAATTGATTTTATCAGTGTCATAACCTATGAAATTTAACGCAAATTAATTACTTTTATAGCAATAATAAAAATCCAAAACCTGAAAACCATGCGTATTATCGCCCCCTCGGAATTGATTATCAACGGCGACGGCTCGATCTTCCACCTGCATTTGAAACCGGGCCAGTTGGCCGATACCGTGATCCTCGTCGGCGATCCGGGACGGGTAGAGCAGGTCGCCGCATACTTCGACTCGGTAGAATGCCGTGCGGAAAACCGCGAATTCGTTGCGGTGACCGGAGAGTGTTTCGGCAAACGGATGACCGTACAGTCTACCGGCATCGGCACCGACAACATCGACATCGTCGTCAACGAACTGGACGCGCTGGCGAATATCGACTTCGAGACCCGTACCGAAAAGGCTGAAAAAACGCGGCTGACACTCGTGCGGCTCGGAACCTGCGGCGGCATCCAGCCCGAACTGAGGATCGGCGACCTGGTGCTGTCGCGCATCTCGGCCGGCTTCGACGGGCTGCTAAATTTTTACAAAGGGCGCAACGCGGTCTGCGATCTCGAAATGGAACAGGACTTCGTCGAGCACACCGGTTGGAGCCGCTTGCTGACCGCCCCCTATTTCGTCCGTTGCTCGGATCGGCTGGCCGAACTGTTCGCCGACCGGACGGTCGAAGGCATGACGATCTCGGCCCCCGGGTTTTATGCCCCGCAGGGCCGCTTCCTGCGGCTCTCGCCGGCCGATCCGTCGCTCAACGGCAAGATCGAATCGTTCGAATACCGGGGACGACGCTTTACCAATTTCGAAATGGAAGGTTCGGCGCTGGCCGGACTGTCGCTGCTGCTGGGGCACGATGCCGCCACGATCTGCACGGTTATCGCACAGCGAGTTGCCCTCGAAATGGACACCGACTACCGGCCTTTTGTTGATAAGATGATCAAAATGTCCCTCGAAAAGCTGGCCGGATTGTAATTTTTTGAATTATCTTTGAAGTTGGAATTTGGTTCAAATGCATATAAAACACTAAAATGTATAACATATGAAATTCGTCGTATCTTCTACCGCGCTGCTGAACGTGCTGCAAACCTCGAGTAAAGTCGTCAGCAACAAAAACACGCTGCCCATTCTGGACAACTTCCTGTTCGACCTGAAGGAAGGCGTCCTCAAAATCACCGCTTCGGATCTGGAAACCACGCTGATCGGATCGCTGAAAGTGGACAATATGGAAGAAGAAGGACTGATCGCCGTCCCGGTAAAACTGATGCTCGACTCGCTGAAAGAGTTCTCGGAACAGCCGCTGACGATCGAAGCCAACGAATCGACCTGGGAGATCCAGGTAAGCTGGAAAACCGGTAAGCTGACCATTCCCGGCACTTCGGGGCTGAGCTATCCGAACCTGCCGGAACTGAATCCGGAATCCCGCCGGGAACTCGACGCCGACGCGGACATGTTGCTTACGGGCATCAACAAAACGATCTTCGCGACGGCCGACGACGAACTGCGTCCGGTGATGAACGGCGTCTACATCAACATCGAATCGCAGAGCATTACGTTCGTGGCGACCGACGCGCACAAGCTCGTCAAATACGTATCGCCGATCGAAACCGAAATCGCCGCCTCGTTCATCCTGCCGAAAAAACCGGCCAACCTGCTGCGCAGTATGCTGGGTAAAGAAGACGAAAGTATCCGCATGGAATTCGACGACAAAAACGTGACGTTCCGGCTGAAAAGCCATACGCTGATCTGCCGGCTGATCGAAGGCAACTACCCGAACTACAACGCCGTCATCCCGAGCAACAACCCGAATCACGTGCGGGTCGACCGCGTCGAGCTGCTCAACGGCATCCGCCGCGTGGCCGTCTGCTCGAACCAATCTACGAACCTGATCAAGATGGACATCGAATCGAGCACGATCAACCTGACGGCGCAGGACCTGGACTTTTCGGTATCGGCCCAAGAATCGCTGGCCTGCGAGTACGAAGGAGAGGCTATCTCGATCGGTTTCAAATCGACTTTCCTCGTCGAGATTCTGGCGAATATCGATACGCAAAACGTCGTGCTGGAGCTGGCTGACTCGACCCGCGCCGGAGTGTTCAAACCCATTTACGACGAAGCGCCGGCCACCGACACGCTGATGCTGCTGATGCCGATGATGATCAACGCATAACCGAATCTGCGGCACGGACATCCCCCCGCGGCGTACCCGCAGGAAAGTCCGTGCCGTATTATATACGTACCTGAGACACGGAAAACAACGCGCACCCCATGAAACTGAATCTGAAAAATCCGATCGTCTTCTTCGACCTCGAAACGACCGGAGTCGATCCTGCCAAAGACCGGATCGTCGAAATATCGCTCGCAAAAGTAATGCCCGACGGCAGCCAGGAGACCAAAACCCGCCGGCTGAACCCGGAGATGCACATTCCCGAAGCGGCATCGGCCATCCACCATATCTACGACCAGGACGTAGCCGACTGTCCGACTTTCCAGATGATCGCCAAATCGCTGTGGAGCTACATCGAAGGATGCGACTTGGCCGGATACAATTCCAACAAGTTCGACATCCCGGTGCTGGTCGAAGAGTTCCTGCGAGCCGGTATAGACGTCGACCTGAAAAAACGCCGTTTCATCGACGTGCAGAACATTTTCCACAAGATGGAACAACGCACGCTGGTCGCCGCATACAAATTCTACTGCCAGAAAGACCTGACCGAAGCC
>OOAO01002370.1_pt1 | contig 12702 bp, 9 predicted proteins | sample 1671821 | NCBI WGS metagenome assembly OOAO01 (sample SAMN06348196, study PRJEB24527) | human gut metagenome | biome: human gut; feature: ankylosing spondylitis patient; material: feces | host: Homo sapiens | place: China | collected 2015-10 | reverse complement strand
TGGAGCGCCGGTACAAGGAGACCCAGTCCGACGCCATGCGCCGGGAGCTGGAGGACTGCATGAGCGAGTGCCCCTGCCCTACCTGTCAGGGCCGCCGCCTGCGGAAGGAGTCCCTGGCCGTCACAGTGGGCGGGCTGGACATTGACGCCTTCTGCCGCAAGTCGGTGAACGACGCCCTGGCCTTCGTGGACGGCCTGGAGCTCACCCCCCAGAAGCACCTCATCGCCGACCGCATCCTCAAGGAGATCAAGAACCGCCTTGGCTTCCTCCAGAGTGTGGGGCTCCAGTACCTCACTCTGAGCCGGGCCGCCGCCACCCTGTCCGGCGGCGAGAGCCAGCGCATCCGTCTGGCCACGCAGATCGGCTCCTCCCTCATGGGGGTGCTGTATATCCTGGATGAGCCATCCATCGGCCTGCACCAGAGGGACAACGATATGCTGCTGAAAACCATGCAGGACCTGCGGGACCTGGGGAACACCCTGCTGGTGGTGGAGCATGACGAGGACACCATGCGGGCGGCCGACTATATCATCGACGTAGGCCCCGGCGCGGGGGTCCACGGGGGCGAGATCGTGGCGGCGGGCACTCCGGAGGAGGTGATGAACACCCCCGGCTCCATCACCGGCGAATATCTGTCCGGGCGCAGAAAGATCCCCGTCCCCCGGGAGCGGCAGAAGGGGAACGGGAAGCTTCTGAAGGTATTTGGGGCGGCAGAGAACAACCTGCGGCACATCGATGTGGAGATCCCCCTTGGGACCTTCACCTGTGTCACCGGGGTGTCCGGCTCGGGCAAGTCCTCCCTGGTGAACGAGATCCTGTATAAGAAGCTGGGCGCCGACCTGAACCGGGTGAAGGTCCGAGCGGGCAGACACGACCGCATCGAGGGTGAGGAGTTCCTGGACAAGGTCATTGACATCGACCAGTCCCCCATTGGCCGCACGCCCCGGTCCAATCCGGCCACCTATACCGGGCTGTTCAACGACATCCGGGAGCTGTTCGCCTCCACCCAGGACGCCAAGGCCCGGGGCTATGGCCCGGGGCGGTTCTCCTTCAACACCCGGGGCGGCCGGTGCGAAGCCTGCCAGGGAGACGGCCTGCTGAAGATCGAGATGCACTTCCTGCCGGACATCTACGTCCCCTGCGAGGTGTGCAAGGGCAAGCGGTACAACCGGGAGACCCTGGAGGTGCGCTACAAGGGCAAGAACATCTACGAGGTGCTGGAGATGACGGTGGACGAGGCCCTCCCCTTCTTTGAGAACCTCCCCCGGATCTATAACCGGCTGAAAACCCTGGAGGAGGTAGGACTGGGCTATGTGAAGCTGGGGCAGGCGTCCACCACCCTGTCCGGCGGCGAGGCCCAGCGGGTCAAGCTGGCCACCGAGCTGAGCAAACGCTCCACCGGCCGGACCATCTATATCCTGGACGAGCCCACCACCGGCCTGCACACCGCCGACGTGCACAAGCTCATTGAGGTGCTCCAGAAGCTGGTGGACGTGGGCAACACGGTGGTGGTCATCGAGCACAATCTGGATGTGATCAAGACCGCCGACCACATCATCGACCTGGGCCCCGAGGGGGGCATAGGCGGCGGCGAGATCGTGGCTGTGGGCACACCGGAGGAGGTGGCCCGGTGTGAGGCATCCTATACGGGACAATATCTGAAAAGAGTATTGGAGAAATAACCATTCTCAGGGCAGGGTCATACACTGGTGTGAGGTGATGGCGGTGCAGGGAATAGAAAACAGTGTGCTGGCTTTCCTGGCGGCGGTGGGGATCGCCGCACTGGTGTGGCTGGTGGCGGGAATGCTGCTGCGGGGCAGGCAGGGGGAGGTGCCGGCGACGCTGGTGCTGCCGGTCTGCGGCGGCGGAGAGGCCCTGGAGGGCTGGGTGCGCGCGCTGCACGAGATGCGCCCGCAGCTGGGCCGGACGGCCGAGATATTCATTGTGGATTGCGGTCTCAGCACCGAGGGAATGCGCCGGGCGGAGCTTTTGACCAGGCGGTTTCCCAAGGTGACGGTGCTGGAGAGGGAAGAACTGGAGCAGATCATAGAGTAGAGAGGAAAAAATATGGGTGAGCGATGCACTGTGGAGGGAACCGTTCAATCGGTGATCTTCCAGAATGAGGAAAATGGGTATACGGTGCTATCCCTGCTGACGGAGCTGGGAGAGGTGGTGACGGTGGTGGGGTGCATCCCCTACGCCGCCCCCGGGGAGGGGATGACCATCACCGGGGTGTGGGTCACCCATCCCCTCTACGGCCCGCAGATCACCTGCGAGCAGGCGGAGCGCCGCCTGCCCCGGGACGAGGCGGAGATGGTTTGCTATCTGTCCTCCGGTATCCTCAAGGGGGTGGGCCAGGCCACGGCGGAGCGAATGGTGGACGCCTTCGGCGCCGATACCCTCCGAGTATTGGAGGAGGAGCCGGAACGGCTCAGCCGCATTAAGGGCATCACCGCTAAGAAGGCCATGGAGCTGTCCCGGGCTTTCCGGGAGCTGACGGGTCTGCGGCGGACCATGGAGTTTATGGCCCGGTACGATCTGCCGGTGCATCTGGCGGTGCAGGCCCACCGCATCTATGGGGCCCAGGCTCTGGAAAAGCTGCGAGAGGACCCGTATCTGCTGACCCGGCAGCAGTTCGGGGTGGATTTTTCCGTGGCGGACGAGATGGCTCTGAGCATGGGCTTTGACGGCGACAGCGCCTGCCGCACCCAGGCGGCGCTGGTGTATGAGCTGGAGTATAACCAGGGCAACGGCCATGTGTTCCTGCCCCGGGAGAAGCTGATTTACGCGGCGGCACAGCTCATCGGCGTGGAGGCCGAGCAGGTGGAAATTTGCCTGGACGCCATGGAGGAAAAGGGTGCTGTATGCCAGGAGCAGGTGGCGGGTGTCCTGGCCTGCTACACCCCGGAGCTATATGGGGCGGAGTGCTTTGTGGCGGACAAGCTTCTATCCATGCTGGCCTTTCCCTATGAAAAGCGGGGGAATGTGGATAAGATCATCCGGGAAATGGAGATGACCCAGGGCATCCGCTACGCACCGCTGCAAAGGGAGGCGGTGACCCTCGCGGCTCAATCCGGGGTGCTGCTGCTCACCGGCGGGCCCGGCACGGGAAAGACCACCGCCACCCGGGCCATTGTGAGGCTATTTGAACAGATGGGTCTGGACATCCTGCTGCTGGCTCCCACGGGCCGGGCGGCCAAACGCATGGGCGAGCTATGTGAGCGGGAGGCACAGACCATCCATAGATGCCTGGGCATGAGCTACAACGACCTGACGGGGCAGGTGACCTTCAAAAAAGGACAGAGTGACCCTCTGGAGGCGGAGGCTGTGCTGGTGGACGAGATGAGCATGGTGGATCTGCCGCTGATGCAGGCGATGCTCTCGGCCCTGCGGCCCGGGTGCCGCCTGGTGATGATCGGCGATGCGGATCAGCTGCCCTCTGTGGGGGCGGGCAATGTGTTCGGCGACCTCATCCGCAGCGGGCGCATCCCAATGGTGGCCCTGACGGAGGTGTTCCGCCAGGCGGATGAGTCCTACATCATCCGTAATGCCCATCTGGTCAACGGCGGCGTGGGGCCGGACCTGAAAACCAACAGGGGAGACTTTTTCTTCCTGTGCCGGCGGGTACCGGAGCGGATGGTGAGCACGGTGGTGGAGCTGTGCAAGACCCGGCTGCCGGAGAAAATGGGTATTGCCCCGGAGGACATCCAGGTGCTGACTCCCACCCGCAAGGGCGAGTGCGGCACGGTGTACTTAAACCGCTGCCTCCAGGCGGCACTGAATCCGCCGGGGCCGGGCAAAAACGAGAAGGCCTTCGGAGACCTGATCTTCCGGGAGGGAGACCGGGTGATGCAGACGAAAAACAACTACGATGTGCTGTGGGAAAAGGACGACGGCACCGTGGGCACCGGCATTTTCAACGGCGACGTGGGTACCGTGGAGGAGATCGACCCCTCCGGGGAGCTCATTACCCTGCGGTTTGACGACCGCACTGTGAGCTATACCGCGGACCTGCTGCACCAGCTGGACATGGCCTATGCCATCACGGTCCATAAGGCCCAGGGGAGCGAGTACAAGGCGGTGATCCTCCTGGCGGCCCCGGCGGCCCCGGGGCTGCTGGTGCGAGGGGTGCTGTATACCGCCATGACCAGGGCCAGAGAGCTGCTTATCATAGTGGGGGACGATACTATCCCCGGCCAAATGGCGGAAAATGACCGCCGGGCCCGGCGCTACAGCGGCCTGCGCAGGAGACTGAAATTCGGAGGAACAGGAGAATGAATCTACCAGACATCAACAATTCACTGGATAAAGCCGCACGGGGCATACTGGATTTCCTCATGCCCCGGCGCTGTCCCTTCTGCGGTGCGGTGGCAGGGAAGAAGCTGCTGTGTGAGCATTGCAGCGAGACCTTGCCCTTTACCGGGGAGCATGCCGTGGAGGAGACGGCCTTTGCCCGGTGTGCCGCACCGTTTTATTATGAGGGGCCGGTGCGCCAGGCGATACTGAACTTCAAATTCCGCGGAAAGGTCGGCGCCCTGGAATGCTTTGGAAGCCTTATGGCCCGGTGCGCTGCAGAGCATTTTTCCGGGGAGTTTGACGCCATCACCTGGGTGCCGGTGAGCAAGAAACGCCTGAAAAAGAGGGGCTTCGATCAGGCCAGGTATCTGACGGGGTCTATGTGTGTGGATTGGCATACGGAGCCTCTGGAGACTTTGCGTAAGGTGGTGGACAATCCCGCCCAATCCGGCATCGACAGCCCCGAGGAGCGCCGGGCCAACGTGCTGGGCGTGTATGAGGCGGTGAAGCCGGAGAGATTTGCGGGAAAGCGCCTGCTGCTCATTGACGACATCCGCACCACCGGGGCGACCCTGGCCGAGTGCGTGCGGGTGCTGAAGGAGGCCGGGGCCGCGGACGTGCTGTGCCTGACCCTGGCGGCGACAGAGAGGGACAAATAAACCATGCAGACACAGGCATTTTTGAAGGCCGTTTCCTCTGTAGGTGTGTTCTTGCTGCTGGCTGTGCCTGGTTTTCTGCTCACAAAGAAAAAAATCCTCACGGGCCGGCAGGTGGAAGGATTGTCCTCTGTGCTGGTGAATTTTCTGTGGCCGGCCATGGTGGTGGACGCTATGGCTCAGGTGCAGGCCAGCCGGGAGCTGGTGCGGCAAGCGGGCCAGGCGGCCCTATGGGCGCTGGTGGTCATCGCGGTGGGCGCAGTGTGCGCATGGATCTGGTTGAAGGTGGGTAAAATAGGCAGTGTGCCGGGTGGTATTCTCGTTTTTGCGGCCGCATTTGCCAACACCGGCCTCATTGGCATGCCCCTCATCAGATTGCTGCTGGGGGAGGAGATGCTGTTTTTAGCGTCCATTGTGGAGCTGGTAAATGACGTGCTTATTTTTACCGTGGGGATTTTGCTCATTCAGACCGGCTGCGGAAGGCCCCGGCAGGCGGCCCTGCGGGGACTCCTGTCCCCGGGGCTGGCAGGAGTGGCCATTGGCTTTTTGCTGTTTGCCACGGGCTTTACGCTGCCGGGCTTTGCGGCGGAGGCCCTGTCCATGGCGGCGGACGCCACAGCGCCTATGGTGCTGCTTTTGGTGGGCGCACAGCTGGGCGAGGGGGATTTGAAGGCCCTGGTGCGGGATAAAAAAGCCTGGATTTTAACGGCCCTGCGGCTGTTCGTAATTCCGGCGGCGGTGCTGGGGTTGTGGCGGCTGTGCCTGGGCCAGCTGACGGATGTGGCGCAGACCCTGGTGCTGCTGTCGGCCATGCCGGGGGGCACCTGCTGCGCCCTGTTTACCCGGCAGTACGGCGGAGATTGGGGCCTGGCCACCCGGTGCGTGATGCTGTCCACCCTGTGCGCAGTGGTGACGGTGCCCCTGTGGCTAATGGTGACTATTTTGTAAATAAATGGGAACAATTTGAAAAAAACTTAGGAATCGCTTGCAAAATGAAAACAGACACTTTATAATACTACTTTAGGTGAGAATCGGCGTTTTTTGCGCCGCTGCCATATTTTGACGAAATGATGAGGTGCAAAGCTATGTGTGCATGGGGAAAAGATATTGGTATCGATCTGGGAACGGCCTCCGTTCTGGTGTATGTAAAGGGCAAGGGCGTTGTGCTCAATGAGCCGTCCGTGGTGGCTATCGACAAGAATAACGGCAAGCTCCTGAAGGTGGGCGCCGATGCTCAGGCCATGCTGGGACGTACCCCCGGCAACATCGTAGCCATTCGTCCTCTGCGGGAGGGTGTCATCTCCGACTACGATATGACCGAGCGGATGCTCAAGGAATTTATGCGCAAGGTTTCCGGCGGCAGCTACTTCTTCAAGCCCCGCATCATCATCTGCGTGCCCTCCGGCATCACCGAGGTGGAGGAGCGCGCCGTGGTGGATGCCGGCATCCAGGCCGGCGCCCGGCGGGTGTATCTTATTGAGGAGCCTGTGGCCGCGGCTATCGGCGCCGGCATTGACATTGCCCTGCCTGATGGCCACATGGTGGTGGACATCGGCGGCGGCACCAGCGATATTGCCGTTATCAGCCTGTCCGGTGTGGTGGAGTCTGCCTCCATCAAGGTGGCCGGCGACCAGTTCAACGAGGCTGTGGTGAAGTATATGCGCCGCAAGCACAATGTGCTGGTGGGTGAGCGCACTGCCGAGCAGATGAAGATCGAGATCGGCTGCGTCTATCCCCAGGAGGAGGACGCCAGCATTGATGTGAAGGGCCGCTGCCTGGTGACGGGCCTGCCCAAGACCATCACCGTTCATTCCTCTGAAATGCTGGAGGCGTTTGAGGAGCCGGTGGAGCGGATCCTGGAGGCCATTCACAGCGTGCTGGAGCGTACGCCTCCCGAGCTGGTGGGCGACATCTCCAACAACGGCATCGTCATGACCGGCGGCGGCAGCCTGGTAAAGGGCTTTGCCCAGCTGGTGGAGGCACGGACGGGGATCCATACCATGGTGGCCGAGGATGCCATCTCCTGCGTGGCCCAGGGCACCGGCAAGAGCCTGGATTCCTTGAACGATATGCAGGACGGCACCGTGAACCTCTCCCGCAGACGGCAGATGGGCTAAGATTCACTGACGAAAAATCCGCGATTTTTCTGCCAAAGGACTTGCAGCCTGCTGCGCGCATAATTTTGAGCCTTAGGCTCAAAATTCCACACTTGCAGCCTGAGCGGTATTTTTCCCCACGCGCATGTCGCGGTGAAAAATGATTCCAATTTTTTGCCGCCTGCGGGCGGCAAACTCTGCGAGGCTTTTTAGAGCGTCACAAGGGAAAAACCCTTGTGGCGCTTTTTTGGAGGATTTATGGCTTGTTATTTGGGGCCGGACGGAGTATGATACAAATGGAGAGAGTATTTCTCCGTGTGAAGAAAAATAGGAGGAGCAAGTATGAAATTTTCAACGAAAGTGGAAAAGTGCGGCCTATCCCCTATGCGGAAGTTCCATCCCTATGCGGTGGCGGCCCAGGAAAAAGGCAAGAAAATCTATCATCTGAATATCGGCCAGCCCGACATTGAGACGCCCAAGGCCTATTTTGACGCGGTGAAGCATTTCGACCAGCCGGTGCTGGAGTATGCCCCGTCTCCCGGTATGCCGGTGCTCATCGAGGCCATCCGCGGCTACTACGCCAAGCTGGATATGCACTTTGCTCCGGCGGACATCCTCATCACCAACGGCGGCTCCGAGGCCCTGCAGATCGCCATGAACTGCATCCTGGACGATGGGGACGAGATCCTGATCCCAGAGCCCTTCTATCCCAACTATAACACCATGGTCTGCACCTGCGGTGCGGCCATCCATCCTATCCCCACCTGCCCGGAGGAGGGCTATCACTACGCTGATCGCCAAAAAATTGAGGCAGAGATCAACGAGCATACCCGGGCCATTATGTGCACCAACCCCGGCAACCCCACCGGCACTGTGCTGACCCCGGAGGAGATGCGCATGATGGTGGATATTGCCAAGGAGCATGGCCTGTTCATCATCGGCGACGAGGCGTACCGGGAGTTTGTGTACGCCGGGGAGCCGCTGCAGTCTCTGGGTGAATTTGAGGACGCGGCGGAGAATGTCATTGTTATCGACACTGTTTCCAAGCGCTTTTCCGCCTGCGGCGCGCGTATTGGCTGCCTCATTTCCCGAAATAAGGAGCTCATGGCCCACGCCATGAAGTACGCCCAGTGCCGCCTGTGCGTGCCCACCATCGACCAGGTGGCCTCCGCCGCCCTGTACGATGTGGGACCGGCGTATTTCGCCGCCGTCCGGGACGAGTACAAGCGCCGCCGGGACACGGTGATGCGCAAGCTGAAGGAGATCCCCGGGGTGGTGTGCGAGTGCCCCAAGGGTGCGTTTTACGCCATGGCCGCCTTGCCGGTGGACGACGCGGAGAAGTTCCAGATCTGGCTGCTGGAGCACTTCGAGGACCACGGCGACACGGTGATGTTTGCTCCCGGCGGCGGATTCTACGCCACCCCCGGCAAGGGCATCAATGAGATCCGCATTGCCTATGTTCTCAAGCAGGTGGATCTGGAGCGGGCTATGGATTTGCTGGCACTGGGCATTCAGGCATATAACAACAGATAATTTTTGCAGAATTGGGAAGGACGGACGCTTGTGGGGTGTCCGTCCTTTTGCGTGGGGGCGGTGTATGCGGCGGGGTGCGGGCACCCCGCCCGGCGCGATACAAGGAGTGCGGTGCGCCGAAAAGGTTATCCCCGCAGGGGAGTACGGATTGCCACAGCCAGTGTGCGCACTGGCTTCGCAATGACAGGTTTTTTGCATGGGGTGCGGTGGATTTCCTGGTGGTGCGTAGGGGAGGGGCTCTGCCCCTCCCGCACGGGTAGCGCTTCGACGATTTTCTCTGACATCGGTCACTGACTTCGCAATGACACATTATTTTGCCGGGAATGTCCCCTTGTTTTTTGCCGCGATAAGGGATATACTTATTATATATTTACAGATCATACAGGAGGGAGCCATATGTTTCAGGGCTATACGCAGGAAACGGTGGACTTTATGTGGGGCATCCGCTTTAACAATGAGCGGGGCTGGTTTTTAGAGCATAAGCAGCAGTATCAGACCCAACTGCTGGAGCCAACTCGGGCCCTGGGAGAGCAGGTCTATGAGGGCGTGCAGGCGATGCTGCCCCGGGAGCCGCTGATGCTGAAAACAAGCCGCATTTATCGGGATGCTCGGCGGCTTTTCGGCCGGGGACCCTACAAGGACCACCTGTGGTTCTGCGTGCGCACCGGGGATAAGGATTGGACCGGTCGGCCCACCTTTTACTTCGAGATCGCGCCGGAGTATTACAGCTACGGCATGGGCTTCTGGCAGGCTCCGGCGGAGCTGATGGAGGCATTTCGCCGGGATCTGCAGGCGCATCCGGCGAAATTTGAGAAGCTGGTGCGGGGCTTTGAAAAGCAGGATGTGTTCACTCTCAACGGTGATAGCTACGCCCGCAGCAGGGGGGAGATCAGCGACCGTCTGCGGCCATGGTTTCAGAAGAAATCCATCACTCTCAGCCACGAGTTGCCTTTGGACGAGAAAATTTTTCATCCGGAGCTGGCGGGGGAAATTTTGGAGAATTTCAAGATGCTGGTGCCCTTTTACAAGCATTTTGCCGGGCTGTGCGCCTCGGTAGCCCATGGGAAGCAGAGGGAAGAAATATAATTTTTGTGTAGAAAGGCATATTTCAGCAGCTTTTTTTGTTAAAAAAGGAGAGAGGCAGCCGTTGACAAGGAAGCGGGACATCTGTTATAATAAGCGTAGCAAATCCCTGATAACTGAATACCTTATCAAGAGTGGTTGAGGGAACGGCCCGATGAAACCACGGCAACCTGCACTGCAAGGTGCCAAATCCGACGAGTATGCTGAATGCGGAAGTGATAGTCCCGCGTTCGTCCTTCGACAGATGAGGAGCGATTTTGAAGCACGATCCGTCGAATGTCGGAGCGTGTTTTTTTCATAGCTCCGGACCACATTGACTGACAAGGGAAACATATCCTTTGACTTGCCAAAACCCTGTCTGCCCCGTCAGTCGATGCTATCGTATGGGATTTGCAAAAAATTATACGAAAAGGAGCAAAAAATCATGGCAAGAAGATTATTTACATCCGAATCCGTTACCGAGGGACATCCCGATAAGATCTGCGATCAGATTTCCGATGCCGTTTTGGACGCGATTCTGGAGAAGGATCCCCATGGCCGAGTGGCCTGCGAGACCTGCGCCTCCACGGGCCTGATCCACATTATGGGTGAGATCACCACCAACTGCTATGTGGACATTCCCAAGATTGCCCGCCAGGTGGTGCTGGACATCGGCTACGACCGGGCTAAGTACGGCTTCGACGGCCACACCTGTGCCGTTATCACCAATATCGACGAGCAGAGCGGCGACATCGCTTTGGGCGTGGATAAGAGCTTGGAGGCCAAGAGCTCCGGCGATGCCGCCCTGGACAACGGCGCCGGCGACCAGGGTATGATGTTCGGCTACGCCTGCAATGAGACCCCGGAGCTGATGCCCCTGGCGATCTCCATTGCGCAGAAAATGGCCAAGCGCCTGACGGATGTGCGCAAGCAGGGCTTGGTTGACTATCTGCGCCCCGACGGCAAGACCCAGATCACCGTGGAGTACGATGAGAGCGGCAAGCCCGTTCGGGTGGACACCGTGGTGCTGTCTACCCAGCACGCCGCTGAGGCATCTCTGGAGCAGATCCGCGAGGATATGATCCGGCTGGTCATCAAGCCCACCGTGCCCGCCGACCTGCTGGACGAGAACACCAAGATCTATGTGAACCCCACCGGCCGATTTGTCATCGGCGGTCCCCAGGGCGATAGCGGCCTCACCGGACGCAAGATCATCGTGGACACCTATGGCGGCAGCGCACCCCACGGAGGCGGCGCCTTCTCCGGCAAGGATCCCACCAAGGTGGACCGCAGCGCCGCATACGCAGCCCGTTGGGTGGCCAAGAATGTAGTGGCCGCGGGTCTGGCGGATCGCTGCCAGGTGCAGCTGGCCTACGCCATCGGTGTGGCCCGGCCTGTAAGCGTGCTGGTGGAGACCTTCGGCACCGGTAAGGTGTCCGACGATAAGCTGGAGGAGGCTGTGGAGAAGGTCTTTGACCTGCGCCCCACCGCCATCATCCGGGATTTGGATCTGCGCAGACCCATCTACCGCCAGCTGGCGGCCTATGGCCACATGGGCCGTGAGGATCTGGGCGTGCGCTGGGAGGCTACCGACCGTGTGGTGGCTCTGAAGGCCGCTCTGAACGGCTGATTTCCCCCTTGCAAGACCGGAGAAAATCTGATATAGTAAGGGTACGCCGTCCGTGATCGGGCGGCGTACCCCCTCCCCTATCCGGGTACGGCGGAGTTGGTACCGTGCCACATTTGGGAGCGCCGTGGCGGTATCCGGGACAGGGCAAGGTGAAACGCCACAAAGCCTTGCGACACCTGCGTTTACGGGACTTTCTCCGATTACCGAAAGCGGCACAAAAGCGGCTTTGACCACATAAATGACCACAGACAGAAAAATCTTTATTTTTTCCGCTCGCCGTGGTATCATGGCAGAAATTGAATATCCGGGTGTGGCTCAACTGGTAGGGCGCGACATTTGGGATGTCGAGGTTGGGTGTTCAAGTCACCTCACTCGGGCCAAAATCCCTCTGAAATCGTTGATTTCAGAGGGATTTTCTTATTCTTTGTCTATTGCGGCGTAATGAACACGCTTTTCCATACGCACATTTAAGCTGAAGAATATGACTTCACGACCAAGGCAGAATATGCTACTATAAGATTGTAATACCTGATAAAGAGGTGGCATACAATGTGGATTTTTACTACACGTGAAGTTTCAGTTATTATTTACAGTATTGTTTTTCTGATATATGTTCTCATTAAGAAGGGAAAGTCCGTTTTTCTTCCAGTGATTAAAGCTGCTTGCCACATAAAACTGATTGTTCCTTTTATTTTTATAGTGACAATGGCTATTATATTCGTATGGATATGTAAACTTCTTCCATTTTGGAATTGGATATATGTTAAAGACATCACTTTTTGGGTCCTGTTCGTTGGCATTCCAACTTGTTTTAATTCAGTTGCTAACAAATTAGAAGACCATTACTTCAGGAATATTTTGATTGATAACTTTAAATTTACTGCTCTTGTAGAATTCATTACAGGCACTTTTACTTTTCCTCTTGCTGTAGAACTAATACTACAGCCAATTTTATTGTTTTTTACTCTTTTACAACTAATGGCCGGGAAGGATGAATACCGCAGCATAAAAAAACTAATTGATGCCATAGTTGCGATTGTCGGATTTTCGGTGTTAGCGTTTACAGTAAAAGCCGCTATTGATGCAATAGGGAATACCCAGTTCATTGATATTGCCATCGGTTTCATACTCCCTATAGTCTTATCTGTACTCTACTTACCTATTGCATATTGTTTTGCGGTTTATTCAAAATATGAAATTCTCTTTTTGAGAATGAGCTTTAAAGAACCACAAAGTAAAAAAGTCAAACTTATGCATCGCATAAAAGTTATACGTCTTTGCGGACTCTCATACAAGCGGATTTGTAAGTTTCTTCATGAATATATCCCTAAAATGTATATCAAAATGAGCAATTCTGAATTTGATTCTGTAATTAATGATTTCAAACATACTACATACGAATCTTAAGCGAAAATGCTCATGCACAAGT
>OOAO01002365.1_pt1 | contig 12731 bp, 10 predicted proteins | sample 1671821 | NCBI WGS metagenome assembly OOAO01 (sample SAMN06348196, study PRJEB24527) | human gut metagenome | biome: human gut; feature: ankylosing spondylitis patient; material: feces | host: Homo sapiens | place: China | collected 2015-10 | reverse complement strand
CATTTAAGAGTGTGAAGCCAGAAACTTAATATTCGCTGTACTAGTGAAGATGAGAACATGCAGATTAAAAGAGATTATTGCAAAACTTAACCAGATACTAACTGGTTATTACCATTACTATGGAATTACGGACAATACAGAAAGTATAACGGCATTCCGATATAACATCATGAGAAGCCTGTTCTATTGTCTGAACCGGAGAAGCCAGAAGAAAAGCTATAATTGGGTAGAATTTCTAAATATGCTGGATAACAGCTATCCACTGGTAAGACCCCGGATATATGTCAATATATACGAATGATAATGTGAACGATTCGTTTCGCAAAGAGCCGGATGCGGGAAAGCCGCACGTCCGGAGTTCTGTGAGGGGTGTACGACCGTAAGGGGTGCACCTACTCGACCTATGAATCCATCAGAGGAATGAATATTAGAAAACCGGAACGAATATGCGGGGAGGCCGTATGTTCGTTCCGGTTTTTATGTTACAGAAAATTACTGTGTTATGCCAACGGCAGAGAAATCTGAAAAGTAGAACCACCGCCCGGGGTATCCAGTACAGAGATTGTTCCTTTATGAAGTGAAATGATCTCATACGCAATACACAGTCCCAGACCAAAATGCTGCCTGTTATTTCTGGCAGAATCTGCCCGGTAAAAACGCCGGAAAACAGAAGTCTTGGCAGAATCCGGAATACCGGGTCCGTTGTCTTTGACGCAGATAAGAAAGTGCGTTTTGGTCTGTGAAAGGGAAAGAATAATTTTCCCGTTTTCGGGGACATAACTGATGGCATTGTCAAGAAGGATTCCAAGCACCTGACTGATCCTTTCCGGGTCACAGGGACAGGGAGGGATTTCCTCTTCCGGAAGTTCAATGAAAAATTTCATATGGTGGTCCTGCATCAGGGGTTCATATTTTTCGTAGGTATCCAGAAGTAAAGTATCCAGTTCACAGGAAACCGGATGCATTTTCCAGGAATGGTTATCTGCATTTGACAGAGAGAGCATATCATTTATCAGGAGGGACATTCGTGTCCCTTCTTTTTCTATGACTGAAAGAAAATGTCCCTGCTCTTTCGGATCTGCCTTTTTCATGGCAGAGATTCCGGACAGGATTACTGCCAGAGGGGAGCGAAGCTCATGGGAGGCAGCAGCGATAAATTCGGTCTGTTCCTGCCTGCTTTTTTCCAGGGGAGTGATCATTCTTCCGGTAAAGAACCAGGAACAGATACTCAGAGCCAGAATTGCCAGAAAAGCTGCGCCGGAGAATGCAAGTCTCTGTAACAGAATCTTGTGTTTTACAGAATCCAGGGAATACAGGATGATCATACTGACGGTTCCGTGGCTCTTGGGGATCAGAGCAGTGGAAACATAGAAATCTTTCATCTGAAAAAAGATCCGTTTTGTCAGTTTACTGACCGCACCGGGATTGGAAAGATCAAGTGCATAGGAAGCAGCAGAGATTTCTTCTGCCTTCCGGAAAATCGTTTCATCCAGAGAATCCGTCTGTAGTTTTTTCAGATAAAGAGAATTTCCGTTGTCTCTGATATCCATGGAAATATCATAATTTTTTTCTGCCTGCAAAATCCAGTCACTGCTGATGATACTCTGCGTTTCCAGATGAGAGATACAGGAGATGGCGTTGTTCTGAAAGGTATTCCACGCATTCTGGCCTGTGCTGTTTTCTGCGATGAAATTACAGGCAGTTGTCATAATAAAAATGACGATGCCAATGATCAGAGCAGAGAAAAAAGTCATTTGAATATGAAGTCTGTGAAACATGAAATATTTACTCCTTTATGAGATTGTATGGTAATTGTATCATGAAAACCTGTAAATAATCTCTAAAAAAATTCCTGTAACCGAGTATAGAGACAATTTAGAGAAAACTCATGTATAATCCCATCTTTGACAGTTGCTGAGATAAAAAATCGCTGTATCCCTTGTGTTTACTGGGGCACAGCGATTTTCGTCGTTGTCATGAAATATAGTAATTTATTCTTTTCTTTTGCTTTTTTTCTGGATCGTTCTCATTTTGCTTTTGGTTATGAATTGATAATCAGTTCGGAAGCCGCAGGCTTCATGAAGATCATCTGTAATGGCTTCACGCTTATATAGAGGAATATAACCCTGTTCTTGTATTTCGGCAAAATTTATTGCCTTTAAAGTTTCCAGAAGTTCTTCGCAAGTATATTTCAAATCCATCTTTTTTTCGAGAAAACGATAAATAGTCAAAGCAAGAAAACAGATTAAAAAATGTGCCTGGATCCGGTTTTCGTCCTGCAGATATACAGGCCTTGCGGAAAAGTCAGTTTTCATGATCCTGAAACATTCTTCTATCTGCCACCGTCCTTCACTTACCTTCAAAATATCAGCAACATTATCATCAAGAAGATCGGTACATACTGCGTAAAGCCCATCATACAGAGTTTCTTCCGTAATCTTGTTTTCATCCAGGGAATATTTGATATCAGCCGCTTCTCCTTCTGGCGTAACTGCTGTCTTTTCAATAAAACGTGCCGGATCATTGGGGTTTTTACGGTTCTTTTTTGTATTCCCTGAATCCAGCATTTTTTGTGCACGTTCCACTTGTTTATCACGGATTGTTCTTTGATAAGCTGCATATTTCGGTGAATAAGTAATGATCAGACGCTGGTGCAGCTTCTTCGTGGTATAAGGTTCATCTTTGTAATAAAGACCTTTGTCATTACTATTGAGCTTAGTGATATCAACAGGAGTGTCATCGGATACTTTTTTAAATCCCTGTGGATCTAATGCCCATTCTTTTTCTTCTTTTTTTAGTTTTTTAATGGACTGGGTTACGATATAAGCACGTTCCCCCATATGGTTGTATTCACGGATAGATTCGGATCCCAGGCCTGCATCACTGCAGTAAATGAATTTCTGGCATCCAAACTCTCCAAGTATCTTTTTTTCCAATGGTTTGAGGGATGTCTGTTCGTTTGCATTTCCTGCAAAGGTAGAAAAAGCAAGGGGGATGCCGTCGCCATCCATAAACAGACCCATTTGAATGATCGGATTTGGTCTGTGTTCTTTGCTTTTTCCATACTTTTTGTTTCCATCTTCCTGCTCGATTTCAAAGTAGTAGTTTGAACAATCATAATAAAGGACCTTATCATTTCTTGCCCCAAGGAAATGGCTGTTTTTGTAAAGTTCTGCCTGAATGAGATCGCATTCTGCTCCAAGGACATCCAATGCTCTGTATACATCGTGAAGTTTATAGGATGGTTTTTCTAAAAATTCGGATGCTGCCTTGTAGGAAGACCGTTTACTGCGGGGTTCCAGGATCCTTGCATAGATCATGTCGGAAAGGATAGCGTTGATATCATATTTAAATTTATGTTTCTGTTTTAGCTTCCGGCAGATCTTGTTTATCTGTAACTGATAATAGATTGATTGGAGAAACAGATAACCACCGCGGTAGAATACCTGCTTGTCATAGTCCAGCGGCCTGTCTGCATGAAAAGTAAGCTTTATCTGTTTTTCTTCTTTTTCCCGTTTATATTTTAAAGTTTCTATCCGCGCCTGTTCTTTTGCCCAGACCATTACATCATCACGTGTTGGTCCGTGCTCCGGAAGGAGATCTTTTAATGTACCTAATTTTCTAATGATAACGGAAGTACTTACACCTTTGTCATTCACATAGCCTTTCGAAATATAAAATGATTCAGCGTTTTTAGATTTCGATGTAGTAACTCGCATGCAGAATCCCTCCTTTATTATATCTTACAACACATTGCAATAAAATACAATAGATAAAAACCAAAAATTTGACACAAAAAAAGCAGGTTTTATGCGACCTGCAGGTACTTTTTTCTGATATCCAACTGTCAAACTCCCGCATCATTTTGTATTGTGGATTGTGTTTGCGATTACCGCCTCATTCTTGTATAATGAAAGGAGAACTGAAAAAATCTGTACTGCAGTCGTTGAAAGAGTTTCAGGCAAGGGCAAAAGCACAGGAGCAGGAAAATAAAGAAGTAGAAAAATCCAAAGCACATAAGAAGGGGGATGTAGAATTATGATGGATCTGGCAATGAACTTTGATACAGACGAATGTTTAGTAACCGCAATGTTTGATAAAGGAAACAGAAATGACACAATGGAAGCAATCGACCATATCATTCCATTTCTAAAAGGGGATGCGGATATGATCGGGCTTGTCTGCAATACCCTAAGAAAGCTGTTCTGCATGAGTGATGAAGGCTATGAGACTTTTCTTATGGACTTGGAAGATTATAAATCGGAACTGGAAGAGAGGGAATGAATTCAAGCCAGAGTGCAGTATAGCAGGTGAAAGATGAGAAGCGAAGGAAAAAGTGTCAGCATTGAGAAGTGTTAACAGGTATATATTGGAAGAATTCAGCCAGGGGAACTCTGGCTGATATAAAAACACATCTGCAGAAATAGTGACTGAAGAAATTTTGAGTAGTGGAATTGGGAAGAAGTATTTAGATACTATAATAAAGAGATTAGCTGGCTTGTATACTAACAGAGAGGACATAGTAAACAGATTTGCGTTATTATCAGGGATTGTAGGGAGATTCCGAAGAGCTTTTGTTCAGATGATGAAACAATAGGATTGGTACAGGAAATATATGGAACAAAAGTTAATAAAGGGATTTGTTGCGTTTTCTGCTATAATAATCTGCCAGCAAAGAATGTGTTGTCTGAATATGTTTGTGATTATAAGAAACGAGCAGGGTTATTTCAAAGATCAGCAGATTTAGAGTAGTTCTTTTTTTTCTGAGAGAAAATTAAAAATCGTTTTTGGTTCTTCTGGAGAGTGATTATAGCGTTTGGGAAACATCCGGAGAAACCATTACCTCAGAGTGTCGTAAAGTTCTTTATCAAAGAAGGCTTTGAGATGCCCTTTCTTTTTTATGCAAATCTTTTCTCTTGTCTACATATATAAACCTAAGAAAAAGCTTGACGTTTAAATATTACAAGTGTAATATTTAAGAAAATATGAAAAAAGGAGAAATAAAACTATATGAGAAAAACGAAAAGAAAAAAACACACGAAGACTATCACAAAAATAGTTTTATTTAGCGGTATATTGATTGGTGGTGGAATCGGTATTGTAACAATAATGAATTGTAATGTTCCTGAAAAAAGACTAATGGAATATATGAAATATATTGAAAAAGGGGAATATGAGCAAATGTATGCCATGCTGGATCAGAAAAAAAGCAGCATGAACAGTAAGGAAGAATTTATAGAACGAAATTCTAAAATATATGAAGGCATTGAGATGTCTGATCTGTCCATAACCGATATTACAGTAAAAAGACAAGAAAACGGAAATGCGGCAGTTTCCTATACAACAAATATGCAGACTGCTGCAGGAAATGTAGAATTTACCAACGATGCGGTATTTTCACATGATTGGACAGGATATCATTTAATCTGGCAGGATCAGTTGATTTTTCCAGAGTTATCTGCAACGGATAAAGTTCAGGTAACGTCAGAAGAGGCAAAGAGAGGAGATATTTTAGACAGAAATGGTCGTCAGTTGGCTGGAGAGGGAACTGCATCTTCGGTAGGAATTGTTCCGGGCAGGATGGAGAACAGAGAAGATACAATAAAAAAACTGGCAGAGTATCTTGGAATTGGAGCAGACGAAATTGAGGATAAGTTAAAAGCCGGTTGGGTAAAAGCAGATTCTTTTGTACCAGTAGCAACAATTCCTAAAATACAAGAGGTCGATCTTTTGACAGTGAATCCGGATAAAACTGTTCTGGAAGAAAAAGAAAAGCAGGACACATTATTGAAGATTCCAGGTATTATGTTATCTGATGTAAAAGTACGAACTTATTATCTAAAAGAAGCTGCCTCTCATCTGGTAGGGTATGTACAGGCGGTTACAGCCGAAGATTTGCAGGAACATAAAGGGGAAGGGTATCGTACAAACAGTGTGATTGGAAAGACTGGACTGGAAACGCTTTATGAAAAAGAACTAAAAGGAACAGATGGGTGTGAAATCTGTATTGTAGATGCAAATGGAAATAAAAAAAGTGTTATTGCATATGAGCCTAGAAAAGATGGAGAAGATATCCATACTACGATTGATGGTGATCTTCAAAGTACTCTTTATGAACAATTTAAAGAAGACAGAGGATGTTCTGTAGCTTTGAATCCTTATACAGGGGAAGTATTGGCGTTGGTAAGTACGCCATCTTATGATAATAATGATTTTGTACGTGGAATGGACAACAGCCAGTGGAGTGCATTAAATGAAAATGAAGACAGGCCTTTATACAACCGCTTTCGCCAGACATGGTGTCCTGGCTCAACTTTTAAACCTGTAATTGCTGCAATTGGATTAAAAGTGGGGGCATTTACTGCAAATGACGATTTTGGAAATGAGGGTCTGGCGTGGCAGAAAGATTCCTCGTGGGGAGATTATACAGTGACTACACTTCATGATTATGAACCTGTGATCTTGAAAAATGCGCTTATTTATTCAGATAATATTTATTTTGCAAAAGCAGCATTAAAAATTGGTGCGGATCAACTGATGCAGTCTCTAAATCAAATAGGATTTAATCAGGAACTTCCATTTGATATTAAAATGTCAGAGTCCCAATATTCTAATATGGACAAGATAGAAACAGAAATCCAGCTTGCTGACAGTGGGTATGGACAGGGACAGATTCTGGTAAATCCTTTGCATCTTGCAAGCATTTATACGGCTTTTCTAAATGATGGAAATATGATAAAGCCATATCTTCACGCGGATGGTGGAAGCACTTCCAGTGAAATCTGGATAAAAGATGCTTTTTCACCACAAATTGTTTCGGAGGTTATGGAGGGGTTAGAGGGTGTAGTGAATAACCCGGAAGGAACTGGTTATGGAGCATGCCGGGAAGACATTAGATTAGCAGGAAAAACCGGAACAGCGGAACTGAAAGCTGCAAAAGAAGATACATCTGGAACAGAAATTGGCTGGTTTACAGTTTTTACTACAGATAGAGATACAAAGAATCCTATTTTGCTCATCAGTATGGTAGAGAATGTGAAAGATATTGGAGGAAGCGGTTATGTGGTGGAAAAGGATAAGGCGATACTGGATGAATATCTTGGTAATGAATAATTTTTACCTTTAAATATTACAAATGTAAGAGGAAAATGATATGAAAAAAATTTGGAAAATATTTGTGGGAGTTATTTTTCTTGCTGTCTGTAGTGGATGTGGCATAAAGAAAGAGCAGAAAAAGACAATTGAAGATACGAAAGAAAAAATTTACAGAGAGTGTGAAATGCTAGCAGAAGGCTATCGGAGCATATATGAGAATGCTGTGAAAGAAAATGCACTATATGAGCTGAGTACAATACAAAAAAGTATGGATTATTTTGGAAAATATGGATATGCAGTAATTGATTCCTACAATCAGCTGGATATGGTTCAAAGTATTAAAGTAGATGATTTTTTGAAAAAAGCAGAAAAAGAGAAGAATGGAAAAACTACTATATTTCAAGTTATAGCAGGGGATCATTTTATCCGGTATGATCTGAAAACCAAACAGGGGAAAATAGACGTTGAAGTAAGCTCTTTTAAATGGAAAGAGGACACTTGGCAGGAAACATATTATCATGAGTTTAGAGCTAATTCATGGAAATATACAGAAAACGGGCATTTCTTTATAGAAGAATATCATCCGGCAGGATATGATGGACCGTCTGGATATCGGGCCTTTCGGGTAGTGCCGTTAAATAAAAAATGCAGGGAGCTGAATCGAAAATATATACTTCCTTTTGGATATACACTTAATAAATTGTTTACTTCTAATTGGAGTGAAAAAAATTATGATGGAATAAATTTTTATGATGTTTTTGACCGTTTACTTTCAATGGAAGAAAAAACTGATGAATTTAAGGAAGGAAAGACTTATGAAATCCCAAAAGAATCATTTGAAACGATATTTCAAAAATATTTTAATATAAGCGCAGAGATACTGCAGACAGGAACGGTATTTCACACGGAAACACAGACATATCAGTATCGAACCAGAGGAATCGTATATGATTTTGCTCCCACACCATATATTCCATATCCGGAAGTTGTTTCCTACATAGAAAATCAAGATGGAACAATAACACTGGAAGTAAATGCGGTATGGCCACAAAAAGAATTAGATCAGGCGTTTTGTCATAGCGTAACCATTCGGCTGTTAGATAAAGATAGATTTCAATATGTATCCAATTATGTATCAAGGTCAGAAATAGAGGTTACCTGGTATACGGAAAGATTATCAGACGAAAAGTGGGAGGAATGTTATGGAGATAATTGATATGATTACAAAAAGAAAACTGAAAAAGATGGTGAGTGTTTTATTTATTTTGGGATGCTTTTTCATAGGAAATACAAAATGTAAAGGGGCTGATTTAGAATATATTTCACAGGAAACTGCGAATTATGCTGTACAAGAAAGAGGATATGATTTGCCAGTAGATGAAGTCGTGAAAGAAGAAGCTATTGAAGATTGTAAGAATGTTATGAATCAGATGAAAGCCATTTATCAAAAGGCGGATAAAGGAACTTCATCGAATGTAGTAGTTTCTGAGACAGTAATGGAAGAAATGCAGGAAGTATTAAAGGAAAAAAATGTCCCTGTTATTACATCAGCGCCGTATTCAAATATGGCTAATTATTCTAAAATGGAAGAATTTCTTTTCAGGGCAGAACAGGATCTGCCAGGAGATATCGTCTTATATAGGATTAACAGGAATGGTGGGATAGAAAGACTCAAATTCAATTATGATGGGACAGATATGTATTTGATGGCTGTGAAAGCTGTTTGGGGTATGAACGACAATCCATCTATTGTATATGTTTCGTATACAAGGATAGAAGAATGGAAATATACAGAAAAAGGCTGGTTTGGTTATACGCTATGCGTTCCAAAGTATCCGGAAGTATCAGAAGCGGTTGATGGCAGTTCTATGATAAGAATTAAACCTTTAAGTGATGAATGCAGGGAAGTTTCAAAGAGGTGTGTGTATTTGCTTGGATATCAGGGGAATAATCTTTTATGTTCTGATTGGGATAGATCTGATATGGAAGGGTTAGATTATAATGGTTTATATGAATATTTATATCGAATGAAATACGGGGAGAGATATGAGTTTTCAGGTAACTCAAGTGGAATTCCGGCAGAAGAGTTTGAAAATCTGATAATGGAGTTTTTGCCGATAACAGCGGAGCAAATTAAAAAATGGGCAGTATTTGATTCGGAACATCAAACTTATGACTGGGAACGATTAGGTTGTTTAAATTATAGCCCTACTCATTTTGAAAAATCTTTACCGGAGGTCGTTGAAATAAGAGATAGCGGAGAGGGAAACAATGTGCTGGTTGTTGATGCTGTATGTGATACATTTATATGTAATGATGCCGTTATTACAAGTGAGCTGACTGTTAAGTTCAACGATGATAAGAGTTTTAAATATATGGGGAATAAAATTCTGAATAATGGTACGAAAGAAGTTCCCAAATATCAATATAGAATAAAAAGAAAGAACTGATAACAACTATCAGCCCTTTCATATTTGTTAATTCCATATATGTAATTTTTTTAAGATATCAGAAGTGATTTCAAATGCTTTTTTGCCAGTTGCATTAGAATCACTTTGGATATTGGTTGCAAAATAATAGCTGTTATCGGAAGTTTCTACATATCCGATAAACCAGCCGTTGATATCCTGTCCGTTGACACGACCGGTTCCAGTTTTTCCGTAGAAATTACCATTAGGTGTACTGGCAATTTTTATAGCATTTTTAACAGAAAATACATTTTGGGAATTTAGATGGAATTCATTTGTGTTAAATTTTTTCAATAATGTTACTTGCTCTAAAGGCGAGATTTTTAATGAAAAATCGGACCAGTATAAATCCAGATTTGAACTGGTTGTCTGGTTTCCATATTCTATTTTATTCAAAAATTCCTGGACTCTGTTAATTCCGAGCTGCGAATCAATTGCCTGGAAATACCAGTTAACGGAATTTTGCATAGCAGAGTTTAAATCCTGATCAGCTTCCCAGGATGGAAAAGGAAAGGCATCACCATTCCATGTCATGGAAGAGTGTTCTGGTGTGATGATTCCGGATTCCAACCCTAATAATGCATCGTATATTTTGTAGGTAGACTCTGGCGGAATACGTTTGGTGGCTTCTTCAAGATCGTATATTTTCCAGGAATCCAAATTATTGTCATACAAAACAAATGATCCATCATATGTTCCAAATGTTTCGGATATATCTAACAGGGAGATATTTTTGTCTGTATCACTAAAATGATATACGCTTTGAGTAGAGGCATCAATGGATAAAATGGGTGTACATCCAATAAAAACAGCACTAATGACCAGATAAATTATCAATGCTCTCATTTTTTGATAAAGAGTTTCTTTCCTAAAAACGGCGATGTTGAGAATACGTCGTTTCATCTGCCTGAAATTTCCGGACATTCCAACTGCCAGTGGAGAGGAAAAAGAGGATATTTTTTCTGCAAAATTAATCAGTGTAGTTCCATAAGCTTGGTATTCATCAGCAGAAATCATCTGCAATACAGCAGAATCACAGGCTATTTCACGGTCACAGAGAATTTCTTTTAAAGTGTACCAAACAAAAGGGTTAAACCAGTAGAGTATATTACTTATGACCATGAGGAAGCCAATAAATGTATCTTTGTGACGGTAATGCTGTAATTCGTGTAGCAGCATAAAACGCATATCATCAGGATTCAGTTCGGAAATTAAATGGATGGGAATGTAAATTCTGGGATGTATTATTCCGATTAAAACTGGTGATTTTAAAAATGCAGTACTGTAGACTGATACTGGGTGAGAGATTTTAAGTTCCTTTAAACAATTGTAATAAATAGTTTTTACCTGCTGATTTTGAAGCGGGAGAGCAGATCTTTTTATGGAACGTACATAGTTTAATGAATGAAGGGTGAGGACTGACATAATCATAACACCCGTTATCCATATTAGAAAGAGTATGGTATTCAAGCCTCCAGAAAATTGACTACTGATGGAAACTGAAAAATCATTCACCTGGTTTAACAAAATATTTTGTGTATTACTGGTAAGTTCGGATAGCGTGTCGGTACCAGAGTTAAGTCCTGAGTCAGTTTGAAAAAAATGTAACCATGAAAAAAGTTGTGAGCCATGAATCTGTACAGGAAAAAATGGCACGGCAAGTAGTAAAAATAAAAGAAAACAGAGATGGTACTGTGTAGCCGCAGATAAATATTTTTTCAGAAGTTTTTTTGTTCCGATTATTACAAGTGTAAAAATACATATGAAGATATTACTGATTAAAAAGTGGATGATCCAGTTGCTCATTCAAAACCTCCTATTTCTGATGTTTTGATAATAAATGGCGTAAGTTATCAATTTCTGTTGAAGAGAGCTTATCGTCTTCAAGGTAAGAAGCCAGCATAGAAGAAAGATTTCCATTATAATATCGCTTTAAAAAAGAATTGCTTTCCTGGCGTATATATTCATCTTCTTGGACTAATGGAGTATAGACAAATACCCGGCTTTGTTTTTCGTAGGAAAGAGCTTTTTTGGAAACAAGTCTCTTGATAAGAGTTTGAATTGTTTTTGGACTCCAGCTGGTAGTTAGAGTAAGTTTTTCTGTAATTTCATTTGTATTGATGGGAGCATATTTCCATACAATTTTCATAACTTCAAATTCGGCTTCTGAAATTTGGGGTAGTGACATAATAAAATCCTCCTGCTAAATCCTACATATGTAATAAATATATTATATTACTTGTAGAAGAAAAAAGTCAAATGGCAGATGATATATAGAATATAAAATTAATAATGTAGAGGCAATAAAGGTGAAAAAGATAGAAATTATTGAGAGAATCACAGATGCTAATGGAAGCATAAGTGAAAACATATTGACTAGCTGGGAACATAAAAACCAATTCATACCGGAAATTATAAGGTTTGGAGAATTAAAAATATATCTACAGGAACGAATTGTTAAAAAGAATGATAGTGATGTTCATCTTTCAAAATATGAATATGATATTTTACTTCTTTTAGCGAAAAGTCCAGGTAGAATATTTGGAAAAGAAATGGTTTATGATCTGGTATGGAATGAACCTTATTCCGGTGATTATAATGTGGTTATGCGACATATCTGCAATATCAGAGAAAAAATAGAAGATGATCCTGGACAACCATTATATATACAAACAGTACGAGGTGTAGGATATCGGTTTAACGGGAATTTAGGCAGCAAGTGAAATCGCTGCCTATTATTATGGTTTTACAAAGAAGGGAGTTTGTTATGAGAAGATCTTTGTATTTCAGGAGCATCCTGTTTGAGATATTTGGACAGATTTTGATGTATCAATTCCAACTCTTTTATTTCTTGCTTAAAAGAAACATATTGAGTATTTAGTGATTTTTTTTGGGAAATAAGATCTGAAAGTTGCTCCTGTAACTTATTGGTATTAAGATGCTTCAGGTCCATGCCATTTTCCTGTAAAATATGTTCAGCACCAGCGAAAAGAATAATTTGAGATTCATATTTACGGAAATAACGATCCGGATCTTTGGAACTTTTATAATGGTCATCGTAAATTTTATTTTTCTGATATTGTTTGGCATATTTTAGCATTTCTCGAAGATGACGTATCTGAGACTCGAGAGAAACAACAGAGGTATTTACCTCTTTTTGCTGCATAT
>OOAO01002346.1_pt1 | contig 12820 bp, 7 predicted proteins | sample 1671821 | NCBI WGS metagenome assembly OOAO01 (sample SAMN06348196, study PRJEB24527) | human gut metagenome | biome: human gut; feature: ankylosing spondylitis patient; material: feces | host: Homo sapiens | place: China | collected 2015-10 | reverse complement strand
GAAGAAGACAGTTGAAATAAAAAAGAGATTACCACCAAATTTGACGAAGAACCATAAATACACTCTAGTAGGGGTATCTATTTCAAATTAAATAGAAAATCATAATGCCCTGCTTCTACATCAACAGTCTGCTCCTTAACACTCACTTTCTTCTTATTCTTTTTACATGAGACAGCATTATTAGGGATGCAAACTGTAGCCGTTGTTCCGGCAGGAACTGTCAATTGAAGATTCAACTGATTATCATCTTTCAACTTCCAATTAACAGCAATTGTGCCATAAGGTGATTCTTTCGTTACTTTTGCCCAGATCACACCGTTTGGTATTTGAGGATCGACATAGAAGTGACGATATCCAGGTTTAGCCTCGTCAAGACGTATTCCTCCTACAGCCTGATAAAACCAAGTACCAATTCCATTGTAACAATTGTGCACACGACTTCGTTCTCCGCTCCAATATTCCCAAGTCGCTGTCGCACCATGGTCAATCATATACAGATAACCGGGATAATCACGTTTCTTCATCATTTGATAGAAGAAATCCACTTGTTTATTCCGAACAGCCCATTCTGTCAAAATAGGTACTCCAACCAGACCAACAGCAATATGTCCTTTATATTTTTCTTCGGTCATCGTAACGACATTCTCTTTCACTTTATTGTACAAAGAATCAGGTACAACACCTACCAACATAGGATAGCACATATCCAACTGTGAGCCGGTAGAATAGATCCCTTCATCCGCACGGTAGAATGTCTGATGAATCAACTTATTGAGTTTTTCTCTACGGATAGCAAACTCTTCCGCCTCTTCTTTTTTGCCTAATGTTAAGGCTGTCTTATACATAGTGCCCAAGCATTCGCTGATAAAACAGTTACTTACCAAATCCACAGAAGCCTGATTACCAGCATCTACCCCCATAGGTGCCAGCCAATCTCCCAAATACCAGTCACGGTATTTGGTATCGGGCCAACGTTTCAGCAAACCATCTACTGTATACTTATCAACATACTTAAACCACTCTTTCATTTGAGAATAATATTTCTCAATCAAGCGGGGATCATTATAGTTGACATACGTTCTCCAGGGAGCCTGTACAAAGAATCCGCACCAATACGGACCACCGCCACCGGCACCCGGATTAGGACCAACATGCGGCAAACTTCCTCCTTCACGCATGGAGTCTCCCCATGTTTGCACCCAGTTTTCAAATGTTGGAGCTACATCGTACATCGTTTGCAAAGACATCGTTGAGGAGTTTCCATCCCCACCATATCCTGCACGTTCCAAATGCGGACAGTCTACCATATATCCACTAAAAGTCAGACATTTCATCGTATACTGAATCATTTGGTGAATAGCATTCAAGTCGGCATCCGAACATTCAAAAGTTGCGGTCTGTTTATAATCTCCATAAATTTGCATAGATTTCATTGCACCTGTTTCCGGTTTCTGTGGAAGATTGGATATTCGCACATATCGAAAAGCGTGATGATTGAATTTATTTCTGAAGTATTCTCCTTGCTTACCACCAGATATATAAATATCACTTTCACCTTGCTTGTCAAATTCACCGTCTTTCGTCAAATTATCACTATATTCCATAATAACTTCATGACCTGCCGGCAATATAGGCATTTGCATCTCAAACCATCCGGTCTGAACCTTTCCCATATCTACCAGCCAGAGACTTTCACCCAGCTTCTTTACAGACACAGCCTGCAAAATCTGATGTATCTTGTTTACCTCACACATTTGAGGGGAAGCGATATGATCGGGAACATTCACTTTCACAACAGGAATCCATTCCATTTTGTCTAAAGCCTGTGTTGAAAGATCTCGCGGAAGAATCCTTCCATCCACCCTCTCACCTCCAAACTGCAAAGCACGCCAAGTACCTGTATCCGAATAGCCACTTTCACGTCCGTACCATGATCCGTCTGTCTTCGTTACGACTTCCCATTTACCATTTCTCAACACATCCAATTCTGCTTTTACCAGCGGACCTTCATAAGCAGCTCCGAAAGTCGTCGTTTTATACCAACCTTGTCCTAGCCAGATAAGCAAATCATTTTCTCCTTCTCTTAAATAAGGAGTAATATCATAAGTAACAATTAGTGAACGTTTAGATAAATGTGATACAGCAGGGGTCAGAACGTCCTCCCCTACCTTTCTCCCATTGATATAAATTTCGTGATAACCTAACGTATTTACATGCAAGAAAGAAGTCTCCCCTTGAGTCAATTTTACTTTCTTGCGAAGAATAGGAGCACAAATCTTACCACCTTCAACAGAAGCCCCTATATATTCTCCTTGCATCTGTGACTGCTCCAAGATGCCAACTCCAAAACGGGCAACAGGACTCCATGAAGAAATTTGTTTTTTAGCATCCCAAACACGTACCCGCCAATAACACAAAGAACGAGAAGTTAAAGCCTTTCCCTGATAAGGTACCATAACCGAAGCATTGGATTTCAATTTTCCGATATTCCATAAATCAGCTTTATCCTGCACCAACAAAATACTATCCGAAGCTACCTGTATTTCATAATAAGTTTGCCCGCCTTTCCAGCCGTTCCCCTTTAACTTCCAACTGAAGTGAGGAGTCACATTATCAATCCCCAAAGGATCAATTAGATTCTCACATTTTAATTCCGCCAAATAGAAAGGCGAAGTTTTCTCATTTCCATATACTATCATCGACAGACAACAGAAATAACAAATCAAACCTAAACATAACAATCGTTTCATTCTATTCATCTTCTATTATTATTCAACTCTTGCCAGCCTCACTTTATGAGTGACAGGTTTATTGATTTTATAAATTGTTTCAACAACAGTCTTCATATAATTGCTCCAAACCTCCCGTATTTCGGGATTCATCGCTTTTATATACCAATCGTAGCTCATCCTAAGAAACCCGTCTTTAGGTAAGTACTCTTTTAGCCTATCGATAGCTTTCTGATCATCAGCAAACAGTAATCCTTCTTTTTTCAGGAATGAATATTCGGTCCACAAGTATTCTCTAAAACGTTTCTCCACTTCAAACCGTTCTTCATTCAGATACATGATTTTCGCAGCTTGTTGATATTGGGGAGTATTCGGGTAATCTGCCAAATTCACTCCATTCGCCAACTTTTCGGATGAGAGATTGTCAATAAACTGATTGTCTATAGTTAACCGATACATTCCTTTCTCTAAGTTTGTTACCTGAAAACGTTCCTGATTAAACTCTTCCATAAATGGAACCAACTGCATTGCATCGCGTTGTGACCTTTTATTTCCCCAGCCACTTCTAGAAATAGAATCCAGCGGATAAGGAAGAGCATACGCCAGATAATCAAAAGTCAGATCAGCTCCGTTCTTTTTCAGTTTTGAAATCTTACAGTTCTTATGGGTTATTACAGATGAATGATATGCATCAATAGATACTGATGACACTTCATCCCCAGCCAGTCCCTGTGCTTTCAGAAACAAATAGGCCATGACCATCTGTCCGTCATTATCCGGATGAATTCTATCTATCCTGCAGAATGTAAATGTAGAATCTGCCTCCTGCTCCTTTCTGCTTATCTCACGCATCGGTTGGTTAAAATCAACAAAACCCCAGCCATTCTTTTTAGCCGATGTACGTTGGGCATCTATGATTTTTAAAATGGCGTTATTCTTATTATGCAATATAAAATTATTAAACCGGGAAGTCTCATCATAAGGAGAACCGCCAATCAATACTTTCTTTATTTTATTTTTAGCCAGTAAGCGTTCTTCTATTTCCCGATAGCTTTCCAATGACTTTGCAATCCGTTGTTCCGACAGTTCTTTTGCATCGTCTTTCATGTAAATATCATAACCGGTATCATTCATACCGAAAGTTAGAGTCACATAAGTTGGTTTCCTGTTGAAAACATCATAGTCCAAGCGATCCTTCATATCCCACGCACTCTCTCCACCAATTCCGGCATTCATGATAGTAATCGGTTTATCCGGGAAACGAGTCATGTAATACAACCAGATAAATGAATGATAATGTCCGCCGTGAGTAATGCTGTTTCCTACAAATACGACACGTTCCCCTTCTTCAAACCGGGGTATTATTGTTTGTGCCTGTAAGTAATCACAATTTATATAAACTAAAGATAACAACAAGAGTATCCTCATTTTTAGTCTATTAGCCATTTTCTTTATTCTTTTAATCAAACCATAAAGATAACCGTACAACAATCAATCTGCTATATCCAGCTTATTCTTCTCTGTTTTCCCATACTGTTTCACCAATACACTTACGCCTCCTTTCAACAATTCGGGAGTTGCCTCCATAGTGATAACCTTTTCTTCACCAGGCATCAACGTCACATAATTATCGGACATAATAATTGGAAGTATTCGTTTTTGCGTAGTCTTATTAACAAGCCTCACCCGATTAGCAAAAGCCACAGTCCCGGAATTGTTCTTTACAGCGATCTTCATCTTTCCGTCAGACATCGATTTATCCACCAATCGGCAAGACAAAGCAACTTCCGGAAGTGTGTTCAGCAATGTATAGTCAAGATCTCTCACGCCATTCCGCCAATAGAAGTTTTCAGAGATTAGATTACCTTTGGCATCTATCAGTTCCAACTTGATAAAATGAAGCGGAGTCAGTTCTTCTATCTCTTTTGGTTTCTCACCGTAGATTTCGAAAGGGTTAAAGTTCAAAGAAAATGCTTCTGCAATGTTGCTGGCTGCCACATCGACCTGTTTTGTCTGTCCGTATGCAGGCACTTCTTTTCCATTCAAGTCATAAATTATAGCTTTAGCTATTGCACCTTTCAAATCCTTTGCTGTAGTATTTATTACTTTTATGCTATTATTGGAAGCATTCCATTGGATATGTAAAGGTTCACAAGCTTTTTTTGCTCCCCAATAAGCACCTGTAGGATCATAATAATAGTCATAAGTCTGCCATACAAACGAGGGATAAGCCGGATGGCTCATCCAGATCAGAAGTCCGGCTGCATCATTCCACATCTTATCGTTCCAAGCCTCATACATACCTTTCATCACTTCGAGATTCAGCATTTGCGCTTTCTCGCAGAATTCTTCCAGTCCGGATGATTCTCCGTACTGTGTGTTCACTGAATTCTTATAATTAACCGGGTTGGCATTAGACGCTTCCTTACCAAAGAAATGTTTGTTCCATACATTGTCATCATCATTCTTCAACTGCTCATCAGTAGGCAGAGGCCACCAGTCTTTTTGCGGGATAAACTCTTTAATGCTTTCAAATGTGGGGAAAGTGGCTGTTCCTATTTCTGTACGCATACCGTAACCGTAATCAATGCCATAAGGATAAGCCGGTGTATTAAATGCCAGATTACTGCCTGAAGTTTCAAAATGGTGTCTTGGAGGTTGATTTCCCCACCAACCACTTCCGGACAATCCATCCTGATTGGAGCAAGACTTATACATACGGTCATTATTGTCCTCCTTCGCAATCATTTCACGCAGGTAATTATCCAAATCAGGTGCCGGGTGCGTTTCATTAGCTCCACACCAAATAGCAATAGAAGGATGGTTTCTGAGGCGTCTGACTTTATCAAGGGCATTCGCTTTAAATGCTTCCGGTTGCGCCACGTCATTGTATGCTATATATAACCAGAAATCATTCCATACCATAATCCCATATTTATCACAATAATCATAAAATTCATCATCAGTAACACACCCTGTCCATAGACGGATCATATTGTAATTCATTTCCTTATGAAGTCTGATTTTCGTTTCATACTCTTTGCCCTGACAGCGAAGCAGATATTCGCTCATTCCCCAGTTTCCACCTTTCAGATAGATCTTCTGTCCGTTGATAAAGAATGTAAGAACAGGATATCCCACTACATTATCGACCATTTTATACTCATACTTCTTGATACCGAATGTCATTTCTTTTACATCCGACACTTTTCCATCTACAGAACAAGTCAGCTTGCAAGTATAGAGATTGGGATCACCATAACCATTCGGCCACCAAAGCCTCGGATGATCAACAACCAATTGCGCTATGTCATCTTTGTTAATAGATAGTCTGGCTGTTGTTCCTCCTTCTACCCGAATGTCTTTAGAGAAAGAAATATTCCCCGGCTGAATCACTCCGGATACAACGACTTCTTTGGGGGAAGAAGAAGCATTTCTAATATCTGTTGAGACAGAAAGCTCTGCTTTCTGCAAGGTCGGTAACTCTGAACGTACCCAAGGATCTTCCATCACTACATCTCCCGTTACCACAAGATAAGCATTGCCTGTGATACCAGCCAGACGTCCCGGTACGTATGGCATCCAGTCCCAACCGGCACCAGCCAGATAACTGGGGCTACACGCAACTCCATACGGGTCTTTAGCCTTACGCGTCTTTTTCTGATCGGCATCGGTAATCAGAACAGCTATCACATTCTTACCGGATTTCTTTATCAAATTAGTTACATCAAACTTCGAACGTAACATGTGACCGCTTACATCTTTAGTAGATGTTTTTGTTCCTGATATCTTCTCGCCATTAAAATAGAAATCGGCAAAGCGGTTCGTATTGTCGAAATGAAGCCATACCCGCTTCCCCTCCGAATAAGAAGACGGAAGTTCGAATTCCGTACGATACCAGAAAGGACGGTTATAAAACGTTTCGTCTACTTTATAAATATTATCGGCATAATTAGGATCAGGAACGATTCCTGCTTCAACATAAGCAATAAAAACAGTTCCAGGAACCACACCTTTAACGTAATCGGACATTTTAAATTCCGGAGTAGAAATCTGCTCTCCGGTTATGTTCTCTAAATCTGCCTGGGGTTTCACTTCCCAGATAATCCGAGGATTAGAGCTGTTCAAAGACATCCATGTACTCTGCTCTGCACACCCTGTCTGGATTAGAGCAAATATAACCGATACAATGATAAGCCCAAGTTTATTCATCATACTTTCAAGATTTTAAAGTAACAATTTGTTTTAGAGTATGTTATTCAATCAAAGTCCCCACTCAACATTAGGTTTATCACCCATAAACAGCTCCAATGTACCTCCGGCTGCAATGTCCGCAAAATCAAGATAACATTTATTGTATTCCTGACCGTTCAACAAGGCCTTTTGTATGTAGACGTTATTTATGCTGTTATTATGAGCTATCACCGTGAATTTCTTACCAGTATAATAGCTGGGATCAAGATTGAACTCTACTTTATCAAAAACCGGACTTGTAATCTCCATACGTGTATTTCCCGGACAGGAAGGATGAATACCGGAAGCAGCCAACACATACCACGCTGACATCTGACCTACATCTTCATTGCCAACAATTCCTTCAACTTTGTTTGCATAAGCCTTTTCACATGTATAGCGTGTCCATTTTTGAGTATACCAGGGAACTTCAAGCTGATTGAACAAAAAAGGAACGAAGTGCACAGGTTCATTCGCATGGTTATAATATTCATTCCACAGCATATTAGAAGGAGTTTTATTAAAGAAATCTGTTAAATCCGCAATAACTTTCTCCTTACCACCCATCAAGTTCACCATTCCCGGAACATCGTGAGGTACAAACCAACCTTGCTGATAAGAGTTTGCTTCTATACACCCATACCATTCTTTAAGACGTGCATTCTCCGGCCATTCTACCCATGCACCATCTGCTTTACGGGGACGGAACCATCCCTTTTCTTTATCAAAAATATGATGATATACCTGTCCCTTTTCATAGAAACATTTGGCATCGTCTTCTTTCCCCATAGCTTTCGCTAATTGAGATATACACCAATCAGTATAAGCATACTCCAAAGTTGTTGAAATACTCAATGGCTCCGGAGCATACCCCAATGAATCATTACCAAAACGACGGGATGTGTTAATGGCATAACGATACGCTTTCTCTGCATCATACGTACGAATCCCTTTGATATACGCATCTGCCAAAACAGACAAAGCAGGATTTCCCAACATACAGCCGGAATAGGAATTCAGCAATTCCCAACGTTCATAGTATTCGCGCCCACTCTGATCTGCCATAGTAATCAATGAGTTCAGTTCATCACTTACTAAACGCGGATTAATTATAGTCTGCAAAGGAAACTGACTACGAAATACATCCCATCCACTGAATATAGTACGTTTTGTAAAAGTGCTGTCAGCCGTATGTATTTTATAATCACCGCCTACATAACGTCCGTCTACATCTGTATAGATACGAGGATCAATCATCGTATGATACATGGCAGTATAGAATATCGTTTTTTCATCATCCGTACCACCGGATATCCGGACACGATTAAGTTCTTTATTCCACAATTCAGTAGCTTCCTGCTTTACTTGTCCAAAATTTTTAGAGGCTATTTCTTGTTCAAAGTTATTTGCAGCCCCCTCCATATCAACAAAAGAGATACCAACTTTCATCTCTACAGTCTCTCCCTCCTTCGTTGGAAATTCAGTAAAAAAGCCCAGATGTTTACCCGTCAGTTCTTTCTTGTCTTTTATAACCGGAGCTTGTGATACACGAGTCAAATAAGGAATACTCACTACTTCATCACGTTTCCGAACCCAATGCTCGGGAATATCTGCACTCCAAAAGCCATAATTAGTCAAAGGTTTACTAAATTGTGCATAATAATAAACGGTATAATCGGCTTTTCCTTCACCATTACCCCATCCACCACCATCAGGTGTGCACTTCATCCATCCTTGAATGGTGTAATCATCTACAACTTTAATATACTGCGAAGTAGATGTTCCCCCTACTCTACGAGCTAAATCAATCTGAATACGCGATTGGTCACTAGAAGGATAAGTAAAATGCAAAATTCCACAGTGCGGTGTCGCGCTACTTTCTACTTTGATATGATAATCAGTCAATTCTACCGAATAATATCCGGCCTTAGCCGTTTCAGTGGCTTTGTTATAAGCCGAACGATATCCTTTTATACTATCATTATTCTCTTTACCTGCCACTTTATATAATTCACCAGTTGTAGGCATCACAAGAAAATTGCCCAAATCACCAAACCATCCCACACCACTCATCTGGGTAAAGGCAAATCCTTCGATTGTCTTATGTTCATCACTGTATCCGGAACCGTTATCACCTCCCGTTATTGTATTAGGACTAACCTGTACCATACCATACGGAGTCGTAGCTCCGGGAAAAGTTTTACCTAATCCGTGATAAACACCGGCAGCCCCTGCACTAGTACTGGCACCAATAAACGGGTTTACATAATCAGTCGGAACCAAATCTTCCGATGCGGTATTGGTTGATGAGCAACCCGTCATCCAACACAAAAAGCAAACAATTAAAAGATTAGCAGTCGCTTTATACATAACAATAATCTAATTATTTTAAGTCAAACTAAGAACGAAAGTCTTAATACCAAAACGAGGCATTGAAATCGTCATTTCCGATTTACCTGCACGTGTTTTTATCTTCTTTCTTTCGATACATTGTCCATTCAAATCAACTTCCTCCACTCCGGATAATGGCATGTCAATGGTAACCTTTTGTAATCTTTCGTCTCCTTCAGAATTGAACAGGCGCAATAGTACCTTTCCATCTTTCATTTGAAGAGCACTCACTTGATAACCAGTATTCTGTAAATCAATAAATGATTTCGATTCCGGTTTTGCCACTGGATAGCAAGAATACAGCAATGGTTCATTCCAACAATCGCTATCATCTGCGATTGATGCTTTGTCCCATTTGCCACGATGAGGTATAATTGCATACTTCATCCTCAAAGGGTGTGTTATTTTATAATCAGGTCCCCAAAGTCCTCCACCCGAATATTGAGCAGTCAGTCCTAGCGGATAGTCCTCTCCATAAGAATAAGAAGTAGTATGGTCTGATAATAAAGCCAAAGCATAGTCGCCTTCCTGTTCAGCCAAGTCAACCCAATGAAGTATAATATTATGTTTGATTTGATCCCAAGAACCAAAGAAAGTATCAGTCAGTTTGCTTTCGCATACGTCAAACGGTGCATTTTTGTAAACGCGGGGAGCATGTAAATCAGTCGGGAATAATACGCTTAGTTTAAACCGATCGTCACAATAAGCTCGACGATTATCACGCCAACGTTCCTCTTTATATTCACCAATACCTACATTCTTTTTCCAGTCAACCGTCAAATCAAAATCGATCCGTCTCGTTCCTTTAGTGAGAGTGATTACTTGTGTAAACGGATGGGAAGCAATCTCACCCTCTATCTTAATTTTTTGCTCATATACATTATCCCTTACTACTGTCAGCTTGGCCGGAGTCTCTATAGAAGAACGAAATTTACCTTCTTCATAAAAAAAGCCTCGTAGCTCCCCTAAGGCATATTTCTCCGTTTTACCTGCAAAATCCTTATTCCCTTCTTTTTTAGCTATCAGGCTTTTTATGGTTCCTCCCTTTGATAAGTCAAAAACAATTTTATACATATCATTTTCAACCACGTATTCCTGTTTATTCACCTTATTACCTTCCAAAACGAATCTACTCTCCGAAGCCTCTTTCTTACCGGCTTCTTTCTTTTTTATACAATACGTGGAATAACCAAAGGGAGGAATCTCTGCCTCAAAAAATAATCTTATCTCTTTACCTCCATTTTCTACCAAACAACCTATATCTTTACCTTTCCAGTCATAAACACTTAAATCCGCATTTTCAAATTCCGTAGGCAGAAGAACACTTACGATTTCCTTTCTTCTCATTCCTAATGTATTAAAAACACGTATATATTGCTGTTGAGCATTATTTTGCGGAATAAACTTTTCATTAAAGCTCCGCATAGATGCCTCAATAATTCCATCTGCAAGATGATTGGTACTGTCTGTCCATCGCTTAATCTGATCAGCCCATGTTCCTTTCCTATTCAGTCCATTATAAGGCACAATCCATGAATCATGATGTTGTGCCAACATCAGTGTACGCCAAGCCTCATCCATATCTGCCTGTCGACAAATATATTTATTTTCCAGATAAGCCATTACAGACATTTTCTCTGCCATGACAATTCTATTTTCTGAAGCGCGTACTTCTTGCGCTATTTTTTGCAAAACCTGACTTCCCCACATAAGATTCACATGTATATCTTCCTGTGAAAAAGACCAATTATCATCCGTTTTTCCGATGGAGACATTTTCAATATAATCTCTCCATGTCATATATATAGAGTTATTTTTTGTGTTCTTTCCACTTCCCAGCCATGGGCCGTTTTTCCATCCCGCATCCTGAAAACACATACCAACAGGATGCTTGATACCTGCGTTACGGCAATCTTTTAAATAAGCATCCGAATTTCCCCAAGCAGTTGTCTGCCAAGTTGATCCCGGCTCCAGTTTTTCACAAGCATATCTGGGAACAGTCAATATTGCAGTCCCGTCCGGTCCCACCCAATTAACCAATTCTCCGCCATAAGCAGCAGTATACCCTCCCCAACAGGTGTTGGGACATTTTAATACAGCATATTTAAAGCCGAATTGTTTAAGGATTTGTGGCAAGCAACTTGTGAAGCAAGGTTCTTCTACCGAATAGGTTACAAAATCTACCTCCGGAAAATGTTTGTTTATTTTAGCAATACCATATTGAAACTGTCTTATTATACTCTCTCCCGAGATATTATAGCAATAAGGCTGTGCATAAGTAGGATTCGTAAACTCTACCTGATTACTAGTAGCCATCTCTTTAAAACGCAAATAAGCCTCCGGAGTCTGTACTCTGACTGTATCCCATGTTTCAGGCTCTATCTCCATACAAATCCGCCAGTCCGGATGCATAGCCAGCTGATCCACAATAAATTGAGTTTTCCACTTTACCGGATAATGTCCATATATCCCGCCATGATACCCATCAACAAAATAAGCTTGTTGAGAATAAACATTTGCATAAAAGAAAACAGTCAGTAATATGATATAAATTTTACTCATAGTATCCTAAAGCTATTTATCTTTGTGTTGCTCCATTCTACGCATAAATTCATATAATTTATGTTGGACAACTTCTTTATTATTTTCATATTCCGGAGATATCCAATCAACGAGTGCCAGCAAAGTCTGATTTTCTATAAATTCTTCCTTCAGCCTTTCGTTGTTTTCCACTTCTATGAGAAACTCTGTTTTTTCATCAGAAGTAAATTCATCCGCAAAATATTTATTCAGACAATTCTCCATATACACAGTCCTTTTTTATCAAAGAACGATTATCTCAATAAATACCCCTAAAAAATACCGATAAAATCATTAAAAAGTTATGCAGCCAATGTTACATTGAGTTTTGCTCTCAACTTTTTTAGTGCTATTCCCATCTGACATTCCACTGTATTTACCGAAATGCCTAAACGTTCGGATATTTCCCTATACTTCAATCCTTCCATGCGACTTAACAAAAATATGTCACGACATCTTTTAGGCAAACTATTGATAGCATCCCGTATCAGGTTCTCCATCTGATTTCTTTCTGATATATCATATACATCAAAACGATCCAAAGATTGCAATTTCAGATTCAACTCAATCTCAAAAGAAGCCTTCACATTCTCGACATACTTTTGCTCGAATACTTTATGCTTTAAATAATCCAAACATTTGTTTCTCACAAGTCTGAAAAGATAAGCATTCATATTCTCAATATGATTCATTGACTCTCTCTTTTCCCATAAGTCTGTAAACACATCTTGTGTTATGTTCTCAGCATCCTCTTCCGACATCACAAATTCTTTTGCAAACCGAACTAGCTTGGGATAATAAATAAGATACAATTCTGAAAAACTCATAGTTGTGTGTTTCTTTAGATTAGTATTCAGTTATCAAAAATCTTGTGATGCAAATATAGA
>OOAO01002342.1_pt1 | contig 12847 bp, 10 predicted proteins | sample 1671821 | NCBI WGS metagenome assembly OOAO01 (sample SAMN06348196, study PRJEB24527) | human gut metagenome | biome: human gut; feature: ankylosing spondylitis patient; material: feces | host: Homo sapiens | place: China | collected 2015-10 | reverse complement strand
TGGTGTGAGAGGACGGCGGTTAGTCACCGCCTCCTACTCGATATACGATGAGCCAGCCTGCTCGATTTTGCGGTGGGCGCACTTGTTTGACAAAATTTTATAAAAATATGAGACGAATCGTATGGAAAATATTGACGGTGCCTTTGCTTTTTTGGTATAATAAATGATACGGATAGTATAAAAACAAAATTGGATTTTACATTTGCAAAGGGTTGGGAAATATTTGAAATTTTGCAGGATATAGAAAGGCATGAGGGTTATGAAGAAAAATACAAAAGCATGGAGTGTAAAGATGAGACTGGCCTTGCTGGCACTGGCGGCACTGGTGTGGATCGCTGTGCCGGTGAGTGCGAGAGCGGAGGGGGAAACAGTAGATACCTGGGATGGCACAGCGGTAGCTTTTACCCAAGGTAGAGGCACAAAAGAAGAACCCTGGCTGATTGAAAATGCAGAGCAGCTTGCGTATCTGGCGCAGCAGGTGAATAATGGCACGGATTATGAAAGGGAGCATTTTCTGCTGGTTTCTGACCTTGACCTTAGCGGTGAGGAGTGGACGCCGATAGGTACAGGTGGCAAGTCTTTCTGGGGAGGCTTTGACGGCGGCGGACATACAATAACCGGAATGACAATTACAGGAAAGGAAGCCTCCTATGTGGGTCTGTTTGGAGAGTGCCACAACTTTACCGCTGATTCCAGCTATATAAAAAGTGTCACAGTAAAGGGGGCTAATATTTCTGGTAAAAGCTTTGTGGGCGCAATTGCTGGAGTAGGAGCAAATATTTCTGACTGCTATAGTATCGAAAACACGATTTGTGCGAGGCGGCAGGTAGGCGGTGTATGCGGAAGTCTGATAGGAAATATTTCCGGCTGCTACAATAGCAGTTCAGTAAGTGGAATTTCTACAGCAGGCGGAATCATGGGCACTGCCAGTTATGAAGGAAACGTTGGAAACGGCGTAGTTCAATACTGTTATAATATAGGTGCTGTAACAGTTTCTCAACAGGATAGCTATGTAGGTGGTATTACCGGTGCATCAGCGAATAGGTATGACATCAGTAATTGCCTGAATTGTGGTAAGATTACAGGGAATGGCAAAAATGTTGGTGGCATAGCTGGAAGCACGGATTCGAATGATATGAACTTTATCGGCAACTGCTATTACAACAGTGATTTGAATAATGCCGGGGTGGGAGAAGGAGCAAGCGATAAGGTGATTCCCCTGACTACCAGCCAGCTTTGCGGTGCACTTCCGGAGGGCTTGAATTCTACAATCTGGAATGAGGGCAGTGTCGATACCAACACTGCAGTGGCTACAGGTACAGGAAGTAGATTTGGTACAGCCAAAGGGACTTACATCAATCTGACAAAGGTGACAAAGATCGGAGAGATGAAGGCTGCTTCCGTACCGGTTTATAACTATGTTACAACGAATGGCGACGACTGGGATATCTATACCCTGATCACCACGGCGGAGGAATTCGTAGCCATCGGACGGGATGATACAAAATGGAGCGGAAACTACGTCTTGGAGAACGATATAGATGTGAGCGGAGTACAACTCAGTTCCATTGGAGATCCAGGAACTCCGTACACAGGAAAATTCAGTGGAGACGGACATACGATAGGCCATATCGATATGACAGAAGATAAGCAGACTTATAGTTCTGGTTTATTTGGCACAATAGGCTATTCAAAAACCCTAAACAGTGAAAAAGAAAGCGGTAAGGTAATGCTGTTGGCTGCCAACGGAGCCATCGTTTCGAGTGACATTGCAGGAGGAATTTGCGGAAATTTGTCTGTGGGTGAAATTTATGGCTGCTCCTTTACTGGAACGGTAAAAGGGCATACAGCAGGTGGAATCTGCGGCAATGCCGGACAAGGTACTATGATTTCCCAGTGCTTTTTTGAAGGAGACGTTCAGGGAAGATCTGCGGCGGCAGGAATCTGCGGCAATAGTCCATTTACAGTTATCGATCATTGCATTAGTATAGCTGCTATTGCAGGTGATGGAGATCGTGCAGGAATAGTGTATAGTGGAGATAGAGGTGCAACAAATTGCTATTTCAATAATGATGTTTATGATGTAAAAGAAGAGGAAGAGGGGAAACGGGGACGTTCTACCTTGCAACTGACCTCACCCGACTTCTTTGAAAAGCTAATAAAAGATGAGGGTTTTAACCCTGACATCTGGACGAAGAAAGCCAACGATAAAGAGACCGGAATCGCCTACTATCCTTCTCTTGGGGAGAATAACGCAGTTGGTGTAAAGTACACCACGGGTCTGCTGTTCGAGAGAACAGATAACGCTATTCCCACCTATGGACAAGATATTACTTTTAATGTAAAGGCACTGGTAAACTTTGTGACAAACGGAAAGAACATCTCTGCGGAAGATACGGAGGGCAGCTTTGAGATCCGGATCGAGGATACCCCGGTGGTAAATGCGGCAGAATTCTGGGACGGCACCGCAACCTACAATGCGCGGACTGCAGGTGCGACCACGTTTACCCTCGTCTACAAAGGAAATGACAATTCTTTCTTCTCTGAGAAGACGAAGAATCTGATCGTTGACATCGCCCCGGCTCTACTTACTGTAGAAGGTGAGGGCATTGCCGGTGGAACCTATGGCAATAAGCTGAGAGAACTCAAAGTGACCGGATTGTCGGCAAAACTGGGGAGTGAGACAATTGATGGAACCTGGCAGATCCAGAGCGATGATGACAAGGTTCCTTATGTCGGCGACAGCGAGACCTACACGGCGACATTTATTCCGAAGTATCCAGAATACTATCAATCTTTGACGAAACCGGTGAAATTGATGATTCAACCGACATCGGCCTGGAACCTTGAAGATCTGGAACTGCAATACAGCTGGGCAGCCAAGGAAGAGAGGGCCGTGCAAATACCGGGGCTGTCCGAAGATCTGGGAAAAACAGGAATGACTGTTATAACGAGAGAGGATTCAGAGAACATTTTGGCAGCAGATTCCAAGGTTGAATATTCGGAAGGAAAGCTGATATTTACCCTGGGAGAAAATACTGTGGAAGATATCGGCAAGACTGCCACATTATTGGTTGAATTACAGTCACAGAATTATGAGAATTTCCATGTTTGTGTGCACATCCTTCGCACCGCAAGAGCAGACCGCGAGGATACCCCGGATCCGGATGCCTTTGACATGACCTTTACCGTCAGCGGCAATGATCTGGCGGCGCAGATCACCACAGATCGCACTGACGTGGAATTCAGCTTTGATGGAACGGACTGGGGACAGACCAAATCCACCGGAGTCGGTCACAACGAGAAGGTGACTGCACAGATCCGCTATGCGGAAACCGATGATTATAACGCAAGCCCCGCCGTATCGAAGACATGGAACTCCGGTCACGGCCCGCTGAACCGCCACGACCGGGTGGAACCCACCTGTCAGGCAGAGGGCAGCATCGAATACTGGACCTGCGACGTCTGCGGACTGTATTTTGCATCCGCGGACGGAAGCAAGAGCATAACAGCGACAGAGATCGTTCTTCCGAAGACGGATCATAGCTGGGCAGAAGGATATCTGTCCGATATGACCGGACACTGGCATAAGTGTGGTGTCTGTGGAATCACCAGCAATACGGAAAAGCATGCATCCGGTGGCGCGGCCACCACAGAACGGGCGGAGATCTGTACCGTCTGCGGTTATGAGATCGCACCGAAGAAGCCTGCTGCCAGTAACGACGATGACGATGATGACGACGATGACAGCAGTCAGGCGTCCAATACGGACCGGAAGGCCACGGGCGCGGCAACACCTCCCGCAGCCACGGCAACGCCTGCCACACCCGGTGTGGTAAAGCCTTCTGTAATTCCCGTGCCCCCGACAACACCCGCTGCGGACGAAAACCGTAAGGAAGATGCGGCAAAGCCCTCCGGGGAGGCACAGGACACGCAGGAATCGAGTGGAGAAGCACCGCAGGAGGAGCGGATAGATTCCATGACCGCCCAGACTTCCGACTCTCAGGAATCCGGCACAGAGCAGATAACGGAGACCTCCGGTAAGGGAACGAACGCAGGCCGCGTGGCGGCAGCGGCAGCAGCCGGAGCCGTAGTGGTCGGCGGTGGCGGCGCAGCTGTCTACGTGACCATGATCAAAGGAAAGTTTAAATTCAAATAACGTATGATAAGATGATAAGCGAACCTCAGAGGCCCGGTGCTTCTGAGGTTTGTTTTGCCATAGGGGAGAAATCTGCCGGAAATTACAACAAACTATTTTCAGATGAAAATAAATGTATTAAAATAGAAATAAGTATTGGCAGAACGAAGACAGTTTTGCATAGTTACAGCAAACGCAAGAGAAAATAATGAAATATAGAAAACGGAGGATCCTACGATGAAGAGAATCGGAATGTTGACGAGCGGTGGTGACTGCCAGGCATTAAATGCTGCCATGAGAGGTGTGGTGAAGACCCTGGCGAACAGTAAGGAAGAGGTCGAGATCTATGGCTTCCTCGATGGCTACAGAGGACTGATCTACGGTAATTTCCGCATGCTGACAGACAAGGATTTCTCCGGCATCCTTACCAAGGGCGGCACGATCCTGGGAACCTCCCGTACCCCCTTCAAGACGATCCAGGATCCGGATCCCAACGGGCTGAACAAAGTGGAAGCCATGAAGCAGAACTATTACAAGCTGCAGCTGGACTGCCTTGTAATTCTCGGTGGTAACGGCACCCACAAGACTGCGAACCTGTTGCGCAAGGAAGGACTGAATATCGTGACCCTGCCCAAGACCATCGACAATGACCTGTGGGGTACTGATATGACCTTCGGTTTCCAGAGCGCAGTAGATATTGCAACGGATGCCATCGACTGCATCCATACCACAGCAGCTTCCCACGGCAGAGTATTTATCGTGGAAGTTATGGGACATAAAGTAGGGTGGCTGACCTTGAATGCCGGAATGGCAGGCGGTGCGGACATCATCCTGCTCCCGGAGATCCCTTATGATATCAATAAGGTGATCGAGAAGATTGAAGACAGGGACAAAAAAGGCTGCCGTTTTACCATTATCGCTGTGGCTGAGGGTGCAATCTCCAAGGAAGATGCTGCCCTGACCAAAAAAGATTACAAGAAAAAGATGGAAAAATATCCGTTCCCTTCCGTATCTTACGAAGTGGCTGCACAGATCCAGGAGAAGACCGGCAGAGAAGTACGTGTCACCGTACCCGGCCATATGCAGAGAGGCGGAAGCCCCTGCCCTTACGACAGAGTATTTGCCAGCCGTCTGGGCTCCGAGGCAGGCAAGCTGATCCTGGATAATCAGTATGGATTCATGGTAGGTTACAAGAACCGTGAGATCGTAAGGGTTCCGTTAGAGGATGTAGCGGGCAAGTTAAAGACCGTGGATCCCGATGCTACCATCGTACAGGAAGCGAAGCTGCTGGGCATCTGCTTCGGCGATTAAGACAGAAAATTAATGAGTAACTATTTTCGCCAAGCATCTGCTAACATTTGATGTCTCTGAATAGTTACAAGGAAGAGAGAAAAAACATGTCATATACAGCACTATACCGGAAATTCCGCCCGGACGCTTTTTCCGATGTCAAAGGTCAGGAGCATATCGTGACGACATTGAAGAATCAGCTGCGGGCGAACCGGATCGGCCATGCGTACCTGTTTACCGGAACAAGAGGTACCGGTAAGACCACGGTGGCCAAGATTTTTGCGAAAACAGTGAACTGCGAACACCCCACAGAGGACGGCCCCTGTGGGGAATGCCGTATTTGTAAGGCAATCGCAGCAGGAGCCAGCATGAATGTCATCGAGATCGATGCGGCTTCCAACAACGGTGTGGACAATATCCGTGAGATCATCGACGAGGTATCCTATTCTCCCGCGGAGGGAAAATACAAGGTCTACATCATCGACGAGGTGCATATGCTCTCCCCCGGAGCTTTCAACGCATTGTTAAAAACGCTGGAAGAGCCGCCCTCTTATGTTATTTTTATTCTGGCGACCACAGAGGTGCACAAGATCCCCATTACGATCCTGTCCCGCTGCCAGAGATATGATTTTAAACGAATCTCCATTGATACCATCACGGATCGTATGAAGGAACTGATGGACACGGAGCAGGTACAGGTGGAGGACAGAGCTCTGCGCTACATTGCGAAAGTAGCGGACGGTTCTATGCGAGATGCCTTGAGCCTGTTGGATCAGTGTATTGCCTTCCATCTGGGCAAAGAACTGACCTACGATATGACCCTGGATGTGCTGGGGGCAGTGGATACGGAAGTGTTCAGCAGGTTGCTGCGCTTCGTCATGGACCGGAATGTGTTAGGCTGCATTGAACTGTTGGAAGAGATCGTCATGCAGGGCAGGGAACTGGTACAGTTTGTCACGGACTTTACCTGGTATCTGCGGAATCTGATGTTGGTACAGACAGCGGATAATCTGGAGGATGTCATAGACATGTCTACGGACAATCTGGCGAATCTGAAGGAAGAAGCTTCCATGCTGTCCATGGACCAGATCATCCGCTATATTCATATTTTCTCCGAACTGTCCGGCCAGATCCGCTATGCGGCACAGAAACGTATTCTGGTAGAGATCGCGCTGATCAAGCTGTGCAAGCCGGAGATGGAGACGGATCAGGAGGCTGTCCTGGATCGTATCCGACAGGTGGAGGAAAAAGTGGAAAACGGCATTGTCGTTACGGCGGCGCAAATGCCTCCCGGAGCACAGGGAGTGCCGCAGGCCGGTGTGGCAAAGCCGAAGCCACAGTTGCCGAAGGCGGTCCCCGAGGATATCCAGGAGATCGTACGGAAATGGCCGGCCATCGTGGGAAATGCCGAGAATCCCATGAAGATGTATCTGAAAAACGCCCGATTAAGTCTGGGTGGAGACAACAAGCTCATGGTGGTGTTGGAGGACGGACTGGCTTCCGATTATTTCAAAGGAGAAGCTCACGAGCAGAACAAGCAGCAGCTGGAAATGCTGTTGTCCGATTTTTCCAGCAAAGAGATTGAAGTGACGATCCAGACGGTGGAAAGCAGCAGAGAATTCGAAGATAACTATGTGGATCTCAGTAAGGTCATCAACATGGAGATCGATGAGGAAGAGTGATCCTGCGTGAATTTGGGATTGCGGCAGACTTGCAGATAAGGTAAGATAGAATAATAACTCAATTATAAATAATATGGAGGAAACAGCAACATGGCAAAAAGAGGTGGATTTCCCGGAGGCGCAATGCCCGGTAATATGAATAATCTGATGAAGCAGGCACAGAGAATGCAGCGTCAGATGGAAGAAGGACAGAAGGAACTGGAGACCAAGGAGTTCTCCGCATCCGCAGGTGGAGGAGCTGTGGAAGTGACCATCAACGGTAAAAAAGAGATCACATCCATCAAGCTGGCAGAGGAGATCGTGGATCCCGAGGATATCGAGACTCTGCAGGATGCTATCGTGGCAGCAGCCAACGAAGCACTGCGCAAGGCGGATGAAGCCAATGCAGAACTTATGGGCAAAATGACCGGAGGATTAGGAGGATTTCCTTTCTAATGGAACTCTACAGCGGACAGATCAATAAATTAATAGAAGAACTGGCAGCCCTTCCGGGGATTGGCAGTAAGTCCGCACAACGACTGGCTTTTCACCTGATCAATATGCCGAAGGACCGTGTGGACAGACTGGCAAACGTCATGATCGAAGCCAGAGCCAATGTCCGCTATTGCAAGGAATGCTATACTCTGACGGATAAGGAACTCTGCCCGGTGTGTGCGAATCCCAGACGGGATCATCGTACCATTATGGTGGTGGAGAACACCAGAGATCTGGCGGCTTATGAGAAGACCGGCAAATATGAGGGCGTGTACCATGTACTGCATGGTGCCATTTCTCCGATGCTGGGTGTGGGACCCGGTGACATCAAGCTGAAGGAACTGATGGAACGCCTGCAGGGTGATGTGGAGGAGGTCATTATCGCAACCAATTCCAGCCTGGAAGGTGAGACCACGGCAATGTATATCAGCAAGCTTATCAAGCCCACAGGAATCAAGGTGACCAGAATTGCCAGTGGTGTCCCTGTAGGAGGAGATCTGGAATATATTGATGAGGTAACATTACTCCGCGCTTTAGAGGGCAGAGTGGAATTATAGACAGTATGCATGAAATAAAAATGGATAAAAGTGGGAGGGAAAGACAATGGCAGTAACAAAAAGTTTATTTGGGAAAAGCCCGGAAGGGAAAGAGATCTCGCTGTATACCCTGAGTAATAGTAAGGGTATGAAGGCAGCGGTGACAGATCTGGGCGCTACTCTGGTGCGCGTACTGGTACCGGATGCCGCGGGCAAGGCGGACGACCTGGTGCTGGGATTTGACAATGGTGAGAGCTATTACGGCAACGACAGCTTTTTCGGCACGGTGATCGGCCCCTGTGCGAACCGTACCGGCGGTGCAGAGTATACGCTGGATGGCGTTACTTATCAGCTGGACAAAAATGACGGTGCCAACAATTTACATACCCATAAGCAACTGGGATTCCATAAGAGACTCTGGGATGCAGAGATCGGAGAGAACAGCGTGACATTTTCTCTGGAGGATGAGGATGGGCAGCTGGGATTTCCAGGCAATAAGAAGGTATCCGTAACCTACTCTCTGAGTGAAGAGAATGAGCTGACTCTGCATTACCATGCTTCCAGTGACAAGAAGACCATTATCAACCTGACCAACCATTCCTATTTCAATCTGGACGGTCACGGTGCAGGCAGCATTGAAGAGCATGAACTGTGGCTGAGAGCCTCTCACTTTACTCCGGTGGCAGCAGGATCGATCCCTACCGGTGAGATTCGTGCGGTAGCAGGCACACCCATGGATTTTACACAGCCCAAGAAGATCGGCAGAGACATCCGGGAAGATTATGAGCAGTTACTCCTGACCGGAGGCTATGACCATAATTTCGTGATCGATGGATGGAACGATGACGGTACATTACGGCATATTGCCACAGTAAAAGGCCCGAAGAGCGGCAGAGTTCTGAAGGCATACACCACCCTGCCAGGAGTGCAGTTTTATGCAGGCAATTTTATTGATGTACAGCCCGGAAAAGATGGGGTGACCTACGGCAACCGCTGCGGTTTTGCATTGGAGACCCAGTATTTCCCGGATACCATTCATCATGAGAATTTCCCCTCCTATGTATTTGGCGGGGAGAACGGCAGAGAATACGATTCTGTTACCGTATATAAGTTTGAAGCATAGCTAAGAATACATAGAATATGGTGCAAACTTTGTCGAACTGTTTTTGAAGAGGTGCGACAAAGAACGCTAAAATACCTCCTGTGCGGATGCTATAGTTAGTGATAACTGATAGAAACGGCATGGGAGGTGTTTTTTGTATGGAATTACCGAAGAACATAACGCAGATCGGAGAGGCGGACAAGCACTGCAGAATCTATGTGGAAGATTATGTGGTATCTTACATAAAACAAATGAATGGAATGGCACAGAACAAGGATATTGCCATAGCATTATACGGCAGGAAGACAGCAGAGGACGGTGTGGCATATCTATTCGCCTATGGCTCCGCAAAGCTGAATTTCCTGCAGAAGCCGGTGCGGCACCTGTCTCAGGCGCAGGAACAGGAGATTGAGAAGCTGCGGAGAAAGTATTTTTCGGAAATGACCTTTTTAGGCTACCAGATACTGAATGGTGAGATGGTGGAAGGTTTCCAGATCTGCGAACAGGAGATCTGCCGGTATGTGGCGGGGTATGCGCAGTTCTATGAAAAAAATGACAGTATGCTGGCGTATATGTTGGAGAACCGGGGGGAAGAGGCAGAACCGGAGAAGGTGGATCAGGAAAAATACGAAGTGGTGAAGAAACGGCAGGAGGAACGCAGACAGAGACAGGAGAGCGGAAATGCCTCCCGTGCCGCCGGACATACGGAGGATACATCCGTGGAATACCGCAGAGCTGCGGCAACCAGGCGTAAGGAGCCGGATAATATTATACCTATGCCAACGGCGGGGCTGCGTCGGATGAAAATGGCGGCTACCGGTGTCTTTGTTCTGCTCTGCGTGATGGCATTGGCATTGATGCAGCAGGAAAGCACCGGAGAATCCCTGGGGGAGACAGCCAGGCAGGCCATGAGCAACCTGATGGAGCAGAAACTGCCGGATGCGGTGGAGGAACAGAGCCAGATCAGCACACTGGTGGCGGAGGACAAGCTGGAGGATGCCCTGCGACAGGAAAATGCTGCGGCGGGAAATACTACTGGGACTGCAGCAGAGACAGTGATGCCGGAAGGCACGGAAAATGCATCAATGGATGGAACAGGAAACAGTGCTGTAGATCCGACGGAAGATAATACGGGCAGTGTAGCGGATGGAACCTCTGCGGACAGCAATGTCACAAAAAATACGACAGATGTGACGGAGGCAACAGAACAGAACACGACACAGGAAACAACACAGGATGTGACACAGACTGCAGAATCTGCAGTGGCAGAGACTCCCACAGTGGAGGCCGTTTCTCAACCCACACATTATACTATCCGGAGAGGGGACACACTGATCGGTATTTCTCTGCGGAACTACGGCAGCAACAGTAAAGTATCTGAGATCTGTTCCCTGAACGGTATTGCTGACCCCGATGATATCAAGATCGGTCAGGAAATCCTTCTCCCGTAAAAAACTTATTTTCAAAAAGGGGAAGTGTGTTATACTGTAACTACATGAGCAAAAAGCAGACTGCGCCGCAGTAATTTTGCGAATGCGATTCTTAATAGTTACGATAATACATAAGGAAACAGATACATGGCAGCAGATATCAAGAATTATCTGAAGGAAAAAGAAAAGCGGCAAAAGAGTCAGGATGACTATAAGAAAAAGATCCGTAAACACCGGCTGAATATTGTGTACCGGGTGCTGCTGGTGGTGGCGGCTTTGGGAGCGGCACTTGCTCTTGTGGTGGTACAGGCAAAGAGACATATCTATACGGGATATGACACCGTATCTTCCATTAGCCGGGAGGTCTCATCGGATGCCACAGACATACGGTTGAAAAACAGTATTCTTACATATAGTAAAGACGGCGCTCACTGTACGGATGCCAAGGGAAATGTAAAGTGGAATCAGACTTATGTGATCCAGGATGTGAAGATCGCTACTTGTGGCGATGTGGCAGCTATCGGCAGTTATAACGGCCGTGAGATCTACGTGCAGAATACGGACAAGCAACTGGAAACTATTACAACGACCATGCCGATCCGAAATATCACAGTAGCGGAAACGGGAAGAGTGACAGCGGTGCTGGCAGATACGGATGTAGCCTGGATCATGACTTACGAAGCGGACGGGACCAACAGCTATACGGGACAGGCACATATGACGGACGGAGGGTATCCGGTATCCATCAGCCTGTCACCGGACGGAGAGCTTCTGGCGATCAGTTACCTGTATGTGGATGCAGGCGTAGTAAAAAGTAATGTGACATTCTACAATTTCGGACCGGTGGGCGAGAATCAGAGCGATTATATGGTCAGCGCATATTCTTATTCCGACCTGGTCGTGCCGAAAGTGCAGTTTATGAATAATGATACAGCGTTTGCGGTAGGAGACAGCCGCCTTATGATCTATTCGGGTACCCAGAAGCCTGTGACGGCGGGAGAATACCTATATGACGACGAGATCCAGTCGGTTTTCTACAGTGATAAATATGTAGGATTGGTGTTCCTTTCGGACCAGGCGGAGACCAAGTACCGCATGGATGTGTACAATACTTCGGCGGCAAAGGTGGGCAGCTACTATTTTGATGTGGATTATACGGATATTTTCTTCGGGGATGATGACATGGTGATCTACAACGAATCGGAGTGCCAGATATTTACAACGGACGGTGTGGAAAAATACCATGGCAGCTTCGGTAAGAGTGCCCGGCTTCTGCTTCCTGCAGGAGGTTCCTACAAATATTATCTGGTGACAGATAGTACAATAGATACGATACAGTTAAAATAAAGGAGTATACCAATGAATCTGAATTTATTACTGGTCATCATGGCAGTAGTATTGATCTGCATGGTGATGGACGGCTACAAGAAGGGAATGGTAAAATCCCTGATCTCTCTGATCTCCCTGCTGATTACCTGTGTGGTGCTGTTCCTGATCGGGAATGGTCTGAGCAGTTACTTTGATGGAAAGATATTCAATGTGATCCTGACAATACTGTTGCTGGCGGCGATCGGTTTGGTGCATCATCTTCTTAATATCGTATTTTTCTCGGCAAAGATGATCGTGAAACTACCTATAGTACATAGCCTGGACAAATTACTAGGTATTGTGGTTGGAATCTTAGAAACTGTTCTAATTGTTTGGACAATATACGCATTTAATATCTTCAGAGACCTGGGAACCCTGGGCCAGGTGATCGTAGATTATACCAGAGACAGCAGAATACTTACATGTTTGTATGAAAATAACTATCTGGCATATCTGGTGGAACAGCTCGGACAAAAGCTTCCGTTCTTTATAAAATAGTAAAAAACAGAATAGAAACATGGCAAAAATCCCCTGTTTATGCGGAATTGACGTAGCAGGGGATAATTTGTGCAAAAAATTCGAAAAATAGTGTTGACAAGTACAGTGGGGGATGATATACTCAGATTCGTTGTTGAGGCAGCACCGAGACAACACAACAGCTCGAAAGAAACTTGAAAAGATTTCAAAAAAAGTTGTTGACAAAGTCTGACAGATATGTTAACATAAATACCTGTCACGGAAAACAAAGTTTTCCAAGACGAAAAAAGATTTCAAAAAAGTTGTTGACAAACGAAAGCGGTTATGATAAGATATCAGAGTTGCCGCTG
>OOAO01002334.1_pt1 | contig 12888 bp, 10 predicted proteins | sample 1671821 | NCBI WGS metagenome assembly OOAO01 (sample SAMN06348196, study PRJEB24527) | human gut metagenome | biome: human gut; feature: ankylosing spondylitis patient; material: feces | host: Homo sapiens | place: China | collected 2015-10 | reverse complement strand
TGTGAACAAATGAAGGAAGTTGCTATTGCCAACTGCAAATCCAATCTTCAGCGATCAGCAGTTAAAGATGTAACGAAAAATGTTTTGCTCAGTTGGGGAATTTTGAAAAAAGATGAGAATGAAAAAATCTATCCGACAAATGCGTATATTTATTTAACGGGACAAGGCGGACTCCGTTCCATGATACAGTGCGCTGTGTTTAAGGGAACGACGCGAGCTGTCTTTTTGGATCGACGTAATTATGAAGGACCGCTTTGGAAGCAAGTAGAGGAAGCGGTGCAGTTTGTCCTTAGAAATATTCGTATGGGATGTCGGCTGGAAGGCGTATATCGACAGGATATTTATGAACTGCCGCCGGATAGTATCCGTGAGTTGATCGTTAATGCAGTTATGAATTGCAGTTACATTCAGAATTCTAATATTCAGGTGGCAATTTATGATGATCGCTTGGAGATCACATCTCCTGGTGGATTGCTTCCTGGCGTAACGATTGAGTTGATGAAGGAAGGATTTTCAAAAATCCGAAATCGTTCGCTTGCTAATGCTTTTGCCTATATGAACCTTGTGGAAGCATGGGGAAGTGGTATTCCGAAACTTATGCAGGCTATGCAGGAATACGGATTGCGTGAACCGGAATTTATTGATATGGAAGTAGCTTTCCGCATCAATCTTTATCGCGGCCAGAATGAGGTCATTGAGGTCAAAAATCGAGATCATGACCTCAATCATGGGTCAAATGATCTCAATCGTGAGCCCGATGATCTCAATCATGAGCCTGTTGACCTCGATCGAGATCCCAATGACCCCAATCATGATCCCAAAGATGACCTTGAAATTCAATTGTCAGAAATGATTTATAAAAATCCGGAACTGACTCAGAAAGAATTAGCAAAAGCGCTTGCAGTTTCTACGGCAACGATTAAGCGTATGCTTACAAAAATGCAGCATGAAGGTAAAGTTATCCGTGAGGGGTCTAATCGAAAAGGAAAATGGATATTGACGGATAAAATGAAATAGGATTGATGATTTGATTGGAAAAGGCAAATGAATTTACCGGCTTTTTTAAGAAAATCAGACGAACTTACAGAACAGTTATCAAAGAAACAAGTGATTGCTGTTATGTCGACATATCACAAAAGATATCCTAGACGGAGTGCGTTCATACATGAATTAATAGAATTTGGATATGTGAAATGAACGATTCTGAACTTTTCTTGTGTCCGGGAGCGGCTTTTTCGCACTTGCGGACATCTCCCACATGTGATATGATGGGAACGACAAAAGTGTCGGAAAAACCGCATGATAGAGGGAAAAAACGCGGCAAATCAGACGACGCGAAAGAAAGCATAAAGGAGAATATGATTATGGCAAGAGAAATCATTAATACAGAAAAAGCACCGGCAGCAATCGGACCTTATGTACAGGCAGTCGCAGACAACGGCCTTTTATTTATTTCCGGACAGCTTGGCTTTGATGTAGAGCATGGCAGCGTGATCCCGGAAACCGTAGAAGAGCAGGCAACCCTCTCTTTAAAGAATCTGGACGCAATCATGACAGCAGCAGGAACTGACCGCACGAAAGTGATGAAAACAACCATTTTCCTGACCGATATGAACGATTTTGCCAAGGTAAATGAAGTATACGGTGCTTTCTTTGGTGAGTCCAAACCGGCTCGTTCCTGTGTAGCAGTTGCCGCTCTTCCGAAAGCAGCAAAAGTGGAAATTGAATGCATCGTATCCCTGAAATAAGAGAGAGAGATGAGTATGGCAGAGGAAAGAGTAATTAAAATCGGAATGCTGGGTCTTGGTACTGTCGGTACCGGTGTGTATAAAGTGCTGAAAAGCCAGCAGGAGGAAATGCTTCCGAAGCTGGGAGCACGTGTAGAGCTGAAAAAAATTCTTGTGCGCAATGTGGAAAAAGCAGCTGCAAAGGTTGACGATCCCTCCATCATTACCACCAGCTTCGAGGAGATTGCCAATGACCCGGAAATCGAGATTGTTGTTGAGGTTATGGGTGGAAAACAGCCGGCCATGAATTACATTCTTGCCTGCCTGGATGCTGGAAAGAATGTTGTAACGGCAAATAAAGATCTGGTGGCATCCGAGGGCAAAAAAATCCTTGCGACAGCAAAGAGAAACGGAAAAGATTTTCTCTATGAGGCATCCGTGGCGGGAGGAATTCCGATCATCCGTCCGGTGAAACAGTGCCTTGCCGCCAATCATATCACAGAGCTGATGGGTATTTTCAACGGTACCACAAATTTCATTCTCACAAAAATGTCGCAGGAAGGCATGGAGTTTGGTGATGCGCTCCGTCTGGCGCAGGACATGGGCTATGCAGAAGCAGACCCGACCGCAGATGTGGAAGGTCTTGATGCCGGCCGCAAGGTAGCAATCCTGGCTTCGGCAGCGTTCAACTCCAGAGTGACATTTGAAGATGTTTACACCGAAGGCATTACCAAAATCACGGCGACTGATATCGAGTATGCAAAAGAGATGGGATGCACGATCAAGCTGCTTGGCGTGGCAAAAGATACCCCGGAAGGAATCGAAGCCCGCGTTCATCCGATGCTGATCGACAGCAATCATCCGCTCGCGACTGTCAATGATTCCTACAATGCCGTATTCCTGACAGGCGATGCCGTACAGGATACGATGTTTTACGGACGAGGTGCCGGAGAGCTTCCGACTGCGAGTGCCGTTGTGGGCGATATTTTCGATGTTGTGCGCAATATTTTATGGAACTGCTGCGGCAGAATCGGCTGCACATGCTACCGGGAATGCCCGATCAAGCGTGTCGGCGAAATTAAGTCGAAATATTTTGTACGCATGCAGATTGAAAATCGGTATGGAACGCTGGCATCGGTAGCTTCTGTCTTTGGAAACAACAAGGTTTCGATTGCACAGATGCTTCAGAAACGTGTCAATGGAAAATACGCCGAGATCGTCGTTATTACGGACGAGGTCAAAGAGCGCCATTTTGAGGATGCCATGCAGATTTTAGGCGGAATGTCGATGATCCAGGAGATTTCTTCGACAATCCGGGTATACTAACAAAATGTAACAATTCAGAGCCATGCGAAATGGAAGAAAAATCGCGAATCATGCTTGCATGAAGGAGCGCTTTTTCTGGAGTTTCATATGGCGAAAAGCAACATCGAGATGCAGCGTAAGCGGAATCGAGACGGGGCTCTGGATTGTTACCCAAAATTTAAGTAAAGAAGGGAATTCACAATGAGTAAAAAACCAACCGTATTAATGATTCTTGACGGATATGGACTGAATGACAAATGCGAGCATAACGCTGTCTGCGAAGCGAAAACTCCGATTATGGACCAGCTGATGAGCCAGTGCCCGTACGTAAAAGGACAGGCCAGCGGACTTGCTGTAGGTCTTCCGGACGGACAGATGGGTAACTCTGAGGTAGGTCATCTGAACATGGGCGCAGGCCGTGTTGTATACCAGGAGCTGACCAGAATCACAAAAGCAATCCAGGACGGCGATTTCTTCGAGAATGAAGAGCTGGTAAAGGCTGTTGAAAATGCAAAAGCAAATAATTCCGCACTGCACCTGTTCGGACTTCTTTCTGACGGCGGTGTTCACAGCCACATCACCCACGTATTCGGACTTCTGGAGCTGGCAAAACGTAAGGGTCTCGAGAAAGTTTATGTACACTGCTTCCTGGATGGCCGTGACACTCCTCCGGCATCCGGAAAATCCTATGTTGAGCAGCTGCAGGCAAAAATGGATGAGATCGGTGTCGGCGAAATCGGCGTGATCTCCGGCCGTTACTATGCAATGGACCGTGATAACCGCTGGGATCGTGTCGAGCTGGCTTACAAAGCTCTGACAAAAGGGGAAGGCGTAGAAGGAACCGATGCGGCAGAGGCTGTTCAGGCTTCTTATGATGCTGAAAAAACCGATGAGTTCGTTCTGCCGACCGTTCTGAAAAAAGACGGAAAACCGGTTGCAACGATTCAGGATAAAGATTCTGTGATTTTCTTCAACTTCCGCCCGGACCGTGCAAGAGAGCTGACAAGAGCATTCTGTGCAGATGAGTTCACCGGATTCGAGAGAGAAAAACGTCTGGATCTGACCTACGTATGCTTCACGGAATACGATGAGACTATCCCGAACAAATCCGTTGCATTCAAAAAAGAAGAGATCACCAATACCTTCGGTGAGTATCTGGCAGCACATAACATGACGCAGGCTCGTATCGCCGAGACCGAGAAATATGCACATGTAACCTTCTTCTTCAATGGCGGCGTTGAGGAGCCAAATAAAGGTGAGGATAGAATCCTTGTAAAATCCCCGAAGGTTGCTACTTATGACCTGAAGCCGGAGATGAGTGCTTACGAAGTATGCGACAAGCTGACGGATGCCATCCGTTCCCAGAAATACGATGTCATCATCATCAACTTTGCAAATCCGGATATGGTTGGCCATACCGGCGTTGAGAGCGCAGCAATCCAGGCAGTTGAGGCTGTTGATGAGTGCGTAGGCAAGGCAGTTGATGCATTAAAAGAGGTTGACGGACAGATGTTCATCTGTGCTGACCACGGAAATGCAGAGCAGCTTGTAGACTATGAGACCGGCGAGCCATACACCGCTCATACTACCAATCCGGTTCCGTTCATTCTGGTTAATGCAGACCCATCCTACACGTTAAGAGAGGGCGGATGCCTGGCAGACATCGCACCGACCCTGATCGAGCTGATGGGAATGGAGCAGCCAAAAGAAATGACAGGAAAATCCCTGCTGATTAAGAAATAAAGAGAAATCGTGAAAATGTCCCTGCCGGATTCGTTTTGAAACGGGTTCGGCAGGGATATTTTATTATAATAATCTGAAAATAAAAATAATTACGCAATAAGAGACGGAATAAAAATGAAAAACAGATAAAAAATCAAAATAAAGTGTTGACAAACGGTGAGAAAACTGATATAGTAAAGTCAACAAAAGAAAACGGAAGAAAAAAACAGAAAGAGAGGACGGACCACCGAGAACATAACGAATTACCCCATAAACTAAGAAAGCGAAGGTATGGACCCAAGAAAACGTAACGAAGTACCCCAAAGCGAAACAAAAGAACAAAAGAACAAAAAAGAAAGGATTCAGTCCAATGCACAGTTCTAACTTATGAAAGCCATCCGAAAATGGAAAAATCGGATGGCTTTCATATTGCGTTTTTTTATGTTTGAAAAGAATAAGGACTGGAAAAAAGAGGTTTCGACAGAGAGAGCAACATATTTTTCCCATAGCACGGTCATACTGTGAACGCAGAGAAGAAACTTGGTTACTGTTCACTTTGCAGCAAAACAGGAGGGAAAACTATGTTTCGATATTTACCAATTCGAAGCGTGACAGGAAGAGAAATTCTGGATTCGCGCGGAAATCCGACCGTAGAGGTGGAAGTGGCCGTCGGGGAGGGGATTCTCGGACTGGAAGGCCATATGGGGCGTGCCCAGGTGCCGTCCGGGGCATCGACAGGAAAATTTGAGGCACTGGAAAAAAGAGATCAGGAAGTGCGCTATCTGGGGCAGGGCGTGAGAAAGGCTGTAGAAGCGGTCAATACCGTGCTGGCCGATGCCGTTGTCGGCGAGAATGCGCTCGAGCAGGAGCGGATCGACCATATCCTGTGCCAGGCAGACGGAACCGAAACGAAAGAAAACCTCGGGGCAAACGCCATTCTCGGTGTCTCACTTGCTGTGGCGCGCGCGGCGGCAAATGCGATTCATCTGCCGCTGTACCAGTACCTGGGCGGCTGCCACACAAGCCGTATGCCCGTGCCGATGATGAATATTTTAAACGGCGGCCGTCATGCCGACAACACCGTCGATCTGCAGGAATTTATGATTATGCCGTGCGGCGCTCCCTCATTCCGGGAGGGTCTTTCCATGTGCGCGGAGATTTACCATACGCTGAAGCAGCTCCTGAAGGAGAAGGGATACTCGACTTCTGTCGGCGATGAGGGCGGCTTTGCGCCGGATTTAAAGGATTCCGATGAAGCACTGCAGCTCATTGTCAATGCGGTCCAGAAAGCCGGCTATGCGCCCGGAAACGACGTGATGATCGCGATCGATGCGGCGGCAAGCGAGCTCTACGAGGAGAGCAGGAACGTCTACTACTTTCCCGGGGAATCCCGTCAGTGCGGAAAGACAGTATTTCGGGATACCGCAGAAATGGTTGCCTACTATGAGGAACTGATCGAAAAATACCCGATCGTATCCATCGAAGACGGGCTGTGCGAGGACGATTTCGAAGGCTGGAAACAGATGACGGAAGCGCTCGGGAACAGAGTACAGCTGGTCGGGGATGATCTGTTTGTGACGAATGTAAGAAGGCTTTCCTGCGGCATTGCACTTGGCACGGCAAATGCGGTTCTGATCAAGGTAAACCAGATCGGAACGCTCTCTGAGGCGCTGGATGCGGTGGAGATGGCGCAGAGAGCAGGGTACCGCGCCGTCATTTCCCACCGGTCCGGAGAGACAGAGGATGATTTTCTGGCAGACCTTGCCGTCGCGACAGGCGCCGGCCAGATCAAAACCGGAGCACCGTGCCGGTCGGAGCGGAATGCGAAATACAATGAGCTTCTCCGCATCGAGGAACGCCTCGGTGAGGAAGCGAAATACCGGAATCCGTTCCCGCAAAAGGGAACCGGCGTAAGAGAATGGTGAAAAATGGCGTAAAACAGGCAAATAACAGTTGAAATCGTTCTTCCGCTATGGTAAAATAATATAAGTTGGCCGTAGGAGGTGTAATTGTGGAAATTTTAAGAACGATTTTGACAGTCATTTATGTCATTGATTGTATTGCTTTAACCGTTGTTGTATTGATGCAGGAAGGAAAACAGCAGGGTCTCGGTGCTATCGCAGGTATCTCAGACACTTACTGGGGAAGAAACAAAAGCCGTTCTGCAGAAGGAACTCTGATCCGTGCAACAAAAATCATGGCAGTTCTGTTTATTGTACTGTCGGTTGTATTAAACATGAATTTTTAGCAAAGTAAAGACATCCTTATTCCCACGAGAAGGCGTAAGGGTGTCTTTTTCTACAAAGAGGAGATAATAGATGAAAGATAATAAGAAGAAAAAAGATCGGAGGAAATATCCGCAGGGCAGCGCGGCGTCCCATGCAGGACAGAACAGCGGGAACCATGGCGGTCATGCGGGCCATCCGCGTTCCAGAAGTTCGAAACTGCTGAAAAACCGCAAGACGCTGCTGATGGATCTCGTAAGCTCGAAAAACTATGAGCCGATGCGTCTGAAAGACATTGCCATGCTGCTGCAGGTGCCGAAAGCAAAACGGTCGGAGCTTGCGGAGGTTATGGAAATCCTGGTAAAAGAAGGAAAAATCGATGTGATCTCCGACGGCCGTTACCAGAAGAGCCGCGGTGCATCCACAACGACGGAAAAACGGGAAAAAAAAGACCGCCGCGCCGGAGAGCAGGGCAGAAGAGGACGCGATGACCGATTCCGCAGAAAGAATGGAAAGGACGGCGACACAGAGAAGAAGCCGCGTATCCAGACTGTCGATATCCAGGCAGTCGTGGACGCTTACCAGATCCCGGAGGAGTTCCCGGCACGCGTGATCACACAGGCAGAAAAATGCCCGGAGGAAGTAATTCCAAACGATTACAACGGCCGCCTCGATCTGAAAAGCTGGCAGATGGTGACAATCGACGGCGAGGATGCCAAAGACCTCGATGACGCCGTATCCGTCACAAAAGCGGGCGATACGTGGACGCTTGGCGTTCATATCGCTGATGTCAGCAACTATGTGCAGGAAAATTCCGCCCTCGACCGTGAGGCGTTAAAGCGCGGCACCAGTGTCTATCTGCCGGACCGCGTCATTCCGATGCTGCCGAAGCGTCTGTCAAACGGCATCTGTTCCCTGAATGAAGGAAAGGAGCGCCTGGCACTCTCCTGTATTATGACGATCAACGAGAAAGGCCGTGTGATCGGCCATCAGATCGCTGAGACGGTGATCCGCGTGGACCGCCGCATGACCTACACCGCCGTCAATGCAATCCTGACCGAGCCGGAAGCACATCCGAAGCTGCTGGAGGAATATCATGAGCTGGTTCCGATGTTCCGCCAGATGCAGGAACTGTCTGCATTGATCCGGAGCTGTCGGAAAGAACGCGGAGCAATTGATTTTGAATTCCCGGAGAGCAAAGTAATTCTTGATGCAGAAGGGACGCCGGTGGAGATCCGCCCGTATCCGTCGAACGTGGCAACACGGATGATCGAGGACTTCATGCTGATGGCGAACGAGACCGTGGCAGAGGAATACTGCACACGCGAAATCCCGTTCTTATACCGGACGCATGACAAGCCGGACGGAGACCGCATGGAGGCAACGCTGATGCTGATCCGTGAACAGGGCATCAAAGTCGAAAAGCGTTCTCATGAGATTACGCCGGGTGAGGTGCAGAAGATTCTCACCAGCATCGAGGGAACCCCGGAAGAGCCGCTGATCAGCCGCCTGCTGCTCCGGTCGATGGCAAGAGCCATTTATACCCCGGAATGCAGCGGCCACTTCGGACTGGCAGCGTCATATTACTGCCATTTTACCTCACCAATCCGCCGTTACCCGGATCTGCAGATCCACCGCATTATCAAGGATGATCTGCGGGGACGTCTCGACAAGGGCGGCAGAATCGGCAAATATTCGTCCATTTTGCAGCATGTGGCGGAGCAGTCGAGTGCGATGGAGCAGCGTGCTGCAGAGGCAGAAAGAGAGGCTGTGAAACTGAAGAAAGCCGAATATATGCTGGAGCATGTCGGCGAAGAGTACGACGGCGTCATTTCCGGCGTGACCGGATGGGGCTTCTATGTGGAGCTGCAAAATACCGTTGAGGGACTCGTTCACATCATGACACTGAAAGACGATTATTATAATTTTGATGAAGAAAATTACCGTCTGGTCGGAGAGCAGCACGGAAGAGTATTCCGCCTTGGTGAGCCGGTGCGTGTCCGTGTACGAAACGCCGAGCCTGCCAACCGGACAATCGATTTTACGTATGTAGAAAAAGAAACCGAGACAGAATAAATCCCTGGAGGAAAAAGCTATGGCAAAACAAAAAGGAAATCGAATGATTGCCAACAATAAAAAGGCATATCATGACTATTTTATCGAGGATAAATACGAGGCCGGCATCTCCCTTGCCGGTACCGAGGTAAAATCCCTCCGCATGGGAAAATGCAGCATCAAGGAATCCTTCATCCGCATTGAGCGTGATGAGGTATTCATATACGGCATGCACATCAGTCCGTACGAGAAGGGCAACATATTCAATAAAGACCCGCTGCGCATCCGGAAACTGCTGCTGCACGACTATGAGATCCGCAAACTTGAGGCGCAGATCAAGGAAAAAGGCTACACGCTCGTTCCGCTGCAGGTGTATTTTAAAGGCAGCCTCGTAAAAGTCGAGATCGGTCTGGCACGCGGTAAAAAACTGTATGATAAACGGCAGGATATCGCAAAGAAGGATCAGAGACGTGAGGCGGAGAGAGATTTCAAAGTTAAAAATCTGTATTAAAAATCCTTGACAAAAAGTATGGGGAAAGACTATAATACGATATACGGCAGTTGAAAGAGAGTTTTCACTGCACCGGGACGATCTGTTTGCGTCCCCGTATCAAAGAAAAGCGTCTGTAGAACCAGCACGGGCTTGTACTGGTTTCGACGGGGGTTTTGAAGTTTGGGAAGCCATTCGTGGACTCCGGGACCGCGTCATCAACCTGGAACCTAAATTTAAACGCAGACGATAATTACGTAGCGTACGCTGCCTAAGTGCGGCGTTGTCAGCTGAATAGTTTTCCGCGGCTATTCTCCTGGCATCAAACAGATGCGGAGCACTTCGTTTCCAAAGCTTTGCGGAGATGGAAGATTTTATGAAGCTACCGAAGCGGCAAGCCTGTCATCCGGCGTGCCGATGGGGGAACCTTTAATAGAATGACTGTAATGGGAGATGCCTGAATGAATAGGCTTTCGGACAGGGGTTCGATTCCCCTCAGGTCCATACCTGAAAAACCGCTAAAATCCAGTGTTTTAGCGGTTTTTTTGTACATTTTTGATGGAAAAAACAGGGCAAAAATGCCGCTTTAGACCGTTTCAGACCGTTTAAAACCGCATGAATTTTGGTCAAAAAAGAAAGGAAAAATTCGAAATTTTGTCAAACTTTATCTTTATTCGCACTGTTAAGAACGTAAAAGAGACCGTTTCAAAGTGCTGCAGGCACATGAAGTAGAGATACTTGATGTGCCTGCTTTTTTGTACAATAGGAAAGTTCGACTTCCGTCGAACTCTTGATAAAAAGAGCCCGCACAAAGGCGGGCATGGCAAACAGACGATAGATTAAAAGAAGTCAATGTAAAAGCCTTCTTCAAATTCATCCTTATCAAGATCGTCATCTTCGGTAAGAAAATAGTGCATATGCACTATTTAAAAACGGTGGCTCCGTATAACAAAGATTTCTGTTCACAATATAAAAAAATATCCAGCAGGTTAACTTTTGAAGCGGTAAAACAAATGCTTAAGGATGTTTTGAGTTGGTAAGGGACTAATAGATTCTGTACTTTTCGCCCTATGATTGAATCTGATCATGCGCGAGAAAAGGAAAATAATAGAATTGACAGACTTGAAAAAATGAATTACGATTTTTAAAAGTACTGCATTGCTTGAATGAGAATTATATGTTAAGGTAACAGATATAAAGAGAACTTTAAGCATTGATTTATTAAAATAAACACGGATAGCGAGGTGTATTTATGACCATAGAAGAAATTCTTGCAGGAGAATCCAAAAACGTAGAATTCAAAGAGAACCTGCCGGAAAAGAGCATCAAATATATGAAGTCTGTGGTTGCCTTTGCAAATGGAACCGGAGGAAAAATTATTTTTGGAATTGCGGATAAAACCCGAGAAGTGGTTGGCTTTGACAAGGAAGATGTATTCAAAAAGATGGATGCGATTGCCAATGCCGTCTCGGATAGCTGTGAACCGGCAATTATTCCAGATATTACGCTGCAGACAGTTGATGGCAAGACGGTTATTGTGGCAGAAATTTCTGAAGGCAGACAGCGGCCATATTACATTAAAGCGCTTGGACGAGAGAGAGGCGTATATGTCCGTGTTGCTGGAACAACCCGGCTTGCTGACGAGTATATGATCAAAGAGCTGATGCTTGAGGGAAGCAATCGTTATTTTGATCAGGCGTTATGTACTGGACTGAGTGTTACAGAAGAAGAAATTGATACGCTTTGTAAAGCGATGAAGGAGCAGGCAGTCAAAAATGCCCATAATGAGGAGCAGAAAGCATCGGTAAAAGACGTTGGAAAGCAGCAGCTTCGATCATGGGGTATTTTGATTGAACGTGATGGAAAAGACTACCCTTCTAACGCTTATGCTATCTTAACGGGCTGTGGAGGGCTTCATGTTGCCATTCAGTGCGGTGTGTTTAAGGGAACAACGAAAGCGGTTTTTGTTGATCGAAGGGAATATACGGGTCCTTTGTGGGAACAAATAGAGGAAGCATTTCAGTTTGTTCTGCGAAATATTCATCTGGGAGCTACGCTTGTCGGCATTTACCGTCAGGATATTTATGAAATCCCGCCGGATGCAATTCGTGAGCTGATTATCAACGCGGTGGTGCATCGCAGCTATCTGGATCATGGTACAATACAGGTTGCGGTGTATGACAACCGACTGGAAATCACATCGCCGGGGAAATTGCCGATGGGACAAACGTTGGAGCGTATGAAAGAAGGCTATTCCAAAATCAGGAATGAAGCCCTTGCACATGCCTTTTCGTATATGAATCTGATTGAACATTGGGGAAGCGGGATTCCGAGAATTATAGACAAGGTAAAATCTGCTGGACTACAGGAACCGGAGTTTATCGGTGGAGAAGTTGACTTGCGTATCAATATCTATCGAGGACAAAACGATACAAATAACGCCAGAATCAACGCCAAGAAAACAAAAAATGGCATTGATGGCGTTAAAATATCACGAACGAAGGAACAGGTTCAGATAGAAAAACTGTTACAGGCTATAGAAAAGAACCCATTTGCAACCCAGGCGTATTATGCGGAACAGATCGGTGTGTCCAAAAGAACTGTTTCACGAATATTTGTTTCTTTACAGCAAAATGGTGTGTTGGTACAAAATGGAACAAACAGAAAATCGAATTGGGTAATCACAAAGTAGGAGAAACAGAAGAATGCAAAAATTGGTCGATGCAGATGCCTGTCCGGTAATTGAGACGGTTGAGAAAATTGCAAAAGAGCATTGTGTTCCGGTAACACTGTTGTGCGATACCAATCATGATTTGATATTTGATATCGGATTATAGCGAAATAGTCGTGGTTGGTGATGGAGCAGATGCTGTGGATTATGAACTGATCCGTGTCTGTCATAAAGGCGATATTGTCGTATCGCAGGATTATGGTGTGACGGCGATAGCGTTGGGAAGAGGTTCTTATGCGATTCATCATTCTGGTAAATGGTACACGAATAAGAATATCGATTAGATGCTCATGGAGCGTTATTTAAACAACGAAGTGAAAAAATACCCGCATCATCGTGTCAGAAGGACAAAGAAGCGAAAAAAAGGCGGATACTGAGGGATTTGAACAGTCTTTTGAAAAAATGTTAGGGATGATACAGGAGAAAGAAGGAAAAGAGTTTAGAAGATAAAATTATCAGAGAGTGAAATAAAGTGATTTGATAATATTAGGAGATATGCCCGGATGCTATTTTTCAAAAAGGAAAAAGTGTCAGGGCATTTTTATGTGCAAAACTAATAAAAATAATTCTGAAAATATAGTAAAAATAAGCATATTGTCAAATGAAACGGAGGGTATATAATAAAATATAGAA
>OOAO01002315.1_pt1 | contig 12981 bp, 6 predicted proteins | sample 1671821 | NCBI WGS metagenome assembly OOAO01 (sample SAMN06348196, study PRJEB24527) | human gut metagenome | biome: human gut; feature: ankylosing spondylitis patient; material: feces | host: Homo sapiens | place: China | collected 2015-10 | reverse complement strand
GTAGTATGCATAGAATAGCCGATGAACTCGGACTTAACGTTGACACTGTAAGAAACTTTTTTGGTGGCCACAACTTTAAGGAAGGCAAGAGTGTTGGGATTCATTTGGAACCAGGTCCTGATGGTGGTTTAGTAATGATTGATGATACTACAGTCCTGGATCGGGCTTTGAAGATTTTAGATGAGATTGCAGGCGAAGCTGTAGAACCCGTTCGGGCTTAAGAAAAATTAAAAAGAATCCCAATTGCTGAGAAACAATTGGGATTTCTTGTTTGTTTTTATAAACAATCTAATTGGATAACTTATGGAAGATAAATTAGTAACATTAGCTATTCTGACGTATGCAAAGGCACAGATACTGAAGAATGTTCTTGAAAATGAGGGCATTGAAACTTATATTCATAATGTGAATCAAATACAGCCGGTCGTATCCTCCGGTGTGCGTGTTCGTATTAAAGAAAGTGATTTACCGCATGCTTTGAAAATTACTGAAAGTTCAGCATGGCTGTCTGAAGAGGTGGTAGGAGGAAAGGCTCCAAAAATAGAGAAGGGGAGTAATAAAGTTGTGATTCCTGTTGATTTTTCAAATTATTCATTGAAAGCGTGTGAGTTTGGCTTCAATTTTGCAAAAAACATAGATGCTGAAGTTGTTTTACTCCATGTTTATTTTACACCTATTTATGCTACGTCATTACCATATGGTGATGTTTTTAACTATCAGTTGAGCGATGAAGAAAATGTAAGAAGTATATTACAAAAAGTTCATGCAGATTTAAATGTTTTGTCTGATAAGGTAAAAGTCAAAGTCGCTTCTGGGGAGTTTCCTGATGTAAAATATGTTTGTGTGTTGAGAGAAGGTATTCCGGAAGAAGAAATATTACGTTATGCCAAAGAATATCGTCCGGTGATCATTATAATGGGAACACGTGGTAAAAATCAAAAGGATATTGATTTAATTGGCAGTGTGACAGCTGAGGTCATTGAACGTAGTCGTGTGCCCGTTCTGGCTATTCCTGAAAATACGCCATTCAAACAATTTAGTGAAGTGAAGCGTGTGGCGTTTATTACAAATTTTGATCAACGGGATTTAATCGCCTTTGATTCACTAATTAATAGTTTGAAACCATTCCATTTTTCTATATCTCTAATTCATCTTACTGATGTAAGCAACACTTGGAATGAGATTAAATTAGGTGGTATTAAAGAGTATTTCCAAAAACAATATCCACAATTAGAGATTTATTATGATGTAGTAAAGAATGATGATTTATTGAATAGCTTAGATAATTATATTAAAACCAATCATATAGGTATTATTGCATTGACATCATATAAGAGAAATATATTTTCTCGTTTATTCAATCCTGGAATTGCGAGAAAGATGATATTTCATTCTGATACACCATTACTGGTAATTTGTGGGCGTTCTAATTGATTTCTATTTGCTTTGATTATAGGAGGAATTATAATTCTATAATATTCATATTATGTTTAATATAAGATGCGTAATAATTATTTAATTAGCCTCTATCATAGAAAACATAATATTATAAAAATGGCTGTTCTTGTATGAAACAGCCATTTTTATAATATTTACGATTATTGCATTAACTTCTCTATCGCATCAAATTCAGGACCCATTTGCAGATTGTAGTAAACTCGATACAATCCATTTAACCACAAATCTTTTTGGTCAGGTTTCAATTCTTTTGCTTTTTCATAATTAGGTCTTGCCTTTTCATAAAAAGCTTTTAATGTAGCCTGATCATCTTTATATTTAGGATTATTGACATCAGTAGTTGCTTTTTCTGAGAAATCCTGTGCCTGTAAACAGTAAATCAGACCTAAGTTTGAATATGCTTCTGCATAGTTAGGATCAACTTCAATAGTCTTTTTATAGAATTCAATGGCCTTATCATAATCTTTCATATTATGATAGAGATACCCTTTCACATATAAATAGAATGTGTTGTTAGGATCCTTAGCCAGCATGTCGTCTGCAAATTGCATTGCTTCATCAAACTTATTGCTATTGCTATAATAATCAATCAGATGACCAAAAAAGAATGAATGTTCCGGATATTTTTGAATGCCATCTTTTAAAGAAGCAATCCATTTAATAGTATCGCCTTGAGCTTTTAATGCTGTAGAAATGAATTCCATGGCATACTTCCCTACCTCCTTGTCTTCTTTTGCATATGGAGCATATTTCAAGACATTAGGATAATCTTCCATTTTGGCAGCGGCTAAACTTGCATAATAAGCAATTTGAGGCAATACAGTATCTGTTTGAAGCAGATTTTCCTTTTCAAACATTGGATTGGCAGCAATATCTACATAAGTTGCAAAAAAATCAAGAGCTTCTTTATTCTTATCCAAATTGAAATATTGAATACCGCCATTAATCAAATTAGGACGTGCTGCTAATATAGCGGCGCTATTTGATTTTCTGTATTTATTCTTGATTTTACCTTTTTCATTGGGTATTTGTGCAAGTTCGTCACACTTAAAGTAATATTTACACATGTTCAGTGCGCTATTATATACTTTAAGAGTGTCATAAGGCTTTCTCAAATATGCATTTTCCATTTCTTTTTCATTGATTCTTTTTTGAATAAAGCCTGCTACGTCCCATGTTTCGGCATTGTCCTTCGTTTCAGTGTTGGTCAAAGCTCCGTTGATAAGTTTCTCTGCTTGGGCAAAGTCTGGTTTTACTTCGTTAGCAATGCTCTTAGCTTCTTTTACGCTTTTTTCTTGAGCGAAAGTGAAGCCTACTGCAAGTAGTAAGACCATTGAAAATAGTACTCTTTTCATGATTGTAGAAAATTTTAAATTAATATTATGTCTATTCTTCATTTTCATTATTTACTTCATTCTGAGGAGTTTCTGAAATATTTTCATCTTCTTCTGTGATGATATCCTCTTCGGTTTCTGAAGTCACTTTACATACAGAACCAATTTCATCATTACGTTTCTCAAGATTAATCAGTCGTACTCCTTGTGTGGCACGTCCCATAATACGAACATCGGCAACTTTCAGACGAATGGTAATTCCGGATTTATTGATGATCATTAAATCATTTTCATCTGTAACAGACTTGATGGTCACCAATTTGCCCGTTTTATCAGTTATATTCATGGTTTTTACACCTTTACCGCCTCGGTTTGTTTTGCGATAATCTTCAATGTCAGAACGTTTACCATATCCTTGTTCTGATACCACCATAATTGTTTCAGCTTCAGGATCTTTGATACAGATCATTCCAACTACTTCATCTTGTCCGTCTTCATCAAGTGTCATACCACGTACGCCGGTAGCTGTACGTCCCATTACACGTACGGCATTCTCGTGGAAACGAATAGCGCGTCCGTTGCGATTGGCGATGATAATTTCATTATTACCATTAGTCATACGTACTTCGATAACACGATCATCTTCACGAATAGTAATGGCATTGACACCATTTTGACGAGGACGAGAATATTGTTCAAGTAATGTTTTCTTAATAACGCCATTCTTGGTACAGAACAATACGTAATGACTATTGATGAAGTCTTGGTCATTCAAGTTTTTCACGCGTAGATATGCATTTACAGCATCGTCAGAATCAATATTCAATAGATTCTGAATGGCACGCCCTTTAGAATTCTTTGTACCTTCAGGTATCTCATACACTTTTAGCCAATAACACTTACCTTTCTGCGTGAAGAACATCATGGTATTGTGCATTGTTGCGGGATAGATATGTTCCACAAAGTCTTCATCGCGTGTTTCTGTTCCCTTAGAGCCTACTCCGCCTCGATTTTGAGCTCGGAACTCGCTTAATGGAGTACGTTTGATATATCCCATATGAGAAATGGTAATAATCATTTCGTCGTCTGCATAGAAATCTTCCGGATTGAATTCTTCAGATGAATAAACAATTTCAGAGCGACGCTCGTCACCATATTTATCTTTGATCTCGATTAATTCGTCTTTGATAACTTTACGGCAAAGTTCATCGTTGACAAGGATTTCTTCCAAATAGGCAATCTGTTTTTGGATTTCTTCATACTCGGCATGAAGTTGGTCTTGCATAAGGCCGGTCAATTGGCGCAGACGCATTTCTACAATGGCACGTGATTGGATTTCTGTCAGTTCGAAACGTTCCATCAAACCGCTGATCGCATCATTCGGAGTCTTTGCTGCACGAATAATTTTGATTACTTCATCAATATTGTCTGATGCGATAATCAAACCTTCTAAGATATGAGCACGCTCTTTAGCTTTACGTAAATCATATTGAGTGCGGCGAATAACCACGTCATGGCGATGTTCTACGAAGTATTTAATAAGCTCTTTCAGGTTCAATAAACGAGGACGACCATGTACTAGCGCCACATTGTTTACACCAAAAGAAGTCTGTAATAATGTCATCTTATAGAGCTTATTCAGCACTACACTGGCGTTAGCGTCCCGTTTCACATCGATGACAATACGCATACCTTCGCGGTCAGACTCATCATTAGCATTAGAAATGCCTTCTATCCTCTTTTCATTGGCTAAATCGGCAATAGATTTGATTAATTCGGCTTTATTGACTCCGTAAGGAATTTCAGTAACGATAATCTTGTCATGGGTAGAGGTTGTCTCTATTTCTGCTTTGGCGCGCATTACGACACGTCCACGACCAGTTAGATACGCCTCGCGTACGCCACTCATACCATAAATATATCCTCCTGTCGGGAAATCAGGAGCCTTGACATAAGTCATTAAGGCCTCAATATCAATATCATTATTATCGATATATGCAATGCAGGCATCTATCACTTCAGATAGATTATGGGTTGGCATATTTGTGGCCATACCTACGGCAATACCAGAAGCTCCATTTACAAGGAGATTTGGGATACGGGTAGGCATCACAGTTGGCTCCAATAATGAGTCATCGAAGTTGGTTTGCATATCAACAGTTTCTTTATCAAGATCCTGCATCATTTCTTCCCCAATCTTCTGCAAACGACATTCTGTATAACGCATGGCGGCAGCACTGTCTCCGTCCACAGAGCCATAGTTACCCTGTCCGTCTACAAGCATGTAGCGCATAGCCCAAGGCTGGGCCATACGAACGAGAGCACCATATACGGAAAAGTCACCATGTGGGTGATATTTACCTAATACCTCACCAACAACTCTGGCAGATTTTTTATAGGGTTTATCCGACGTATTTCCCAGTCCCATCATACCGAAAAGGATTCTTCGGTGAACAGGTTTAAAACCATCTCTAACATCAGGAAGGGCACGCGAAACAATGACCGACATAGAGTAGTCAATGTACGAAGACTTCATTTCCTCCTCGATGTTAATCTTTATAATTCTGTCTTGTTCAAGCATTTAAAAAGATTATTAATTATACATTTTGGGGTTTGTGAAAAACCACGCTAAAGTACTGCTTTTTTACGATATACAAAAGTTTTCCTTCATAAACTTTGTTGCCGGCCACATTCTTACAGAGATTCCCTCTATATAGGATCATGATAGAGTTCACCTGTAAACAAGGGAGGATTGGAAATAGATGAATTGTGCGTTATTATATATAAGGTGTAGGAGAAAAACGGGAATAACATTATGATTTGTGGCACAGGATTTGTACATTATTAATTCAGTTTGTGATACGCAATATAAAGAAATGCGTATCTTTGTAATAGAAAAACCTTTAATTGAGGAGATTAAAATTATATGAACAATCAATTTTCACAAAGAGTTTCTGATATAATAACTTATAGCAAGGAAGAAGCTAATAGGTTGAGAAATAGATATATCGGTCCTGAACATCTCCTACTTGGTATGTTGCGTGACGGCGGTGGAAAGGCTATCGAAATATTGATGAGACTCGATATAGACTTGAAAAAGGTGAAGAAGCGTATCGAAAGTTTTTTGAGAGAGGCTGAAGATGACACCCTATTACCGGATGCAGATGTCCCATTGTCTCCAATGGCTGCTAAGATATTGAAAATGTGTATTTTGGAAGCACGTGTCTTGAAAAGTGCAACTGCCGATACTGAGCATGTATTATTGGCTATATTGAAGGATGGAGATAATTTGGCTGCTACTGTCCTGGAAGAAAATCGTGTAAACTATCAGTTTGTATTCGAGCAGCTTACAATGCAATCTACTAATCCGAATGCAGGAATGGGATTTCAGGAAGAAGATGAAGAGGATGAAGAAGACATGAATATGTCTCATTCTTCCCGTAGTGCAGGAATGGGAACGGCTTCTTCTGCGCAAACAGCATCAAAGCAACCCTCTAATGATACTCCGGTATTGGATAATTTCGGTATGGATATGACTCGTGCAGCTGAGGAAGGTAAACTTGATCCTGTGGTTGGGCGTGAACGTGAAATAGAGCGCTTGGCGCAGATTTTGAGCCGTCGTAAGAAAAACAATCCAGTGCTGATTGGCGAACCGGGAGTTGGCAAATCGGCTATTGTAGAGGGACTGGCATTGCGTATTGTCCAAAAGAAGGTATCTCGTATCCTATTTGATAAACGGGTTGTTATGCTTGACATGGCTTCTGTTGTGGCTGGAACTAAATATCGCGGGCAATTTGAAGAGCGTATACGTTCTATTATTAATGAATTGCAGAAGAACCCGAATATAATTCTATTTATAGATGAAATTCATACTATTGTAGGTGCTGGTGCCGCTGCAGGTTCTATGGATGCGGCTAATATGCTGAAACCGGCCTTGGCTCGTGGTGAAATACAATGCATCGGTGCTACAACTCTTGATGAATACAGAAAGAATATAGAAAAAGATGGAGCTTTGGAACGTCGTTTTCAAAAAGTGATTGTAGAGCCCACAACTCCGGAGGAAACCCTCCAAATATTAAAAAATATAAAAGAAAAGTATGAAGAGCATCATAATGTTGATTATACAGATGAAGCGTTGGAGGCATGTGTCAAGTTGTCAGACTGTTATGTAACTGATCGCAACTTTCCTGATAAAGCTATTGATGCTTTGGATGAAGCCGGTTCACGCGTGCATCTAATGAACATAAATGTTCCTAAAGAAATTGAGGTACAGGAAAAGCTAATAGAAGACGCACGTGTTTTGAAGGCTGAAGCGGTGAAATCTCAGAACTTTGAATTGGCTGCTAGTTATCGGGATAGAGAGAAAGAACTTTCTGTTCATTTGGATGAAATGAAAGCTGAATGGGAAGCGCGTCTCAAAGATGATCGCCAAACTGTTGGTGAGGAAGAAATAGCCAATGTAATTTCAATGATGTCTGGGGTACCGGTGCAGCGTATGGCTCAAGCGGAAGGTATCAAACTGGCTGGCATGAAAGAAGATTTGCAAGGCAAGGTTGTGGCACAAGACACTGCTATTGAAAAGCTTACCAAAGCAATATTGCGCAGTCGTGTAGGATTGAAAGACCCTAATCGTCCCATTGGTACATTTATGTTTCTTGGTCCTACCGGTGTAGGCAAAACACACTTGGCAAAACAGCTGGCTAAATACATGTTCGGTTCCAGCGATGCGTTGATACGTATCGATATGAGTGAGTATATGGAAAAATATACGGTGTCTCGTATGATTGGTGCGGCTCCGGGATATGTCGGTTATGAAGAAGGCGGACAGTTGACGGAGAAAGTACGCCGCAAACCTTATTCCATAGTGTTGCTTGATGAAATTGAGAAGGCGCATCCAGATGTTTTCAACATCTTGTTGCAGGTATTGGATGAAGGGCGTCTTACTGACAATTATGGCAGAACTATTGATTTCAAGAATACTGTGATTATTATGACCTCCAATATTGGAACCCGCCAATTGAAAGAATTCGGTCGTGGTGTGGGATTTGCGGCGCAAGCTCGTACGGATGATAACGAACATTCGCGTAGTGTGATTCAAAAGGCGTTGAATAAGACTTTTGCTCCTGAGTTCTTGAACCGTTTGGATGAAATCATAACGTTTGATCAGCTTTCACTGGATGCTATTACAAAAATCGTAGATATAGAGTTGAAAGGCTTGTATGGGCGTGTTGAAGCTATTGGCTATAAGATGGTTGTGGATGATGAAGCCAAAAGATTTCTTGCAACGAAAGGTTATGATGTACAATTTGGTGCTCGTCCGTTGAAACGAGCCATTCAGAATTATTTGGAAGATGGACTTTCGGAACTTATTATTTCGGCTGGGTTACAACCGGGAGATACGATTAACGTTTCTGTAAATAAGGAGAAAGATGAGTTGAATATAACCAAAGCGTAATAAAAGTTTTTATAATAAAAAGCAGTCAAAATGTCAGCTCTTGGGAGCTGGCATTTTTTTTGTGTTCTGTTTGCCAAAGCAATGAAATATAAATATAAATTTAAAATATAAGTTTAGTATGCAAAAAGGAAATATTGGGGTAACTACAGAAAACATTTTCCCCGTTATCAAAAAGTTTTTGTACAGTGATCATGAGATTTTCCTTCGTGAATTAGTATCTAATGCAGTTGACGCTACTCAGAAGCTTAAAACGCTGGCGTCTATTGGCGAATTTAAAGGTGAAGTCGGTGATTTGACAGTACGTGTGTCTTTGGGTAAGGATACGATTACCGTATCAGACCATGGAATTGGTTTAACGGCAGAAGAAATAGATAAATATATTAATCAGATTGCATTTTCGGGAGCGAATGATTTTTTGGAAAAATATAAGAATGACGCCAATGCTATTATCGGCCATTTCGGACTTGGTTTCTATTCGGCTTTCATGGTTGCCAAGAAAGTTGAAATAATTACCAAATCCCATCAGGAAGGAGCTAAAGCTGTGAAATGGACTTGTGATGGTAGTCCCGAATTTACAATTGAAGATACAGAGAAAGCGGAACGTGGTACTGACATAGTTCTTTATATAGATGATGATTGTAAGGAATTCCTTGAAGAAACACGCATATCTTCTCTTTTGAAAAAATATTGTAGCTTCCTTCCTATTCCTGTTGCATTTGGCAAGAAAAAAGAGTGGAAAGACGGTAAGCAGGTTGAAACAGAGGAGGATAACATTATTAATGATGCAAATCCGTTGTGGACACTGAAACCCAGTGAATTAAAAGACGAGGATTATAAAAAGTTCTATCGTGACCTTTATCCGATGTCCGATGAACCGTTGTTTTGGATACATCTGAATGTGGATTACCCGTTCCATCTTACAGGTATATTGTACTTTCCAAAAGTAAAGAGCAACATAGAGTTGAACAAAAACAAAATACAGCTCTATTGCAATCAGGTGTATGTAACGGACTCCGTAGAGGGCATTGTTCCAGACTTTTTGACTTTGTTGCATGGAGTACTTGATTCGCCGGATATTCCATTGAATGTTTCTCGTTCCTATTTGCAAAGTGATTCTAATGTGAAGAAAATTTCTACATACATTACAAAGAAAGTATCCGATCGCTTGCAATCTATATTCAAGAACGATCGTAAACAGTTTGAGGAGAAATGGAATGATTTGAAAATCTTTATTAATTATGGAATGCTCACTCAAGAGGATTTCTATGATAGAGCAAAAGATTTTGCCCTTCTTACCGATACTGATAACAAACATTATACTTTTGAAGAGTATAAGACTTTGATAAAAGACAATCAGACTGACAAGGATGGTAACTTGATTTATCTGTATGCCAACAATAAAGATGAGCAATACAGCTATATTGAGGCGGCCAAGAATAAGGGCTATAACGTATTGTTGATGAATGGACAGCTTGACGTTGCTATGGTAAGTATGTTGGAGCAGAAATTTGAAAAAGTACGTTTTACTCGCGTAGACAGTGATGTCATTGATAACTTGATAGTTAAAGAAGACAAGAAAAACGATGTATTGGATGCCGGTAAGCAAGAGGCTCTCTCTGCTATTTTCAAGAGTCAACTGCCGCAAATCGAAAAAACAGAGTTTAGCATAATGGCGCAATCTTTGGGGGAAAATGCATCGCCGGTGATGATTACTCAAAGTGAGTATATGCGTCGTATGAAAGAAATGGCTAATATTCAGGCCGGAATGAGTTTCTATGGTGAAATGCCGGATATGTTTAACTTGGTATTGAATGCTGATCATAAGTTAGTCAAAGAGATTCTGGATGATGAAGATAGAGAATGTACAGCAGCTATTGCACCGGTTCAGAAAGAAATGGATGATATCAACAACCGTCGTAATGAACTGAAAAAGAAACAGGAAGGCAAAAAAGATGAAGAGATTTCTACAGTTGAAAAAGATGAAGTAGACAGCTTGGACAAGAAGTGGGAAGAACTGAAAGCACAGAAAGAAAGTCTGTTTGCCGACTATGCCGCCCATAATAAAGTTGTTCGTCAATTGATTGATTTGGCTTTGCTTCAAAACGGTATGTTGAAAGGTGAGGCTTTGAATAACTTTGTTAAAAGAAGCATTGATATGATTAAATAAGCCCCTTTAAATTTATTATATAGGGCATTACAGCTTATATGAGTTGTAATGCCCTTTTTTTTGTTTGTTTTTTCGTAATGATTATGTTTTTTTCCGTTGGATACGAGGTTTTTGGAAACTATTGTCTATATTTGGACATTGAATAAACTAGTATATTTCACTCGAAACTATATTCATGAAAAGATTTCTTTTGTTTTTGTCACTCTGCCTGTTCTTTCTGCCGTTTACGCAAGCTCAGAAAGTAGGACTTGTTTTGAGTGGCGGTGGTGCAAAAGGCATGACGCATATCGGTATTATTCGTGCTTTGGAAGAAAATAATATTCCTATCGATTACATTACCGGTACTTCTATGGGAGCTATTATTGGTTCGCTTTACGCTATGGGATATTCTCCTGATGATATGGAAGCATTGCTGCGCTCAGAAGACTTCAAACGTTGGTATTCGGGGCAAATAGAACCCGAATATGGGTATTACTTTAAGCAAAACCGACCTACTCCGGAGTTTTTCAATATTCGTTTCTCTTTTAAGGATTCGTTGCATATCAAGCCTCAGATACTTCCTACTAGTATGGTAAACCCTATTCAGATGAATTTGGTTTTTGTCGAGCTTTTTGCACGTGCTACAGCGGCATGTAATGGGGATTTTAATCATCTGTTTGTGCCTTTTCGTTGCATAGCTTCCGATGTGTATAACAAAAGGCCGTTGATTATGCGTAAGGGGGATTTAGGAGATGCGGTACGCGCTTCGATGAGCTTTCCGTTTGTATTCAAACCGATAGAAATTGATAGCGTTTTAGCTTATGACGGTGGAATTTATAATAATTTCCCGACCGACATCATGCGCGAAGATTTTCGGCCGGGAGTCATTATTGGTAGTGTGGTGGCTGCTAATCCCGGTAAACCAAAAGAAAATGATTTGATGAGTCAGCTTGAGAACATGATTATGCAGAAAACGGACTATACTCTTCCGGATTCTTTGGGTATTGTTATGACATTTAAGTATGATGACGTAAGTCTTTTGGATTTTGATCGTTTGCAAGAATTGCACGATATCGGCTATAATCGGACTATCAGCCTGATGGATTCTATAAAAAGTCGTATACATCGGAGAACAAGTGCAGAGAATGTACGTTTAAGGCGTCTTGTATATCGAAGCAATTTACCTCAGTTCCGTTTTAGAGACATCTATATAGAAGGAGCTAATCCACAGCAGCAAGCCTATATTAAAAAAGAGTTCCATGATGAAGACCATGAGGTGTTTACATATGAAGATTTGAAGCGTGGTTATTTTCGCCTATTATCCGATAATATGATATCGGAGATTATCCCACATGCGGTTTATGATCCCAAAAACGACTTATATTCATTACATTTAAAGGTTAAAATGGAGGATAATTTCTCTGTACGAATGGGCGGAAGTGTTTCTACGACCAGTTCTAATCAGATTTATTTAGGACTGGGATATCAGAATCTGAACTATTATTCCAAAGAAATTACTCTTGACGGTCAGATTGGTAAGGTGTATAATAATGCGCAACTTATGGCTAAAATAGATCTTCCTACTCGTGTTCCGACCTCCTATCGCCTTATTGCTTCTTTGAGCACGTTCGATTATTACAAAAAGGATAAGCTTTTCTCTAAAAATGATAAACCTTCTTTTAATTCTAAAGATGAGCGTTTTGTGAAGTTGATGGTGGCTCTGCCTTTTTTAGCAAATAAGCGAGCCGAAATAAGTATCGGATATGGAAAACTTCAGGATAATTATTTCCAATCCAATGTGATAAACTTTGATAAAGATCGTTCGGACAGGAGTACTTACAACCTTTTAGGAGGTGCTATAGGCTTTTATGGTAGTACATTGAATGCACGACAATATGCCACAAAAGGCTATTTTGAAAAATTGGTAGCACAGGTTTTTACCGGAAAAGAAAAGTTTATACCGGGAAATCCTACAGAAACAAGTTTCACAACTAAAGATCGGCAGTCTTGGTTACAAATATCTTATATGAAATATGCGTATCATACCATGACTCCAAAGTTTACTTTGGGGTGGATGGCGGAAATGCTATATTCATCGAAGAATTTTTCAGAGAATTATGCGGCAACTATGTTGCAGGCTGCAGATTTTTCTCCGACTCCCCATAGCAAGATAATGTATAATGAGGCATTCCGGGCCAATCAGTTTTTAGCGGCAGGTATCAAACCGATTTTTGTTTTCAATGACATGTTTCAAGTTCGTTCTGAACTTTATGGATTCATGCCTATATTTCCTATTAAAAAGAATGCTTTGAACAAGGCTTATTACGGAAAAGCGTTTTCCCGCTTTGAATATTTGGGAGAAATTTCAGTGATATGTCAATTACCATTCGGAGCGATATCAGCATATGTAAATCATTATAGTTCACCGAAAAAGGAATGGAATGTGGGGCTGACACTCGGTTGGCAATTGTTTAATTACCGATTCATTGAGTAATTTTCCTCAAAAAAAGTGTGCATATTGTTTGCTAATTTAGAAAAAGTACGTATCTTTGCACCCGTTAAACAAAAAGGCCGCGTAGCTCAACTGA
>OOAO01002311.1_pt1 | contig 13014 bp, 8 predicted proteins | sample 1671821 | NCBI WGS metagenome assembly OOAO01 (sample SAMN06348196, study PRJEB24527) | human gut metagenome | biome: human gut; feature: ankylosing spondylitis patient; material: feces | host: Homo sapiens | place: China | collected 2015-10 | reverse complement strand
GACAGGGTACTCCTGATTGCCGCAGGAAGGGCATTCCATCATACGTTCTTTCTGGCTGTGAACCATTGGTTTTCCACAGCAGCCACAGTATCTGCGCTTGCTGTACCACTGGAAGAGCTGATGCCCTGTAATTCCTGCAAATGCAAGATGCTGTGGCTGAGCGGTCCGAAGAATCCGTACATCCTGAAATTCATAGTCCGGAAGCAGAGAGGTATCCAGCTCCGGGATCAGGTAGAAACGCTGATCATCTATGGAAAACAGATAAATATAATTGCTGTAAAGATCAGCAATCTTTTCCTCCAACTCCCGGAAACGTGGGAAAGTAATATCTGCATCCCGTTCCTGGCGGGGAAGAAGTATACTGCCTTTTTCGTATGCAAGGATAAAGCTGTCTTTATCCGGGGCAGAAGGTTTGTATTCGTTGTGATAAGTATGTGGTGCGATGTCCTGAATCATATTGTAGATATCCTTTTCTTTATTTTGTTATAAAATAATTTCATAAGATTCTGATAAGATTATTTGTGAGTGTAGTTATAAATTCTTTATGGTTTATCAGAAAAATATAAGAAGATAATGAGTGGCAAAATAATACAGATTCATTATCTGTTCATAGTATATTCTTGGAGTTTTATAAAAGCAAGCAATAAATATTTATTCTGAAAAAAGACAATGTGTCAGATAATTTAATAATAATACAAAGAAAATTTATAGGTATACAAAAAAAATTAGATAGTTTATAATAGAATTTCAGAAGGATTAATGTTAATATATGTGGAAATAGACAGGGAGGAAGAAGATTGAAGGTATTAATAGCAGATGATGAAATAAAGGTATGTCGGCTGATCCAGCACCTTGTAGATTGGGATGCCCTGGAAATGGATATTGTTGGTTTTGCAAATGATGGAAAAACTGCTTATGAAAGTATTTGTGAAAAGAAACCGGATATTGTGATTACAGATATACGTATGCCGGTGTATGATGGACTTGAATTGATACGCAGGGCAAAAGAAGTGAATCCGGAGATTAAGTTCATAGTAATCAGCGGTTACAGTCAGTTTGAATATGCACAGCAGGCAATCAAGTATGGGGTAAAAGACTACCTGCTGAAACCATTAAAAAAGAGAGAACTGGAAAACTCATTAACTGAAATTAAAGAATCACATGAATCTCTGATTAAGAGTACCAGAATCAGAAACGAAATGGAATCTATCATTGAAGCATCCAGAGAACATATACGGGAGAATTTTCTTATGAAAACGCTTCAAAACTCAGCAACTAATCCGCTAAAAGCAGATATGAGTCTGGAACAGTTGAATGAACAGTATGGTTGTAAATTTCATAAAGGATTTTTTACAGCAGTCAGAGTCAGGCCATTTTTCTCAAAAAATTCGGACAAATCTGCCGGTGACAGTGAAGAATTTGTAATGAACAAAATTCATCAGATGGTAAAAGAAAAATTGGAGATATACTGCGAAACTTATATGTCTACAGTATATCAGGATGAAATCGTATGCATTTTAAATACAGTGGATAAAGAGATTGAACCAGTCAGAAAAAAGCTAAAACATTTGATAGTTAATGTATCTAATTTGAAAACTGTATTTCCTGATATCAGAATAAGGATCGGACAGGGAAATACACATAGTTCTTATATGGGAATCACGGATAGTTTCCGAGAGGCAGAACTGGCGATCATGAATCGAATGGGCGAAAATGAAGATACATATATCTGCTACAGTGAAGACAGTAAAAGTGGAAAAACTAAAGAAGAAATTTTTGACAGTGGTCTGCGAAATGAAATTCTGACCTATCAGGAAAGAATGGATATTGAAGGAACCCTTCGCCTTGTTGACAAGGTTGGAGAGAAATTGAAGCCATTTAAGTATGACGGAAAACTGGTTTATGAAGTTTTTGGTGAATTAGTTGAAACATTGCGGTTTGGTATGAAATATTCTCGTGAAGGCAGAAATCTTTTTCTGATTGAAGATTATAAAAAACAGTACAGAAGGATATGGGATTATGATGAACTCTTTCAGTGGATCAAATCGGATCTGTCCCGGGTGCATCAGGTTTATATGAAGAATATTCAGGATGAAGAGAGTAAACCGATACGTGATGCAAAGAAATATATCCATGATAATTTCAACAAACATATCAGTCTGGAGAATGTCAGTGAGTATATTGGATTTAATGCTGCCTATTTTTCTACACTGTTTAAGAAAGAAACAGGAAAAAATTTCCTTGAGTATGTGACAGAGCTTCGTATCCAAAATGCAAAGAACTATCTCATACAGACTAATTATGACATTGCGGAAGTAGCATCTGCAGTAGGATATAATGATCTGAAATATTTTTCTAAATTGTTTAAGAAGACAACAGGATTGAATCCTTCAGAATTTAGAAAGTTATATAGTTAATCAAAATGTGCAGGTGCAAAAACTATGAAAAAAAGAAATATATTTAGCAGACAGGCAGTTAATTTTTTGTGGGTTCTTCTGGGATTAGGGGCAGGTCTTCAGTTTATAGAAGTTATATGGGCTGCATCGAAAGGATATCTGGGATTCTTTTCTATGATGGTGGTTATTGTGACAGAGATGGTTATTACAGGAAGCATTTATGTGATTATTTATAAGTTTCTGATAAAACCATGTAATGAGACCAGAAAATTATTCAAACATTTTATACAGAGTGGAAGTTTTCAGGAACTGATTGATCAGGATTATCAGATTTTTCCAGAGCAGAATGAAGTAATGCAGAAGCTGGATTCCATATTGGATAAAAAGAACATTATTGAGTTATCGACAAAACATGCAGAACTTCTTGCACTGCAGAATCAGATCAATCCTCATTTTCTGTATAATACGCTGGAAGCAATACGAGGAGATGCGCTATGTGAAGGAATTGATAGTATTGCTGATACGACGGAAGCATTGTCTACATTTTTCAGATATACCATCACGGATACAGGAAATCTGGTTTCAGTAGAAGATGAACTGGAGAATGTAGAGAATTATTTTAAAATACAGCAGTATCGTTTTGGAGATAAACTGGATATGAGAGTTAATTTTCCGGATGACTATGCAAGGATCCTGGAATGTAAACTCCCTAAACTTACTTTGCAACCTGTAGTTGAAAATGCAATTTTCCATGGTCTGGAAGCGAAAGCAGAAGGTGGAGTTATCACCATTTCACTGGAGATGACAGAGAAGAAACTTCTGATCAATATTCATGATGACGGAATTGGAATTGACGAAGAAGAGCTTATAAAGATCAACCAGAGACTGGAGATAACTTCAGGGCCGCTGACAGAAGAGAAGCGTAAACGTGGAGGTATTGCTCTGCCGAATGTATCCAGGCGTATTAAGCTGTTATTTGGGGATGAATATGGAATACATATTTATAGTATTCCTAATCTTGGAACAGAAGTCAGGATATCGGTACCGATCATTACAAACAGGGAGCAGAGAAATCAGTGAAAAGAGAATTACTGAATATAGAAGGCGGAAAGATAAAAAAAGGGAATAATGTTATATTTGATGATCTGTCTCTGGAACTGTTTCAGGGAGAAATAACAGGAATCGTATTCGATGATATTCTGGAACAGAAGCTCTTTATTGATATGCTGCTTGGAGATGTTTTACTTTATTCAGGAAAGATTTTTGTAAATGAGGAAAGGAAAGCTTATGAAGAAGCTGCCAGATTGTTAAAACAGCAGGTGGCGGTGATTGGTTCTAAAAGTAAATTACTGCCTTCTATTACGATAGAAGATAATATATTTCTTTTTTCAGACAGAAAACTGTTTCTGGATCAGAAAGAGTATAGAGAACGTTTCCAGAAGTTAAGGACGGAACTGAATATTTCGGATGATATGCCTCATAAAGTCAGAAATTTATCTGCCAAGGAAAAGGTTATTATAGAATTACTTAAAGCCTATGAGGAAAGAAAGAAAATTGTGATTCTGGATGAGATTACCAGCCTTTTATCAGAAAAGGATCTGGGAGAAGTGTTTTCTCTTATTGACAAAATGAAATCCCAGATGTCATTTCTGGTTACAGTAGGATTTGAAGATTTTATTATGGAATGGATGGAATCTATTGCAGTTGTTCAAAATGGAAGAACTACATTTGTATCTGGGATTTCTCAGTTAAACTGTAAGTTGAGTAAAGTTCTGAAAGCTCTGATATATGAAAATAAGGTAGAAACATTTGGAGCCTATGGGCAGAAAGTAATAAATGGGCAGAACAATGTATTAGAAGTAAGAGATGTAAGTACCTGTTATCTGAAGAATCTTAATTTTACATTGTGTTCCGGAGAGCTGCTTAAGATTTATTATTCAGATGAAAAAAGCAAGAGCAGTTTCTGGGAAATGTTTTCGGGAGAAGAGAGCATTGAAGAAGGACAGATTTATATTTCTGAGAAATTGTATAAGGTATCAAATATGAGCCAGGCAGTACGTGAGGGCGTAGGGTTTATAACAGAAGCACCGTATAGGAGCATGATCCTGGATAATATGAGTGCAACGGAAAATGTGAGTGTGCCGCTGCATGAAAAGGTAAGAGGATTCTGGTTTGCGAAAAAGTATACCAGAAGTGTAAGTGATTTCCTTCAGAACGATGAGCTGAATAAGAAGAAACTGAAAAATATTGGAAATGCAGAACTACAGAAGCTGGTCTATGAAAAATGGCTGGTGTATCAGCCAAAGATTGTGATCATTGAGAATCCATTTACAGATATGGATATTAATATGAGGGAAATTACAAGAAAGATGATCGGAGCATTGCAGAAAAGAGGAATCGGAGTAATTCTTCTTACTGCTAACTTTGCAATTATGAATAAAATCAAGGGAGAATCCATGTTTCTTAAGCACGGTGTGCTGACAAGAGAAGAAGAATGGTAAAGCAAAAAAAGACGAATGTGCAATAATGATAAAAAATTTGGATAATTCGTCTTTTTTTTATACAAAAATAAGAAACAAAAGAATGTCCCCCTTAATCTAAATATCAAAAGTTGAAAAAATAGGACATCAAAGTTAATATGAGTATACAAAATAACAAACGCGTAAAATAAACTAATGGGAGGGTTTACAAATGAAGAAAAAGTTATTAAGTGTCTTAATGGCAGCAGTAATGGTAGCCGGTGTTGGCGGCGTAGGTGCAGCACAGGTAAAGGCTGATGATGAGAAGATTCTTGGCGCGGGTATTTATTCAGCTTCTGATAACTTCAACTCTTATATTGGAAAAGCGATTACAAATGCATGCGATGGAATCTTTAAAACAAACATCGAAGATGGACAGAATGACCAGTCCACACAGAACAATCAGGTTGATACAATGCTGGCTAAAGGCGCTTCTGTAGTTGCAGTTTCTGTATGTGATGTAACAGCAGCTCCGACACTGATCCAGAAATGTAAAGACGCAGGAAATGTTCCGATCATTTTCTTCAACAAAGAGATAACAGATTACGATGTAATTAATTCTTATGAAAATGCTTATCAGGTAACATCTACAGGTGGAGATTATGGTGCATCTATTCAGGCACAGATGGTAATCGACTACTGGAAAGAACATCCGGAAATGGATAAAAACGGTGATGGAAAATTACAGCTTGTATATCTGATGGGTGACCCGGGACATACAGCATCCCAGCCGAGATGTGATTATCTCAAGAGCACGATCGAAGATGCAGGAATTGAGATTGACCTTCTTGCAGAAGATACAGGAATGTGGGTAACAGCAACTGCAAAAGAAAAAATGGATGCATGGGTATCTAAATACGGTGACGAAATTGAATGCTGCGTAGCAGGAAACGATGCAATGGCACTTGGTGCTTTATCAGCAGTAGAAGCAGCCGGATTTAATACAGATGGAGAAGAAAGCAGCAAATACATTCCGATTTATGGAATTGATGCTCTTCCTGAAATTCTTTCCAAGATTGAAAGCGGTGAGATCACAGGTTCCGTATTACAGGATGCTAAGACTCAGGGACAGATAATTGTAAAAATGGCAGAGAACCTTACAAGTGGTAAAGACGCTGTGGATGGAATCGAAGGTGTAGAAATGGAAGAAGAAGCAAAAGCTGTACGAGTTCCATATCAGGCAATCACCAAAGATAATCTTGATTTAGCAAAGTCAACTTATGAATAAAAAATAACTGATTTTACAGGCAGGCATTCGTTTTAAACGGATGCCTGTAATAAAAAAGAGGGAAAGGATTTTAAAATGGGAACAGAATATATATTGGAATTAAAGCATATTTCAAAATCGTTTCCTGGTGTAAAAGCACTTGACGATGTAACGTTATGTGTACGTCCTGGAACAGTGCATTCTCTTATGGGAGAAAATGGTGCAGGTAAATCCACATTAATGAAATGTCTGTTCGGTATTTATTCATTTGATGAGGGCGAAATCATTCTGGATGGCAAAAACATTAAATTTTCCAGCCCATCAGAAGCATTACAGAATCATGTATCCATGGTGCATCAGGAACTGAACCAGGTATTAAATCAGACAGTTATGGAAAATATGTGGCTTGGAAGATTTCCAATGAAGCATGGTCTGGTAGATGACCAGAAAATGTATGAAGACACAAAAGCGATTTTCGATGATTTGGATATTCAGGTAAATCCGAAGGTTAAGATAGGAACCCTGAAAGTTTCACAAAAACAGATGATAGAGATTGCAAAAGCAGTTTCGTATAACTCAAAAGTAATTGTAATGGATGAACCGACTTCATCGCTTACAGAGAAAGAAGTAGAGCATCTTTTTAAGATTATAGAAAAGCTTAAGAAAAAGAATACCAGTATTATTTATATATCACATAAAATGGAAGAAATTTTGCGTATTTCTGATGATGTAACAGTCATGAGAGATGGCAGGTGGATTGATACAAAACCTGCCAGTGAGTTGACCATTGATAAGATCATCAAAATGATGGTTGGACGAGAATTAAAAGACCGCTATCCGGAAAAGAAAGCCAAGATAGGTGATGTATTAATGGAAGTAAAAGACCTCGGTACATTAAATCCAGGATTTGAGGGCGTTAATTTTCAATTACATAAGGGAGAAATCCTTGGAATCGCCGGATTAGTAGGATCTAAGAGAACGGAAATCCTTGAAACATTATTTGGCATAAGAATGAAAGGCAAAGGTCAGATACTGGTAAAAGGAAAAGAAGTTCAGAACAGAAGTCCAAAAGAGGCAATGGCGAATGGATTTGCAATGCTGACAGAGGAACGAAGATCGGATGGTATTTTTGGAGGTTTGAGTGTTGGATTTAATATGACAATTTCCAATTTACCGAAATATCAGAAGACGGGACTTTTAAACGGAGAAAAAATGAAAGCAGATATTACCAAAATGATAAATGCCATGAAAGTAAAAACTCCGTCAATGAAGTCCAAGATCGCGAACCTTTCAGGAGGAAATCAGCAGAAAGTAATTCTGGGCAGATGGCTGCTGACAGATCCTGATATCCTGCTCTTGGATGAGCCTACCAGGGGTATTGACGTAGGTGCTAATTTTGAAATCTATCAGCTGATCAACCAGCTGGCTGAGCAAGGAAAAGGAATTATCGTAGTAAGCTCAGAAATGCCGGAACTGTTCGGAATTTCCGACAGGATTCTGGTTATGAGCAATGGACATCAATCAGCTATATTTGATTCAAAAGAAGTAGGACAGGTAGATGTTATGCAGGCAGCGGCCCGATTTATCTGATCTTTCAATACGAACTCAGGAGGGGATTCTGGTGAAAAATTCAAAGAACATTTCAATTAAAGAACTTATTGCTGAAAAAGCAATTTATCTGGTTTTTATTATCCTGTTAGTTGCAATTGTGGTAGTAGAACCAAGATTCTTATCATTCAATAACTTTAAAAATATTTTTGCGCAGTCATCAACTAAGATTATTATTGCATTAGCAGCCGGAATGGTACTGGTAGTGCAGGGCGTTGACCTTTCCACAGGACGTATGATCGGTCTGGCAGCAGTTATCTTCGCATCTTTAGTTCAGAATCCGGACTATGCATACAGAATGTATCCGAATTTAAAAGAGCTTCCGCTGATCGTTCCATTATTACTGGTACTGGCAATCTGTCTTGTACTTGGTGGAATATCCGGTGTGCTTGTTGCAGTATTTAAAGTACCGCCGTTTATCGCAACGCTTGGTATGCAGTTGATCTTATATGGTGCATCTTCTATTTATTTTGACCGTCCGCCATATGGTGCACAGCCAATTGGTGGTATTGATTCAAAAGTAACTCAGATTGCAATTGGTTCCATTGGAATCGGAGACTTCCAGATTCCGTATCTGATCATCATTGCCGCAGCAGTATGTGTAGTTATGTGGATCGTATGGAATAAAACAAAATTTGGTAAATATATGTTTGCAGTAGGTGGTAACCCGGAAGCTGCAAAAGTATCAGGTGTAAATGTTATAAAGACACAGATTATGGTTTACGCAATTGCAGGTATGATGTATGCATTTGCAGCAGCCCTGGAAGTAGGACGTATCGGAAGTGCTTCCAATACAACCGGTAACGGATATGAAATGGATGCAGTTGCTGCCTGCGTAATCGGCGGTGTATCTCTTTCAGGTGGTGTTGGTAGTGTAGGCGGTATCGTAATTGGTGTTCTGATGTTCACAGTTATCAATTATGGCCTTGCATTCATCGGTGTAAACATGTACTGGCAGTATATCGTAAAAGGTCTGATCATTCTTCTTGCTGTTATTATTGACATGAGAAAATATGCAAAGAGAAAATAAAAATAAACATCAGACAAGTGCAATTATGAAAGGAGAAGTAAAGGATGAGGGATGTAGTAAAAAGAACAAAACTGACAGAAAATTGTTCAAAAAAAACAATAAAGAAATATGTAGATGAAGTGATCCAGGAACTCACACTGGATGAGAAGATCGGTGTAATGTCAGGCCAGGTTACAGAGAAGAAATTACTGGATGATCTGTTCCTGATCGAACACTATAATGTAAATCCATATCCGACAAAGGCAGTAGAACGTCTGGGAATTCCGAATATCCGTTTCGTAGACGGACCAAGAGGTGTTGTTGCCGGATCTGCCACCTGCTTTCCTGTTTCTATGGCAAGAGGTGCCAGCTTTGACCGTGATTTGGAAGAGAAGATTGGAGAAGTGATCGGTGCAGAGGTTCGTGCAGTGGGCGGAAACTATTACGGCGGTGTGTGCATCAATCTTCCAAGAAATCCACGCTGGGGCCGTGCGCAGGAGTGCTACGGAGAAGATACCTATCATCTGGGAGAAATGGGGGCAGCTCTGACGAGAGGTGTTCAGAGCCAGAATGTTATGGCGTGCATTAAACATTTCGCAATGAACAGTATTGAAAATGCGAGATTTAAAGCTGATGTGCATGCAGATAAGAGAACACTTTTTGAAGTATATCTTCCTCACTTCAAGAGATGTATTGAAGAAGGCGCGGCTTCTGTAATGGGAGCATACAATAAAGTTTATGGAGAACAGGCATCTGAGAGTAAATATCTGTTAAAAGATATCCTCAGAGATAAATGGGGATTCGAGGGATTTACTTTATCTGATTTCCTCTGGGCTGTAAAAGATGGTCCAAAGGCAGTAAAGAGTGGAATGAATGTTGAAATGCCATGTATCTGCCATTATGCAGAACAGATCCCTAAAGCAATTGAAGACGGAACTCTTGCTATGGAAGATGTAGATGAAGCAGTTGGTTACATTCTTCGTACTGTACTCTATTATGAGACAAGAAAAGATCCGCAGGAATATACAGAAGATATTCTTGCATGCCCGGAACATATAGCAGTAGCAAAGAGAGCAGCAGAAGAATCGATGGTACTTCTGAAGAATGAAAATCATGTACTTCCGCTTGATAAAGAGAAAACAGAGAAGATCGTAGTTCTTGGAGTACTGGGAGATACAGAAAATATCGGCGACCATGGTTCCAGTAAGGTTCATCCATATTATACAGTTACGCCATTTAAAGGCCTGATGAAAAAAATGCCGAAAGCACAGATCCTTTATAATGACGGAAGTGATCTGGAACGTGCAAAAGAACTTGCAGCAGATGCTGATGCAGTAGTGATCGTTGCTGGTTATATCCATAGCGATGAAGGAGAATATCTGGCTGATAGAAGTGATATTGCCGGAATGGGCGGAGACAGAGCAAGCATGAGACTTCATCAGAGAGATATCGATCTGATTCATGGTGTAAAGGGTGTGAATCCGAATACTGTCGTTTCCATTATCGGAAGCAGTGCGATCCTGATCGATGAGTGGGAAAAAGATGTTCCTGCAATTATCTTCTCCTTCTACAGTGGAATGGAAGGCGGGAATGTACTGGCAGATATTCTGTTCGGTGATGTTTGCCCAAGCGGTAAACTTCCATATACAGTAGCACTTTCCGAAGACAGCTATCCTGATTTTGATCCTGACTGCACATATGCAGAGTATGAATACTATCATGGCTACTGCAAGATGGATAAAGAAAACATTCCTGTTCTGTATCCGTTTGGCTATGGTTTATCCTATACAACATTTGACATCAGCGAGCCGACAGTTGAAGTATTTGATAAAACAGCAAAGATTTCTGTTAATGTAAAGAATACAGGAGATGTAAAAGGCGCAGAAGTTGTACAGCTTTATATCGGATGTGAGGGAAGTGCTGTAGATCGTCCGGTTAAAATCTTGAAAGATTTCGCGAGAGTAGAATTAATGCCGGGAGAAGAAAAGAAAGTTTCTCTTCAGGTAAGTTCGAAGGATATGGCTTATTATTCAGAAGAAAAAGATGATTTTGTAGAAGAGGATATTACATATATTGCATATACAGGTGATTGCAGCTGTAAAGAAGCATTAAAATCCGTGAAATTTGAATTTGGAAAATAACAGGGAGAAAATACTATGAGAATTGGTGCGGATTATTATCCAGAACATTGGGAAAAAGAGCGTTGGAAAACAGATGCAGAGATGATGGTCAAAGCAAATATCAAAGTAACCAGAATTGGTGAATTTGCATGGAGCCTTTATGAGCCTGAAGAAGGAAAATACGAATTTGACTGGATGGATGAGGCACTGGATTTTTTCGGAAAGTACGGAATCAAGGTAGTAATGTGTACACCTTCAGCTACCCCTCCCAAATGGATGATAGATAAGTATCCAGATATTCTTCAGAATGATATTCATGGAAATCCGAAGCTCTTCGGAACAAGAAAGCATTACTGCTTTAACAGTGAGACATACAGAGAAAAAACAAAAAAATTAAATACCCTTATTGCAAAGAGATATGCAAAACATCCTGCAATTGAAGCATGGCAGGTAGATAATGAACTGGGATGGTCAAATACAACCAGATGTTATTGTAAGTCTTGCGAGAACCGTTTCCGTAGCTGGCTGAAAGAGAAATATGGTACGATTGATAATCTGAATAAAACGTATGGAACTACTTTCTGGAGTCAGACATACAGAAGTTTTGAGGAGCTGAATATTCCGAAGGCGGGTGCATGCTATGATACTTGTCACGATACACAAGGGCAGAACCCAGCATTGTTGCTAGACTACTATCGTTTCTGCAGTGATTCTGTAGTTGAATTTACAAAAGAATCTGTAGATACAATTAAGGAGTATTCTGATCTTCCGATAACTAGCAATCTTTTAGACGCTGCTATTAACTCGGGAACAGGAATTGATTATTTTAAATTATCTAAAGAATTTGATTTTGTAACATGGGATAATTATATTGAATTTCAGTGGGGGAAAGCAAAACCGGAAACAGTATCAAGAGACCATGCATTGCTTAGAAGCTATAAGAAGAAACCGTTCTGGGTTATGGAACAGCAGTCCGGTCCTTGCGGATGGAGTAAGTTGGGACCAACACCAACGCCTGGAAAACTCCGTCTTTGGACATATCAGTCAGTGGCAAATGGAGCCGATACAGTTGTTTATTTCCGCTGGAGAGCATGCCCGTTTGGAACAGAAGAACTCTGGCATGGCATTTTGAATCATGATGGAAAACCGAACAGAAGATATGCTGAAGTTTCTCGGGTAGGAGCTGAAATGGAAGAACTAAGTAAGAACTACCGAGCGCTGATGCCGAGAGCACGTGTTGCAATTATCAAATCTTTTGATAGTGAATGGAGTCAATCTATTCATCGTCAGGTAGAAGGATTGTATTATGATTCTTTATTGCTTGATTATTATCGTCCATTTTGGAACATGGGAATTCCAGTAGATTTCGTGACAGCAGAAGAAGACTTAAATAGATATGATCTTGTTCTTGCACCAATGTTGATGATGGTATCGGATGAAGGAAAGAAAAATATTGAAACTTATGCTCAAGCAGGCGGAAAAGTTCTATTCTCATTTAGAAGTGGAATCAAAGATATGTATAATAACATGCTTACAGAAACTGTACCAGGCGTATTTGCAGACCTAGCCGGTGTAGAGATAGAAGATTATGATCCGCTTCTGGAGAAAACAACTGCTACGACAGGTGTGTTTGGAAATGGAATGGCTCACATGTGGTGTGATATAGTGAAACCAGTTACTGCAAAAGTAATTGGAAAATATACTTCTGATTTTTATGCAGGTGAGGCCTGCATGACTGTAAACCAGATAGGAAAAGGTGAGGTATATTATTTGGGCTGCGATCTGGATGAAAAAGCCATGAAAATGTTGGCTGTTTATCTGGGAAGAAAAGCAGGGATTGATATGGATTTATATAAAGTTGATGGTGTAGAAGTTGTAGATGCTACAGATGGAACAAATGATGCATTGTTTATTTTGAACTATAATGACCATTCAGTTATAGTTTCAATGGAGCAGTCATATGAGAATATGATCACACATGAAACAGTGGAGAATGTTGTTGAATTAAAACCATATGATGTTGCAATTTTAAAAGAAGCAAATTAAAAAAATAATGAAGGGGAGCTGCTGTGAAGCAGGCAGTTCTAGAGCAGGGTGAGCAATTCATTTAGAATTACTCGCCCTGTTTATGTTATAGAAAAAAAGAAAAATAAAA
>OOAO01002292.1_pt1 | contig 13129 bp, 12 predicted proteins | sample 1671821 | NCBI WGS metagenome assembly OOAO01 (sample SAMN06348196, study PRJEB24527) | human gut metagenome | biome: human gut; feature: ankylosing spondylitis patient; material: feces | host: Homo sapiens | place: China | collected 2015-10 | reverse complement strand
TAAATGGTCTGGATAATGCATGTGATGGTGCATCCCATACAAACACATTCTGTTTCTTCTCAAAATATTCTATCTGCTTCTCAAAAAGTCTATGGTCTGCTGTAAGTCCCGGTAAAAAGACTAATGTAATTTTTTGTTTATCTATTATATTTACAAAATAATGAATGCAGCCACAGAGTGTCTTGTAACTGTTTTCTATCATTTTCCGTCCCCTTTCTACCAATTCGGTTAATGCGAGTATATACCCATTGACCGATTAACGGAAGACCTCACTAATATCTTATTTGCCTGACTTGACTTGTTTATAAAGCAGACCGCCTTTCTGTTTAGGTTTGTCTTTCAGACATCTCCACCCTATCAAGAAGCTTAAAACTATGAAAGAAACGCTCTTTCACATACGTGATACGATTCGTATCATTCCCGCAAATGCTTGTTTTTCAATGTATTCTTCTGATTATCTATCCTTGTAGCTTCTATTGTTTCAGACACTCCGCCTGCGCTATAAAGACTTGAAGTCCCTTTTTTGAGTATATCTCGATTTCGTCAGGTTGAACACCGGCAATTTTTGATATCTTTCATAAAATGGAAAAGAGGATGCCCCAACAAAAGGCAGCCCCTCCAAACATTTATTCTACATTAGTTAGATGGATTCTCATCTTCCTCAAGTTTCTGTACTCTTCTTTTATATATTTTAGAAGATATCATCAATACTATTAAACATAAGATTTCCACCTGCACAAACATAATAACTCCGGTTGCAATTGAACCAATAAGTTTATGGTAATTCCGATAGGAAACACTAAAACATATAATTCCTGCCAACACTGCCGCAATACTACTGGCTATGATATTTGTCTTGAGATTCGGTTTCAATTTTCTATCCCAAATTCCATTTCGCAGACAATCAATTGAAAGATATAATGCAAGACTCATAAATACAACCCATTCTCCGGCAAGATTCTTGATACTGTCATTCCCCATTACCATTTGTATTGACATTACAATCAGCAATCCCCAAAAAGCAATCCAACATCCATTATGTTCAATTTTAAGAAGTTTTAATTCCTGGCGTTCATCTAAATTACTTTTCATTTTCCTAATTTTCATCCTCTTCATCCTCCCAGAATAAATCATCTAAACTTTTATCTAATACGCGACAAATTTTACGACACAGTTTTATTGTGGGATTATATTCTCCCTTTTCGATAGCATTTATGGTTTGCCTTGAAACACCAACAGCTTCTGCTAAGACCTTTTGCGTCATATCCTTTTCAGCCCTTGCCACTTTAATCGCAATATTTTTTGGCACTTTCTATTCACCTCCATTTATAAAGTAACACTTTTTTTTCATAATGTCAATTATATTTTACTTTTTATCTTGTATACTAATACAAGGTTGTAACCAGAGAAGATAATGATCAACCCACAAATTGCTGAAAATGTGTAATATAATAGTAAAAATTCACAAAAATCGAATGCAAATTTTTCGATAGGTTATGCGCTTAACCTTTGTAAATCCTACATTTATAATGTACCATATAATCATAATATCGTAGAAGAAGGAATGGAAATGACACAGAACAGGATTAGAATCGTAGATGTTGCAGATGCGTTAGGTCTTAGTACTGCTACTGTCTCAAAAGTGATTCACGGCAAAACAGAAAAGATTTCAGATGAAACGGTAAAACGCGTCCAGCAGGAACCTGAAAGGTCGGGATATATTCCGAATATGGCTGGCATTTTGCTTGCGAGAAATAATTCAAGAATCATCGGAGTGGTGGTAAATGACCATGAAAAGTATGAGGGCAGGGTTTTAGAGGATGGATTTGTGATGTCATCGCTGAATGCTCTTTCCCACGAGGTTAATGAAAAAGGTTATTTTCTGATGATAAAAACGACATCTGATATCAAAGAGATTCCGGTATTTGCATCCATGTGGAATATGGATGGACTGATTCTGATTGGATTTTGTGAAGCTGATTATGAAAGCCTCAGAAATCAGATGCGGATTTCGTTTGTAGTGTATGATGGCTATTTTGAAGAATGCTCAAAAGTAGTAAATCTGGTCATCGATCATTATGACGGCGGCTATCAGGCCGGGAAATATTTAAAGGAACTGGGACATAAAAAAGTATTATGCATAGCAGATAATTTCATCTGCATGGATAAAGAGCGCATCGAGGGGTTTCGTAAAGCATTTGAACACGGAGAAACATATAGATGGGAAATACCAAAGACAGAAAAGGAAAGAATGTGCTTTTATGAGGATAACTATATGCAATTGTTAAAAAGCAATGTTACCGCTGTTTTTGCAGTGTCCGATTTTTATGCACTTGAGTTTATGAGATTTTTACAAGGAAAGAACATTCGGATTCCAGAGGATATCCAGATCATAGGCTTTGATGATAACATGGCAAGCAGGGAAAGCAATCCTTCCCTTACAACAATTCATCAGGAAGCAGACTTAAGGGCGAAAGCGGCAATTGAATGTCTGGAGGCAATGCGCGATGGAGCAGAATATAAGACAGAAATCGTGTTACCGGTTGATTTAGTAAAAAGGGAAAGTACGAGGAAATTATAATGTCAAAGTTTATGAAATCGTTGTGTAAAATAGCAATTCCTGTCACATTGCAAAGTATGCTGCAGGCATCATTTTCAATTGTTGACCAGATCATGATCGGACAGTTAGGCGAGACAAATATATCGGCAGTTGGATTATGTGGTAATTTTTCACTGATTTTTTCAGTGGTGATCGGCGCGGTAAGCACGGTTGCCGGGATATTAATTGCACAGTTTATTGGTGCACAGGAAACAAAAGAAGCATGGTGCAGTTTTGATGTGAGCTTCATCTGCGGAATTATAATATCAGCATTGTTCCTGCTTGCAGCCGGAGTTTTTCCATCGCAGATTCTTGGACTGTATACAAAAGATATGAGTATTATAAATACTGGTGCGGTTTATTTTAGAATTATAGCGTTTTCTTATATTCCAATGGCTGTCAGCAATATTTTATCCTCATGGCTGCGCTGTAAGGAATATGCCACGATACCATTTCTGGCAAGCTTTGGAGCAGTTATTGTAAACACAGGACTGAACTATCTGCTGATATTTGGAAAATTTGGATTTTCATGTATGGGAATAAAGGGTGCTGCCATTGCCACACTTATTTCGCAATTGTTTAACCTGGCATTTATTGTTATCGGATTTGTCTTATGTATCAGAAAAGACGGAGATAAACCTGTCTTGTCTCTACATTTTAAAAAAATCACAATCAGGGATTATCTGATCATGATTATGCCAATTCTGGTCAGTGAATTTTTATGGAGTCTCGGGCAAAATGTGGAGTCTGCTGTTTATGGACATCTTGGCACATCAAGCCTTGCAGCCTATACACTTACCGGTCCGATACAAGGGCTTATGGTAGGGGCACTTAGTGGATTGTCTGCGGCTGCCGGTGTGATAGTCGGCAAAAGACTTGGCAGGAAAGAATATGATGAGGCTTACACAGAATCAAAGAAGATTATGTATGCAGGCTTATTTGGTGCGGTAACGGTATCGGCTTTACTCATTCTTTTGGCTGAAGTATATACCGGATTATATCGTGTTGATGACAGCGTAAAAGATCTTGGAAAGACACTGCTTATCGTATTTGCCTTGTATGCTCCGGTCAAGGTGGAAAATATGATACTTGGCGGAGGCATTATAAGAAGTGGCGGTAACACCAAAATCATTATGATCATTGATATTATTGGCACATGGTGTATCGGAATTCCACTGTGTCTGCTTGCAGCATATGTATTCAATTGGGGAATTGTTGGTGTGTATACATTGCTTACCACGGAAGAATTATTCAGGCTTGCTGTATCATTAATTGTCTTTAAAAGGCGTAAATGGATAATTAGTTTATGCTAAAAAAGCACTGTAAACCCAATAATCCAACGGTTTTCAGTGCTTTTTTGATATTCCCCAACTGTGGCTTATTTCTCAGCGCACCAGTTTCCAGCTCACCGCCTGCTGCCTTGCATCCACAAATCTCTTATAAATACCTTCCTGCTTCATTAGCTGCTCATGTGTTCCCTGCTGCACAATTCTTCCTTTGTCAACAACCACAATCTGGTCTGCATGTCTGACTGTTTTTAGTCTGTGGGCAATCATAATAATCGTTTTTTCCTTTGTAAGTGCATCTACTGCATCCATTAGCTCCTTTTCATTCTCCGGATCAACATTGGCTGTTGCCTCATCTAATATAACGATTGGTGCATCCTTCATGATCGCTCTGGCTATGGAAATACGCTGCTTCTCGCCACCGGAAAGTGTGGCGCCGCCTTCTCCGATTACTGTGTCATATCCATCCGGAAGTTTGCTGATGAAATCATGACAGCATGCTTTCTTCGCCGCTTCCACCACTTCCTCATGGCTTGCATCCTGACGTCCGAATTTAATATTATTCTCAATGGTGTCTGCAAACAAATACACCGTCTGAAATACAAATGAAAAATTCCGCATCAGACTGTTCATGCTGTAGTCCTTTACATTCACGCCTCCAAGCATCACTTCCCCGGAATCCACATCCCAAAACCTGGCGATCAGATTGCAAAGTGTTGATTTTCCTCCACCAGATGGTCCAACGATTGCTGTCGTCGTTTTCTGCGGGATAGAGAGCGATACATCGTCAATGATCTTCCGTTTGTCATAGGAAAACGTAACATTAGAAAGTCTGATGTCGTAATTCTCCGGCTGAATCTCTTTGCCGTCGATATCCATGGTGTCCAGCTCCAGTATTGCATTTGCTTTATCTACACATACACTTACCACATGTAAAAGGGATGAATAATTTCCTGCGCATTCCAGGCTGGAATAAAGCATAAATGCCGAGATTGTCATACCGATCGCATAGACCGCGCTCATGGTTCCATTGATATAAAAATATGCGCTGCCTGCTACGATCACAGCACCTGTGATTTTTGTTATCACGCTTTGCAGAAAATGATAGGGAACAAACAACATCTCCATCTTTGTATTGACCTTTTCGCATGCTTCATTTGCATCGTTTAATCTTTTTGCCTGTTTTCCAAGCAGGTTGTATGACTTCACCTCTGATATTCCCTGCAGATACTCCATGATCTGGTTTACAAGCTCCGTATCGCATACCACTTTTTGCTCTGAATCTTTTTTACCCGCATTCTGCATCACAGAATTGACCCCAAAGAAAATAAGTACTCCTGCTGCAGCTATCAGTCCGATTCTCCAGTCAAAAATTAACAGCATAAGAATGATCATTGACGTTTCCAGAATTCCCTGCATGGTCAGCATGACCACTCTCGCAGCCACATCGCCAAGTATTTCCATTGTATTGGTCGTAACAGAAGAAATTTCCCCGATACTGTTGGAATTAAAATATCCCATCGGAAGATAGCGCAGATGCTCTGCAATCTTGATTCTCATAAAAGCACTTGCATTATATCCGCCTTCTGTCTGAAGCACTGTAGAGTATCTTTTACAAATAACATCAACTACGATTGCAATGACCATAATCGCAACTGAGCCTCCAATATATTTTCCTGTCGGTTTTCCACTCAGCAGACCAATCAGTATGTACATAATGGCCGGAATCTTCATTGCTGAGGCAAGAGCCTCTATGAGTCCGATCACCATCGACAGTTTAAATTTATTTCCATTTTCTTTGCCTGAAAAACGAAAGAATTTTGCCAGAATTCCAAACATATCATTCTCCCTCCTTCACAGTATCTTTTACAGAAATATGGGCATTCCACATTTCCTTATAAAGCGGGCATGACACCAGAAGTTCCTCATGTGTGCCATGTGCTGTTACATTTCCATCATTTACAACAAAGATCTGGTCACTGTCCTTAACAGTAGAAAGTCTGTGTGCTATTACGATCAGGGTCTTCCCTGCTACCAGTTTTGCGATAGAATTCTGCAGAATCGCCTCATTTTCCGGATCTGTGTAGGCAGTTGCCTCATCAAGGATCACAATCGGAGCATCCTTTAACATTGCTCTTGCAATGGAGATACGCTGCCTCTCGCCACCTGACAGATGTCCTCCTGCACCTCCTACAACCGTATCAAATCCATTCTCCAACTGCATGATAAATTCATAGCATCCACTTTTCTTTGTCACCTCGATGATCTGTTCATCTGTAGCATCTGGATTTCCCTGTCTGATATTTTCACGGACTGTTTCATTAAACAGATAATTGTCCTGTGCAACATATGCAATTTTCCGGTTAAAATCTGCAAATGCCAGTTCTTTGACATCAACTCCACCGATTTTGATGCTTCCGGAATCCACATCCCACAGGGACGCAATCAGCTTTGCGATGGTCGACTTGCCGCTTCCGGAAGGTCCTACGATTGCATTTACCGTTCCTGCTTTCAGCTCCATAGTTACTCCGTGCAGGATTTCTTTGTCGTGATAACCAAATCTGACATCTTCAAGAGTAACGGAGTTATCTTTTGGAACACTTTTACTTTTCTCTGGACGTTCAAGCTCCGGCTGTTCCAGAATTCCTGCCACTTCACCAACAATCACTCCGATCTTGCCAAGATCATCTGTATAGGAACCCACTGTGATCAACGGTCCAACGATTCCAAGTGATAAAATAATGCAGATGACAAAATCTGAAATCGCAAGTGTTCCATTGGCTACATAATGTGCCCCAAACGGCAATACCGTAAGAAGCGTATAAGGTGTGACCACCATCATCAGTCCATGAAAGATCGAGCACCGTTTCATCCAGGAAATAAAGGAATCTGCATAAGCCATAGCCGCCTTTGTAAATTTTGCATAAGAACTTTCTGTCTTTCCAAATGCCTTGATCACTTCGATTCCGTCAATATATTCCACTGCCGCATCATTCAGATCTTTTGTTGTCTGAACCGTTCTCTCGAAGCTTGGTTTATAATCCAGCATCATTCCAAAATAGGAAAGAAATCCCACTATAACCGGCACCAATGACCAGAGTGCCAGTCTCCAGTCTGTCAGGAAGAAATAGATCAAAATCACAATCGGTGCCAGCAGATTGGACGTGAATTCCGGGACAATATGCGCCAGTGTTGTCTCGATACTGTCGATTCTTTCCACCATAATATTTTTAAATGTACCGGAAGGTGTGTCTTTCACATAACCAAGAGGTACCCGCGCCAGCTTATCGCAGCAGGATTTTCTTATATTTGCAAGTACCGCAAACGTTGCTTTATGTGACAATGCTGTCGAAAGTGAATGAAGCAGTTCTGCAATGATAAACGATAATGCAATCAGAACCGCTTTTGCAAGATATATTTCAAACTCCTTTTCACCATTTAAAAACAGCTTTACTACATCTGCAATAATAAAATACGGCAAAATCTTAAAAATCACATTTCCTATTGCAAGTAACACACTCCACATATAGGCAATTCTTTTTTGTCCGGCCCACGTCAGGATCCAGCTGACTGCCGACTTCTTTTTTTCTTTCACATCTCTTCACTCCTTACGTTCGTTTTATTGTTTCGTTTTATTGTTTTACCTTCTGTTAGTTCGCGCTAACCAATATATAATAAAATAGGTGGTTTACTGGCATCAACCACCTGATATTATTATCCTGTCTGAACTTTATTCAGAAATCCAGAACCTGCAACACACATAACCTATTCAAAATTCCTGCATCAGTTATACTGGAAATTCAATATTCCACAATCGTTCCCAGCCACCTGTATTAAATTCTTTCAGTTGATGTACATTTTTCTTTGCAGTCTCCCTGTCTATATCATGCTCAATGATCTGAAATACTGATGAAAAAAATCCCGTATAGATCATATGCATAAGGCTTTCCTCTACAACCGGTATTTTTACACCGGCTTCCTTCATTTTTTCCATATATTTCAGGCTGGACTTCATTTCCCGCTCCACCATATTGTGTATGAATAATTCAAATTTTCCACTGTCTCCGCATTTCAACAATAATCTGAAATTATCATAATGATCATAGATATAATCAACCATCTGCTCCATCCCATCACTGGATGTATCCGACATATTCCTTGTCTGATCACTGGCAGAAAGCTTTTCAAACTCCTCAACGATCTGGTCATAAATCTGATAAATATGTTCCATATAAGGATCCGTCAGTGCATCAAAAAGTGCCTCTTTCGTTGGATAATATTTGTAAAATGCGCCAGTAGTAAGCCCTGCATCTTTTACAATATTTCTTAAAGATGCTCCTGTCAAACCATCTTTCAGGAAATGTTTTCTGGCTGTATCTAATATGTTTTTCTGTGTATCTTCTGCTTTCGTCGACATTCTTTTCGTATCCTCTAAACTTCTTTCCAAAAATATAACAGTGCTATATAGCACTGTTATATTTTAACTCATTACAGGAATTTGTCAAGTCTACTGCTTAGATTTTTTATTTTTCACATGTATTCAGTTTCCATTTAGCAGATGCACTCTTCCATTTTGCAACAGCATTTCTTACCCGCCAGTCAATATCCAGACGTGCTCTGCGACATTCTTTCGGATGTTTTCTTGCTGCCTGAAATGCCAGTTTCACAAAGAGTCCGGATCCAACCGGGAGCATTGTCTTTAGCATGCTCTCCGGAAAAACGAAATGGGTTCCATGCTCATAAATGACATAATCCAATCTGCATGTGTGTGAATGTTCTTTCATACGCTGCTTCATACGGCGGATATATTTTGCAGTATCCCACAACACATCATCTTCAGCACCAATTAACAATACTGTTCCATGGATTTTTTCAATCTTAATCATCTCGTCTTCTGTGATTGGGTGAGCCTTTTCAGAATCATCAAATAGTTTTCTTGAATTGATCATATCACCGGTCCGTTTTGTTTCTTTCTCAATCACATGCCAGTAATCCGGATGTTTGTAACAAAACGGCATGTATGGAAGTGGTTCTCCTTTATACGAAAAAAGAGAGTCTCCCTCAATTGGCCATTCCTTACAACCATCTCTTTTACCCTGCATAAATCCCTGCCAGACAAAATCACTCGGTGTCAGACCTATCGTCAATGTGATATCCTTAAAATAAGAAGCGGCAGTCAATGCAAGTGTTCCTGTAGTAGATGCCCCGACAATTCCTATCTTCTGATTACCATGTGCTTTTAACCAATTGATTGCTTTCTCTATACGTTCCATCTATACGTTCCAATGGATAATTATGATGTCCATAATCTTTTTTTCCAGGTGACATTGTCATCACATTCACACCGAGTTTATGTAGCCATTTCACGGATGTACGCGCCAGATAATCCTCTGGATCATCCCCGATCATGGCAATCATTGCACAGTCTGATCCTGTTTTGCATTTCCAGTATGCACCATAAAATCCATCTGTTTCCACATCAAAATGTCTTTTCTTTATCTGTATCATCTCCACTTTCATAAAATTTCATAGCTAGTCTCCTTCAGGCTTTTCTGACAACACAATGCATCCTCATACCTTTGCGGATTTCAAATTTTTCTACTTTTAATCCTACTTTTCTGCAGCATTTCATGACCACATCTCTTGTTGGAACCCGAACATCTCCATGTCCGCATATATTTGCCAGAGGCATTTCCAATGTATTCATCAGCCATACCAATACTTTATTGTCACTGGTCACATCCCGCAGGATCAATCTTCCATTTGGGCGAAGACATCTTTTTACACTGTCAAAAAATGCCTGTGGATCCGGATAATGATGAAAACTCATAGAACAAATAATTGCATCAAATGAATCATTTTCAAAAGGAAAGTTCTCACAGTCTCCTACAACAAACGTTGCATTTGAAATGTTTTTCTTTTTTGCCTGTTCAATCATGGCCGGAGTCAAATCCAGACCTGTATAATGTCGGTCTGGATATTTTTCTGCTAATAAAGAAATCATCGGAGCCGGTCCACATCCAGCGTCCAATAAATCTCTAAATGGCTCTTCCTCTAATTCTTCCAAAATATCCGGATAGTCCTTCTTACACATTTCGTAAATACCCGCATGGTTACTTTCATATCTTCCTGCTGCTTTTGTAAATTCAGCAATTGACAGTTTTTTGTATTCTTCGTTTTTCATGTTGTTTTCCTCAAATCACACCTGCACCATAAACCAATATTTTCATAGAAATCCGTCCTCTTTACATTGTCCAGTAAATCGCTATCATATATGTTAGTTTTATCTAACCTTGATTTTCTAAAAAACCGTGTGAAAACAAAACTATAATTCCACACGGTTTCTTTTCTTATATATTCAGTATATCACTTTTATCTGGTTTATCAACCAGATTTTGTCTCAATTTGTTATGCATTGCGTAGCCATTTGGAAAGACCAGTACATCGTTTTCGAAATATACGCCAGAGCACATTCTCTGCTCTAATCTCTTGGCGTTAAACCTACATACATATCTTTGTACTGTTTTGCACTCTTTTCCCAGGAAACATCTTTATTCATATCGCGGATCACCATATCATCCCAGGATTTTCTGTTCTCGAAATAGAGCGTCTTTGCTCTGTTGATCGCGTCGTAAAGCAGCCCGCTTTCATATCTGTCAAATGTAAAACCGTTTCCTGTATTTTCAAACATATTATAAGGCTGAACCGTATCTTTGAGTCCTCCGGTCTCTCTTACAATCGGAACTGCACCATATCTCATGGCTATAAGCTGTGTAAGTCCACATGGTTCAAATCTTGATGGAACCAGAAGTGCATCGCATCCTGCATAAATATTGTGAGCCACATTTTCATTGTAAGCAATATATGCACAGAAATTGCCTTTATATTTGTTTTCATAATAGCGGAATGTATTTTCATACTGAGAATCACCAGTACCAAGAACAACCACCTGCGTATGTTCATCCATAATTCCCGGGATTACGTCATTTACAAGATCAAGACCTTTCTGGTTGGTGAGACGTGAAATAAGTCCGATTACCATCTTATGCTCATCTACATCCAGCCCCAGAGATTCCTGAAGAGCTTTTTTATTAATCTTTTTATTCTTTATCGCTGACTTCTCATCATAATCAGCAGCTAACAGCTTATCAGTTGCAGGATTCCAGATATCCGTATCAATACCATTCACAATTCCCAAAATCTTATTGTTGTGATATCTTAAATGCTCTGCAAGTCCCTCTCCATATTCCTCTGTCTGAATCTCCCAGGCATAGGTGTTACTTACAGTTGTAACTTTATTGCTGTAAGCGATGCCACCCTTTAACATATTGGCATCCAGCCAGTTCTGGATCATGCAGTCCTTATTAAATACATAATCCGGAAGTCCTGACCAGTATTGAATCTTTTTTCTGTCATAAATACCCTGGAACTTCAGATTATGTATTGTGAGTACTGAAATTGCACGTCCTACATCTGTATCCTGAAAACAGGTTCTCAGATAAAGTGGTACTAAAGCCGCCTGCCAGTCATGACAATGTACGACATCAGGAGTCCAATTCAGATAATTAAGGGCAGCAAGGGCAGCTTTTGCAAAATAACAGAATTTCGGAATGTCATCTATGAGATTCGTATATGGATTTCCCCAGGAGAAGAACTCATCATTATCTATAAAATCATAGACAACCCCATCCTCCTGATATTCCATAATTCCCACATAATACTGCTTTCCATCAGAGCAGAGATTCATATCAAAGGAACCCCTGTATTCCATCTTTTCCTGAAATTTCTGAGGAATACATTTGTATCTTGGAATAATGACCTTAACATCAATGTTTAATTTTGCCAGACTCTTTGGCAAGGCAGACATTACATCTCCCAATCCGCCGGTCTTAACAAATGGATAACATTCTGATCCAATGAAGGCTACACTTCTTCGCGGTCCCAGATCAGGCTGTCTCGTTGGAATGTTCTGTTCATTCTGTTCAACAGATGGCTTCTGAACAATTACGGCTTGCTTAACAGAAACATTCTCTACTGTTGGAGCAACAGTCTTAACAGCTTTTTGAGGACTGTTTTTTGCACTGCTTTTTACGCTGTTTCTTGCATTGCTCTTTGTATTACTCTTTGCATTGCATTTGGTACTGCTTTTGGTACTGCTTTTGGCACTGCTTGTTTGAACTGTTTTTTTTCTCATATCATTGATCTCCCTTTTGCATTTTACAAAGTCCGAAATTTATTATGCCTTAACTAAAATGTCCTCCGGTAAGTTCCTGATAAACATTCATTTTGCAGATATTTATCATTTCCTGTTAATTTCAATTATAACACAAAATGCGCAATCCGCATCCTTCATTAAAACAATTTTATAATTTCATCGGCACACTAGCTTTATTAATAAGGTTCGGAACCAGCCCCATCAGAAAATAAGACAGTCGCGAATTCTCATAAATGATATTTTCACGACTGTCTTATTCTTGCAGATTATTTAATTCAGATAGTCACCAACCGGAGATGTATTATACTGTTTCTTAATCTCAATCACAATAGAACCATCCTCATTTGTTTTTTCTGATAAGATTCTGTACTCCGTACCGCTCTTTTCCATCTGTGCTTTATACTTTTCACACTCCTGTACAATCGCCTTTTTTGCATACTCTGTAGTTTCTCCGTCATGGTTGGAAAAACGCAATGTCTAAGTGATACAAGCTGTTTTTATTTCACACATTCCATAATTATCATCTCACATCTGTCATATCCAAGTTGTGAGCTGTTCAGACACAGTGTGTAATTGCTGGCTTTTCCCCAGCTCTGATCTGTGTAAAAGTTATAGTTTGTTCTTCGCCTTTTATCTGTGTCTGCCATCATTTTCACAGCTTTCTTCTCTTCTACATTGTATAAACCTGTAATGCGCTGTATTTTTTCCGGCATATCCCCATGAATAAATACATTCAGCACATCATCCCGGTCTTTCAGGATATAGTCTGCATTTCTTCCAATAATCACACAAGGCTCCTTCTCAGCCAAATCTAAAATAATATTTCTCTGTGCCTCATACACCATGTCCTCCACAGATTTTCCTGTGATATCACGACCGGAAAATGCATATGCGAACAATCCTTTTTTCGGTGATAATTCCGCATTCTCCTGAATATATTCCGGTGATAAGCCGGACTTTTCTGCAATCTGACCAATGATATTTTTATCATAATAAGCAATTCCAAGTTTCTTTGCTACTTCTTCTCCG
>OOAO01002287.1_pt1 | contig 13180 bp, 10 predicted proteins | sample 1671821 | NCBI WGS metagenome assembly OOAO01 (sample SAMN06348196, study PRJEB24527) | human gut metagenome | biome: human gut; feature: ankylosing spondylitis patient; material: feces | host: Homo sapiens | place: China | collected 2015-10 | reverse complement strand
ATATGCAAGACCAGTATTCCCGCACCCAGCTGCTGCTGGGCGCGGAAGCAATGACTAAACTTCACGATTCCCGCGTAGCCGTGTTCGGCGTGGGCGGCGTGGGCGGTTACACCGTCGAGGCGCTGGCCCGCAGCGGCGTGGGGGCTCTCGACCTTATCGACGACGACAAAGTCTGCCTTACCAACCTGAACCGCCAGATCATCGCAACCCACAAAACGGTGGGCAGGTTCAAGGTGGATGTGGCCGAAGAGCGCGTCCACGACATCGACCCCAACATCAAGGTCACTACCTACAAGACCTTCTTTGGCCCTGAGACGCAGGACAGCTTCGATTTCAGCCAGTTCGACTACGTGGTGGACGCCATCGACACTGTCACCGGTAAAATTGCGCTGGTCATGAAGTGCAAGGAGGCTGGCGTCCCCATCATCTGCTCCATGGGTGCAGGCAACAAGATGGACCCTACCCGCTTCGAGGTCACGGATATTTATAAGACTTCCGTCTGCCCGCTGGCCAAGGTCATGCGCACCGAGTGCCGCAAGCGCCGCATCAAGCACCTGAAAGTCGTTTACTCCAGGGAGCCTGTCATGACTCCCATCGAGGATGACTCCATCAGCTGCAAAAACCACTGCATCTGCCCTCCGAGTACCCAGCGCAAGTGTACCATCCGCCGATCTGTTCCCGGCTCGAACGCCTTTGTCCCGTCGGTCGTGGGCCTCATCATCGGCGGCGAAGTCGTGAAGGACCTCGTGGGCTTTGTCCCCATGAAGGGCTGAATTTGATAGAATAAGAAAACGGCAGGTTCAATGAACCTGCCGTTTTCTTTGTTATGAGCTGATTTTTACTGCTCAGGAGCAGCGAATGCGATGGGGGTAGCGCCAGCAGCTGCGTCCACGCTCTTCAGAGAGATGGGAGTGGTTTCGTAGTGCAGGGTCTCGAAGCTCTGGGTGCTGCCGTCCTCGGTGGTGAACTCGAGAACATAGGTCATGTCGCCCTGCTTGTCGGCCTCGACATCGCGGGTGATGACGACATTCTCGCCGTCGGCCAGACCAGCCTCGCCAGCCAGGTTCCCGCCCTTGTCCTCAGAGCCTGCCTCGTACAGGTACAGCTCAGAGACGGTAGAACCGGTGGTGTTGTAAACGGTGTACTCTGCGCTCTCAGCAGCAGCCTCAGAAGATGCAGCCTCAGAAGATGCAGCAACGGAGGAAGCGGCCTCAGAAGAGGCAGTGCTGGAAGCAGCAGTGGAAGCAGAGCCGCCGCAGGCGGTCAGAGCAACAGCCAGTGCCAGAACGGCAGAGGCAGCACAGATCTTGTTCAGTTTCATGAAAAATGTACTCCTTGATTTTTGAATCAGACTGTCCGTGATGGACGGCCAACAGAAGCTTATTATACATTGCTTTGCCTAAAAAATCAAGAGATTTGTGCGCAAAATGCACAATGAAGTAAGAACTGTTACCAAAATGAAATAAAACATTCACAAGGTCATCCGCGGTTCAGCCGCCGCTGCGCCAGCCCAAAGCCGACGGCGCTTGCCGCAAAGACGGCGTAATAGCTGGCCAGCCGGTAGAACATCAGCAGGCTCATGGACGAAGCATCGGGGAGGAAGCTGCTGTACACCAGCAGGAAGGCCGTCTCCACCGAGCCCATGCCCGCCACGTTGGGCAGGGCGTTGGAGACAAAGAGGGTCAGCGACGTCAGGAGCTGCACCTGCCAGAAGGTGAGTCCGGTATCCAGCCCCATGAACCGCAGCCCCATCCACGGCAGGCAGAAGAGCAGGAACAGCTTTACGAGATGCATGCCCAGAATGGCGGCACAGCGGGGCTTGTCTGCCAGCAGATGGCGGCTCTCGGTGCTCAGGGTGTCCAGCTGCTTGAGCCAGCTTTCCCGGTGCTCGGCCCAGCGGCCCGTGTCGGGCAGAAAATGCAGCAGCCACCGGGCCAGACGCTGCACCACCGGCAGGGCGCAGAGGGCGATGAGCCCCACGATGACGCCCGCCACGACAGCGTAGGCCCCGGGCAGATACCGCAGCACACCGTCGGAGTGGGCCGCTATCCAGGGACGGCCCGCCAGAAGCAACACGGTGGCGTAAAGCAGGACGGCTGTCTTGTGGAAGACGTATTGCAGGGTCATCAGCCCCACTCCGGGGCCGACGTCCAGCCCGCGCCGGTGGAGATACCACGTCTGAAACGGCACCGACCCTGCGCCGAGGCCCACCACATTGCCGAAGGTCCCCATCCATGCATTGTCGATGCCCTGCAGCAGCGGGAAATGGGACAGGCGGCTGCGGACGATGAGCCAGCTGGATACGCCCTCGAGAAGCGGGTAGCTCAGGCCCACGGCCAGCGCCAGCAGCCCCTGCCCGAGGGTGAGCCGGCTCAGCGCCTCGGAGATCTCGGCCCAGTGCTCCCGGAAGATGAACACCACGATGCCGGTCAGCAGGGCCAGAACGCCCAGCGAGAGCAGGGTCTTTCGGCGCGAAGGAGCGGGGGAGGTGGACGAACTCATGCGGGGACTCCTTTCGAATTTCAACAAAAAACGGACCGGGATAGACTCTTAGGAGAGTATATCACAGTCCGGAGGTGTGTTTGTGAACAACTGCCAAATTTTTTGCCTCAGTTTCGGCAGAATGATAAAGAACGGGGAGCTTACTCGCCGGTGAGCTCCTTTACAGCCTGTTGTAAACTGTCGGAAAACGCCTGCTTGGAGTAATGACTCTCGTAAAGCTCACGGCAGGCGGGGCGCATGGCAGCCAGCTTTTCCGGGTGCTCGATGGCCCAGGCCAGCCGCTCGGCCAGCTTTTCGGGGTCGTCGTCCTCGTAGACGAAACCGTCCACGCCCTCGGTGATGAGCCCGGCGGTGCCGGTGTGCTCCGACACGATGGCGGGCTTGCCGAAGATGAGGCCCTCAGTGACGAAAGTAGGCATGGGGTCGTCGCGGGAGGCGCAGACGAGGCAGGTACACTGGGCCATCAGGCTCTTGATCTCGTCGCGGGTGAGCCGCTTGACGTAAAAGACGTTGTCGGGGCAGTCAGCGGTCAGGCTCCGCACGGCGTCCATCATCTCAGCTTCTGCGGCCTTGCCCACGAAGAGGAAGGAGGCCTTCTTCATGGTCTCAGGCGGCAGCAGCCGGATGGCCTTGCAGAAGATGTCCTGACCTTTCCGGTTCTCGAAGGAACCCACGGTGGCGAACAGAGGCCGCCCGCCCGCATAGCTCAAATCGTAGTGGGAGAACTTCTCGGCGGCGTAGTCCGGCAGGCCGTAGATGAGGGGCCGGATGTTGAACTCCGGCCGCACCGAGTGCATGGCGTTGGCGGCGTGGCTGCCGACGGAGTAGAGCCGGATGTTTTCGCCCAGCTCTCTGGGGATCTGGTGGGCGATGTGGGGGTAGCCTGCAAAGGCATCGTGGAGCCACCAGAGCACCGGCACCCGCGCACCGCTCAGGGCGCGGACGGCCCGGGCCTCCACGACGGTGTTGGCCAGAACGAGGTCGGCGCAAAGGGCCAGCCCCCAGAGCAGGGGAGACTGGACACAGCCCTTGCGGGTGATGACGGTCGCTCCTGCCTCGAGGAAAAGCGGCATGGAGCCGCCGTCCTCAGGGCCGAGGACGACCACTTCGTAGCCCATGCTGCGCAGCACCGGCACGGCGCTCACCAGCACGATGGGCGCACCGGTCATGTCCAGCAGGTGGCTCATGATAAAGACGCGCTTCCCCTTTACAGACCAGACGTCTTCGGCGCAGATGTCCCGCTCATAGTGGGCCAGCGCCAGCGGGAGGCAGACGTGGCTGCGGCTGAGCTTCGCCGCCAGCGTCAGCAGTTCGACGGGATTTTCCGGGTCGCGGGCTTCCGCCTGACAGCGGCGCAGCAGCTCCCGGGAGACGAGGGCGCAGCCCGGGCAGGCTGCAAAGCCCTGACTGTGGTAGAGGGTGGTGACGCCTGAGTAGCCGAAGACGGCGTCGCTGGTGACGTAGTCTGCGCCGCTGCGCAGTGCGTCCGCAAAGCAGGACAGAGCCGTGGGCATCAGGAAAAGGTCTTCCCTGACCAGAAGCACACCGACGGCGCTGCCGAGGGCTTCGGGGCGGAGGCTGTCCGTCAATAAAAATTTGCGGTGGAGCTGGTCCTGCAGGGAAGCTTTCAGGGCGGCGTTCCGCCCCGGCGCATAGACGCCGAGAAAAACTTCCTGGGTGTCGAGATATTCCTGTTTGGCGAGCTGAGCCCGCTGCAGAGTAGTATAACTGCTGTACATCGTATTCTCCTCTCCGCAGGCAGGCTCAATGGCTGCGATGGAACAGCCCCAGCAGGCGGCGCAGGGGCAGCGTGAGTTTCCAGCTGCTGGAAGAGAGGATGTTTTCCAGCGAGCTCTCGTAGGCTTTGCTCCGGGCGCTCAGCTCGGCATTGGCCTGATGCAGCTCGGAGAGATTCTTCTGCAGGGCCTCGATGGTCTGCTTCTGGTCAGCCGTAGTTTTTTCCAGCTGGTCGAGGTGCTTCTGCTCGCAGACGCGGGTCTTCTGGAAATACTGTACGCCCTCGAGAACGGCGGCGAACAATGGGTCGTCAGCCAGCGGCTCCAGCGGGAAGTAGCAGTAGCTCACGCCCAGCTTCATCCCGGCGGGGAAACGGTTCAGACCTTCCAGCATGAAATTCGGGTCGTTGTTGAGGAACAGGATGCCGTCGCCATGGAGCGGCACACCGTTCACCGGGCGGCAGAGGATGCGGTCATCCGAGAAGACGAAATCGGTGATGCAGCAAGGCAGTTCACCGGGGTCGAGACGGAGATTGAACGCGGCCTCCGGCAGCTCGAAGGTCGCTGTCACCATGCCGTTCAGCTCGTCGTATTCGTAGTCCGGGGCCTTGACGGTGTCTTTCTGGGAAAAGCCGAACCCGGCATCATAGTAAAGCAGCGGCTGCACCAGAGCAGGCGAGTCGGTCTGCCTCTCTTTCTGGGGGTGGGCAGCATAGAAGGTCTGCAGCTGCTTTTCCAGCTCAAGGCAGCGCTGGGCCAGCCGCGAAGTGCCTTCGTCTGCAAGTTTGAGCTGTTGTTCAAGGTCCGCAATGCGGCTGCGCAGAGCCGCTTCAGGAGTTTCGTTCATCATTACCGGGGCCTCCTCCAATTTATCGCAAGGCGTACAACCCGCGCTGCAAGCCCATGCATCAAAAGTAACTATAGTCTACCCTCAAAATGGATGGATACCAAAGCGCAGGAATTTCAGTGTTTTGCCGCATAGCGGCGGGTCTTGCTCCGCTGCCGGGGCTTGTCCGCAGGCTTGCCGCCCCGAAGCTTCCGGCCAAGCTCTTTGCGGCGCATCAGAAGTTCGGTGACGGCGAAGATGGACACAAGAGAGAACACGAACTGCAGCAGCATCCCCTGCACCGGATGGTCAGCATACTTTGCAGCCATCAGATACCACGGGATGGCCGTCAGCTCCACAGTGTGGATGCAGAAGATGAAGAGCGAGCGCCGGCCCACCCACTCGATGGCATGGGAGATGGGGCCGTCCACTCGGCGCTGCCATTTCAAAAAGAGCCGGATGATGCCGTAGCCCACTGCGCCATCCAGCAGGATGCTCAGCGGCCCCATCGTCCACTCACCCAGCGAAACGCAGTCGGTGCTCTGGGTCAGCAAAACGCCCGCGACGACGCCCAGCGCGGACGCGATAAGTCCAGCTTTGGCTCTGCCAGAAAGGGGAGTTTCAAAAAGACGGCGCTTCTTGGCCAGATAGCCGATGTAAAGGTAGGGCAGCGACACCATGCCCTGTGCGATGCAGAAAGGAGCCTCCCACACCAGCGTGACGCCCCAGCCAAGCAGGGTGACGCCGACGACTGCGGGGGTTATGTACCGCTCGGGGAAAATCTCGAGCAGCACGTCCAGAAGCACCCACGCCAGCATCAGAGCCACTAAGTACCACATGGGTCCGCAGGAGAAAAACTGCTGCCCGAAGTAAGTGGCCGTGTGGGGCAGGCCTAACAGGAAACCGCCTAAGACCTTGGCCGATTCTGAGATGGCAGCATCCCACGAGCCGAAAGCTGCATGGTGAATGAAAGCGTGGAGCACCGTGGTGGCCAGTGCAGTATAAAGGTAAGGCTTGAGCAGGGTCTTGAGCTGCTGCTCGATGCATTTGTGGATGGAGCGTTTGCGGAAGCCGTAGCCGCTGGCAATAAAAAAGGCGGCCATCAGCGCTTCGCGGTAAGCGAACAGCGCGAACGCGAAAGGGGTGACGTCGTTGGTGCCGAGGGGGTAAAGCTCTGTCGTGTGGGCAAAGACGATGGCCAGCATTCCGATGCCTTTCAGCAGGTCGAACATGCCAAGGCTGCTTACAGTGCGGGGCTTGGTGCCTTCCATGAAAAGGGTCCTCCTTGTGCGCCATTCGTCCCGGAGGCCCCGGAAGGCCGTGTTTTAGGCGCGATAAATAAAAATATGAAGCTCGGCGGGGAGCTTTTTTGCTAAATAATATAAACAGTATAATGCTTTTTGGGCTTGCTGTCAATTTGATAAGGACTCGACCTCCGGGCGAAGTTTCGTCCTGACGAAAAAAAGTGTATCACAGCTTTTCGCACATCGCAACAAAAGGAAAGAATTACATCTGCCTGCACAAATCGAATGCAAGCTCAAGTTGCATATTTGTGCAATTAAATCTTGCGTTTGCGCTCTGCTTGCGGTATACTGTTGCCATAAGGAGCCGTGCCAAAGTTTTCCTCGAACTGCCAGAGATTCGGAATGACTCTGGAAAGTGAATGAAAAAAGTGCTGAGCTGAAAATTTGACAAAAAAGGAGAAAGACCGATGGCTGAATACATCAAAGTACCCGCAGGCGTATACGACATGGTGACCCGCTGCATGGAGCAGGAGTTTCCTGATCATGTGGCCATTCGCTATGTGGCCGAGGACGGCAAGACCGTCGTGGAGAAGAAGTATCGCGAGTATGCGCAGGACATCCGCCGGATGGTGGCCTATCTCAAGGCCGAAGTGCCGGACATCAAGGGCCAGCGCATCGTTCTGCTGAGCCGGAACTGCTATGAATTCTGCGTGGCGTCCTACGGAATCATCCTCGCCGGCGGCGTTCTCGTGACCCTGAACCAGAAAAAAACCTGGGAGGAGCTGGAATATGAGCTGGGCCTCGTGGAGCCTGCCCTCATCCTGAACGACGGTATCGACTACGGCTGCCGCGCCGAGCTGGAAGCCGCCTACGGCCCGAAGCTCCGCCCCATGGACTGCTATAAAGAGACTGCCCCCGGCGAGCTGACCAACTGCGTGAGCCACGATGATTTGATGATGCTGATGTTCACCTCCGGCACCACTGGACGCAGCAAGGGCGTCATGCTCTCGGAGCGGAATATGTGCGCCAGCCTGCACACCTATTCGGAGGTGGCAGAGAACTGGATCACCAACCGCCTCCCGGCAGGCCAGAAGCTGCCGCTGAGCCATATGACCCTGCTGCCCCTCTTCCACATGGCCTGCTTCGTCTGCGTTATGTCCTACCCGCCTGCCGGATGGGCTCTGAACCTCTGCGGCGACATCCGCGACTTCTACCGCGACCTGGGCCTGATGCACAGCGACGTCATGGCCTCGGCCCCCATGCTGGTGGAGACCATCTACAATGACATGAAGCGTGGCCGCGTCAGCCGTCTGAACGGCCTGTGGGACCTGTGCTGCTCTTCCGCTGCCCTCGACCCCAAGATGCTGCTGGAGCTGGCCCAGAACGGCTTCGTCGTCAACCAGTGCTACGGTATGACCGAGACCTTCGGCGACGGCATCCTGAACTTCACGCAGGTCGAAAAGCACATGAGTGCCGTGGGCAAGCCCGACGACCACGTTCAGTATAAGCTGGACGAGACCGGCGAGATCTGCATCAAGGGCGACTGCGTGATGCTGGGCTACTACAAGGACCCCGAGGCCACGGCAGAGGTCATCGACGCCGACGGCTGGTTCCACACCGGCGACCTGGCCCGGATGGATGAGGAAGGCTTCTATTACATCACCGGCCGCAAGAAGAACCTTATCATCCTCGCCAGCGGCGAGAACGTCAGCCCCGAAGAGCTGGAAAAGAAGCTGGCCCTCTGCCCGGCCATCACCGAGTGCATCGTGAAGGAGAAGGGCCAGAAAATTTGTGCCGTCATCTACTGCCCTGAGGATAAGCAGGAAGAGGTCAGAGCCTTCGTCACCGAGGTGAACCGCAGCCTGACGCTGTATAAGCGCATCAGTGCCGTGGAGTTCACCGCTGAGCCCCTGCCCCGCAACGCTCTGGGTAAGCTGCTGCGCAAATAAACAATAAAACAGCGAAAAAGGACACGCCGCGTAGTTGCATTTCTCTGCCGAAACAGGTATTATTACTCTGAGGCAGAATATGTCAAATGCCGGCGTTTCGCTGCAATAAAGAAAAACAGCAAGGAGCGACAAAAATGATAAATACTGTATATGAGCTCATCACGGACGTCATGGCGAAGCAGTACCCCGACCGGGTGGCTTTCCGCTATGTGGCCGCCGATGGCAAGACTGTGGTGGAAAAGACCTACGCCCAGTATGTGCAGGACATCCGCAGGGCCGTTACTTATTTTAAGGAGAATATCCCCGACATCAAGGGCAAGCGTGTCGGCATCATGAGCCGCAACTGCTATGAGTACGGTGTCAACAGCTTCGGCGCGATCCTCGCCGGGGCCGTCGTCGTGACCATCAACCAGAAAAAGACCTGGCCCGAGCTGGAATATGAGCTGGGCCTTGTCGAGCCTTCCCTCATCGTCAACGACGGCATCGACTATGGCTGCCGCCCCGACATCGAGGCCGCCTACGGCGATAAACTCCGCCCGATGGACGCCTTCAAGGACAGCGCGCCTGCAGAGCTTGTTGACTGCGTGGGCCATGATGATTTGATGGTGCTGATGTTCACTTCCGGCACCACCGGCCGCAGCAAGGCCGTCATGCTCTCGGAGCGCAACTTTTTTACCACTGTGGAGTGCCAGGTCAAATTCGGCGACGCCATGCTGGACTATAAGCACGAGCATATGCCCGAGGACAAAAACGACGTCCTGAGCAACTTCGCCATCCTGCCCCTGTTCCATCTGGGTACGTTCATCTGCCTCTTCGTTTGGGCCTGCAAGGGCTGGGCGCTGAACCTCTCCGCCGACATCCGCGACTTCTACCGCGACCTCGGCCTGATGCACAGCGATGCCATCGCTGTGGCTCCCATGCTGATGGAGGCCATCTACAAAGACGTCAAGCGGGGCCGCCGCGCCCGCCTGAACGGCGTCTGGAACCCCTGCGGCTCCTCTGCCATGTTTGACGGCGCCATGCTGGCCGAGCTGGCACAGCAGGGCATGATGATCACTCAGGTGTACGGCATGACCGAGACCTGCGGCGACGGCATCATCAACTACGAGCAGGACGAAAAGCATATCCGCGCCGTGGGCAAGCCCGACGACCACGCCGAGTACAAGCTGGACGAGACGGGCGAAATCTGCATCCGCGGCGGCTGCGTCATGCTGGGCTATTACAAGGACCCCGAGGCCACCGCAGAAGTCCTCGACGCCGACGGCTGGTTCCACACCGGAGACCTGGCCCGTGTGGACGAGGACGGCTTCTATTACATCACCGGACGCAAGAAGAATATCATCATCCTCGACAACGGTGAGAACGTCAGCCCCGGAGAACTGGAAAATCTGCTGTCCAAGTGCGAGGCCGTCAAGGAATGCATCGTCAGGGAGAAGGGCAAGAAGATCTGTGCCGTCATCTACTGCGGCGAGGCCGACCAGCAGACCGTCCGCGACTTCATCACCGAGACCAACCGCACCCTGCCGCTCTACAAGCGGATGAGCGCCGTGGAGTTCAGCACCGAGCCTCTGCCCCGCACCGGCACCGGCAAGCTGCTGCGCAAGTAAGAATAAACCGGGCAGGCTGCGGAATACTGGAAAAGAGCCGCAGCCGCCTTTAATGGAATTACGAAAGGAAGATTCAAACTATGGAAAGAACCGAGATCGTGTCCCAGATCCTTGCAATTCTGGAAGATGTTGCAGAAATTTCCCCCGATGATGTCAACGAGAACAGCGTCTTGATGGACGATCTGGACCTGTCGTCCATGGAGATCCTGACCGTCGTCGCCGACCTGGAAGAGACTTTCGGCCTGCGCATCCCCGAAAAGGAGCTGCGCAACTTCGTCACCGTCAGCGATTTGGCCGACTATCTGGCCGCACACGCGGGGGAATAAGGAATGGATGCCGAACAGCGCTCTGTTTTTCAGGGTATCGTTTACTATTACCGCGAAAATATGGTCAACTGCCGCTATCAGGTCACGCTGAAAGATGCCGTGGACGGTGCGCTTTTGCAGCAGGCTCTGGATGCGGCCCGGGCAAAGGCACCCTACTATTTCCAGAAGCCGGTGTGGGAGAAAAAGCTGCTCCACCTCGAGCCGTCGGACGCCCCCTGCCCGGTGCGGCAGGGCAGCGCAAAGCCCGAATTTCCGGACGAGAACGGCTTTACGGTTGCCCTGAGCTATGAGGGGAAAGTCGTCTACTTTGACTGGTTCCACTTTCTGGCCGATGGCCGGGGCATAGCACCCTTCATGACCATGGTGCTGCAGTTCTACTGCAACCTGCGGTACGGCACGGCTTTCGAGGGCCAGACCCTTGAGACGGACCCTGCCTACGACATCGAGGACATCCTTGCAAAGTATCCCGAGAGTCAGGTGGCCAACGATATGCAGCGCCCCGTGGTGCAGACCTTTGAAGAGACGCCCACCTGCTGCCGCATCCGGCTGGAAAAGGCGGGGCTTGTGGACGCCGCCCTCCGCTGCGGCGTCAAGCCTTTCAGTACCCTCACGGCCCTGCTCTGTAAGGCGGTGCGGGCGTATCTGGACAAGGACGAGGTGCTCTACAGCTACTCGACAGACGCCCGCGACGCGCTGGGTGCGCCGAACGCCCTCTACAACTGCGTGGCCTCCTTCCAGCGCAAGCTGCCGCTGACGGCAGATGCCCCGCTGGCCGAAGTGGCCGTGGGCGTGGACGCCGACCTGAAAGAGAACCTTTCCGCTGAGCGAAAACTGTTCCGTATTGCGGAGCAGATGGGCTGGGTCTACCGGGTCTACCAGCAGAAAGCCAGCCTCAGCATCAAAAAGCGCATCTTCCAGATGGGCGAGTACATCAGCGGCTTCCCGGCGGACTTCTGGGTGAGCTATCTGGGCGACCCCTTCGCCCCGTCCAGCCCGGAGCTGACCCGGTACATCGAGGACTTCCAGACCTGGGTGCCGGCGGACGGCGCTTCCATCGGTCTGGAATGCACCAGCCTGCATGGCATCATCACCCTCTGCGTCAAGAACAAGGTGCCGCGCCCCGGCTTTGCCGAGGCTCTGCGCGCCGCGTTCGAGGCCGAAGGCATCAAGGTGCTGGAAGCCGCAGAGCTGGGCGCAGACAATACATAAGATCAAAACTCTCCGTCACGCCATAGGCGTGACGGAGAGTTTTTTTGCCTTTTTATCCAAAATGTAATTTTTACATTAAATTTTCATGTGTCGTACTTTTGCGAAAAAATTGCCTGAAAAGCCGATTTTTCCCTTGCATCCAACAGTTTGACGTGGTAGGATAGATCGAATGTGAACGAAACACACTGGGAAATGGAAAAAAGTGAGGAAAATCGTATGGGAAAAAATAAGAACAGCGGCTCGGCACTGGCAAGAAAGATGGCAGTGTCTCTGGTTTGCGGTCTGGCGGCAGGCTTTGCCTTTATGATGCTGCGCGAAAAGCTCGTGGCTTCCGGCAACAGCGGCATCTGGCAGACCATCAACGACCTGCTCTTCCAGGACATCACCGCAGAGGGCGCAGAGCGTGCGCTCGGCATCTTCTACATCATCGGCCAGCTCTTCATCAAAGCACTGCAGCTGGTCATCATCCCGATGGTCTTCACCTCCATCGCGCTGGCCATCGGCAGCATTGCCGATACCCGCACCATGGGCCGCATCTCGGCCAAGACCCTCTTCTGGTTCCTGCTCTGCTCCTTTATGGCGCTGGCACTGGCCGGATGCGTGGGCTACGCCACCTATTCCATGGGCTTCTTCAACGCTCACATCGAGGGCCTGACGGAAGCCGCCGGCTCCACCGGTTCCAACCCCCTGAACGTGGTGCTGAATGTCATCCCCTCCAACATCGTCACGGCCTTCGGCAGCAACAACGCTGTCCTTTCCTCCGTCTTCCTCGCGGTGGCTGTGGGCCTGAGCATGAATGTGCTGGGTGAGAGCCGTACTGCCACCCTCCGCCGCCTGCTGGGCGAGGTGAACGACGTGGTGGTGGTCTTCCTGAACTTCATCGTCACAAACTTCGCGCCCTTTGCAGTCTTCGTGCTGCTGACCCGCACCTTCGCCATCTACGGCATTGATTATCTCAAGCCTGCTCTGGTGTATGTGGTGGTCACGGTGGCCCTGCTCTTCGTCTTCCTGCTGGTGGCCTATCCTCTGGTGGTGGCGCTGGGCGCAAAGCAGAACCCCCTCACCTTTATTAAGAAGATCGCCAACGTGGCCGTCTTCGGCTTCTCCACCTCTTCCAGCGCAGCCACTCTCCCCCTGAACATCAGGGTCTGCACCGAGGATTTCGGCGTCGATGAGTCCATCGCCTCCTTCGTCCTGCCTCTGGGCATGACCATCAACATGGACGGCACTGCCATCATGCAGGTGGTGGCCACTGTCTTCATCGCAGGCTGCGCCGGTTACACCGTTACTCCCGCCCAGCTGGTCGTGGTCGCTCTGCTGGCTCTGCTGGCCTCGGTGGGTACGCCTGCCGCCCCCGGCGCAGGAGCCGTCATCCTCTTCACCATCCTGTCTGGTGCGGGCTTTGTGAATGACAGCGCCCTGCTGGCCTACTCCCTCATCCTCGCCATCAACCGCCCCATCGAGATGCTCGTCACCTCCCTGAATGTTGTGGGCGACGCTGTCGCCAGCATCTGCGTGGCCAAGAGCGAGGGCCTGCTGAACGAGGAAACGTTCAACGCATAATTGACCCGTAACATACAAAAGCGCCTCTCCGTTTTACCGGAGGGGCGCTTTTTGCGCAGCAGAAGTCTTCTTTTTTACAGACGGCCCAAAGCCGCCGCCGGGGTTTTACGCCGATTTTGCGTCCGCATGGTTTCGGGCCGGGCGGCTGCACAGGCTTTCTTGTGTTCACAGGTGGATGGTGCAGCCGCGGCCCAGCATCTGGGCCAGCAGCATAAGGG
>OOAO01002285.1_pt1 | contig 13185 bp, 9 predicted proteins | sample 1671821 | NCBI WGS metagenome assembly OOAO01 (sample SAMN06348196, study PRJEB24527) | human gut metagenome | biome: human gut; feature: ankylosing spondylitis patient; material: feces | host: Homo sapiens | place: China | collected 2015-10 | reverse complement strand
AACCAAGTATGGGAACTGTGCAAATACTCGATCAAAGCGACCTCTTTCGCCGGATTATATGTGGACGGCGACCGCGAACGCATCCCTTACGAAGCCGACGCGCTGATCAACCAACTGTCGCACTACTGCGTCGACCGCGAATACACGATGGCGCGGCGTAGCCACGAATACCTGCTCGGGAACGCCACTTGGCCGACCGAATGGATCCTGCAATCGGTGCTGATCGCCTGGTACGACTACCTGTACACCGGCGACCTGCGGGCCGTAAAAACGCATTACGAGACGCTGAAAAACAAGACGCTGACCGCACTGTCCGGCACGGACGGATTCGTCAGCCTCACGCCGGAGAAACTGACGCCCGAACTGTACGCGTCGATCAACCTGCGGGGACAAACGCTGAAAAATATCGTCGACTGGCCGCACACGGGGATCCTGGGACTCGGCAAGGCGGAAGGGGGCGAAACCGACGGTTTCGTATTCCGCGACGTCAACACGGTGGTCAACGCTTACCACTACTGCGCGCTGGAACTGATGGCCCGCATGGCAGGAGCCGCCGGAGAGTCGGAAGATTCCGCCGCATACGCCCGGGCGGCCGGCCGTCTGGCGGACAATTTCAACAAACAACTGTTCAATAAAAAAACCGGCGCTTACCGCGACGGCATCGGCACCGACCACTGCTCGCTGCACGCCAACATGTTCCCGCTCTGCTTCGGACTCGCCGACGTAAAACGGGCGCAGTCCGTTGCGGATTTCGTCAAGACGCGGGGCATGGCCTGCAGCGTCTACGGTTCGCAATTCTTGATGGACGGGCTGTACGAAGCGGGCGAAGCCGATTATGCGCTGCAACTGCTCACGTCGGACGCCGAACGCAGTTGGTACAACATGATCCGCGTCGGCTCGACCATTTCGCTGGAAGCCTGGGACGACAAATACAAACCGAATCAGGACTGGAACCACGCTTGGGGCGCGGCCCCAGCCAACATCATCCCGCGCAGGCTGATGGGCGTCGTACCGACCGAACCGGGTTTTTCGCGCATCGAAATCCGCCCGCAGCCGGCCGGACTCGAAAAAGCCTCGCTGCGGATACCCACGATACGGGGCGACGTGGAAACGGCGTTCGAAAACACGCCCGACCGTTTCACGCTGACGACCGTCGTACCGGCCAACGTGAAAGCCGATGTCTACCTGCCGCTGCCCGCCGGCACCAAAAATTACGACGTGACCGTCAACGGGAAGCCTGCAGGACAGACCGTCCGCGAAGGAAATTTTATAAAGATCGCGGATCAGGGTTCCGGAAAAAACGCATATATTCTGAACACTAAATAACTTAATCAAACCAAACACAAACAACCGAAATGAAAAAACTTTTTATCTGTGCATTCCTCGTGTATGCCGCTTCGCTTCAGGCGCAACCGATGGGCAAGGGCAACCTGCCCCCCGTATTCCCGAAAGAAGTGGCCGAAAAGACACAATTCGATACCCGTACGCGTGCGTATATTTCGCCCGTGCGCGTGATGTGGACGCAGAACGGCGACCTGATCACCGGCTCCGAGAACCTGTTGTTGCAAGGCAACGGGCAGGCTACGACGGCCAATACCCCGAAAACCGTTTTCGTATCCAAAGAGGGTAAGCGTCCGTCGATCCTGCTGGATTTCGGTCGTGAAATCCACGGGGGACTGCAGTTCGTAACCTGCATTCGCGCATCGACCAAACCCGTCAAGGTACGCGTGCGCCTCGGCGAATCGGTCGGCGAAGCGATGTGCGAGATCACGAAGGAAAACGGCGCGACGAACGACCACGCGATGCGCGACTACACGATCGAACTGCCGTGGCTGGGCGTCTGCGAAGTCGGGAACTCCGGCTTCCGTTTCGTCCGGATCGACATGCTCGAAGACGATGTCGAACTACCGATCAAGGAGATCCGCGCCAGCCTGTTATACCGCGACATCCCGTACCTCGGCTCGTTCCGTTCGAACGATCCGCGCGTGGACAGCATCTGGGCGACCGGCGCCTACACGCTGCACCTGAACCTGCAGGAATATCTCGTAGAGGCCCCAAAGCGCGACCGCCTGGTATGGCTCGGCGACCTGCATCCCGAAGTGCGTACCGCGCTGGCCGTATTCGGCGACAACGAGGCGCTTTCGCGCGGCCTGGACTTCGCCCGCGACGAAACCCCGCTACCGGGCTGGATGAACGGCATGTGCTCCTATTCGCTGTGGTGGGTGCTGATCCACCGCGACTACTACATGTACCGCGGCGACCTGAATTACCTGAAACAGCAGCAACAATACCTCAGCGACCTGATGAAGATCCTGATGAGCAAGGTGGACGCCGAAGGCCGTGAACACCTCGACGGCGGCGGACGCTTCCTCGACTGGCCGACCAGCGAAGACACGTTGGCCGTCAACGCCGGCCTGCACGCGCTGATGCTGATGACTTTCGAGGCCGGAGCCGAAATGCTGAACGCATTGGGCGACAAAGAACTGGCCGCACAATGCACCACAACCGCCGACCGGATGAAAAAAGTAACGCCCGACTACAAAACGTCGAAACAGTCTGCCGCACTGATCGCCCTGGCCGGCATCGTTCCGGCCGAAACGGCCAACAAGGAAGTGCTCGAAGTGGGCGGCGCCCACGGTTTCTCGACCTTCTACGGCTATTACATGCTGAAAGCCCAAGCCCTGGCCGGAGACTATACCGATGCGATCCAGAACATGAAGGACTACTGGGGCGGTATGCTCGACCTCGGCGCTACGACTTTCTGGGAAGACTTCGACATCAACTGGAAGAAAAACGCCGCACGGATCGACGAGCTGACCCCGGCCGGCAAAGTGGACGTTCACCGCACTTACGGCGACTACTGCTACAAAGGCTACCGTCACAGCCTGGCGCACGGATGGGCATCGGGGCCGACGGCATGGCTCAGCGAATACGTGCTCGGCGTGAAGATCGTCGAACCGGGTTGCAAAGCCGTGAAGATCGAACCGAACCTCGGCGGTCTCGAATGGGTCGAAGGAACCGTTCCGACGCCGTACGGAGTGATCAAGGTACGTCATGAGAAACAGGCCGACGGGAAGATCAAATCGAAGATCGAAGTCCCGAAAGGCGTGAAAGTGGTAAAATAACGAACCGCGGGAAGCGATTCGGCCGCCAGGGAGGCAGCCTGTGAAAATAAGGGTATCAAAAAATATATTTTTTATATCATTATTTTCACAGGCATATCCCTTGTTTTAGGTACATTTGCTTTCACAAAAACACGGCATCCGTCGGCAACAGCCGGACAATAAGATACGGATGCAGCTTTCGGACATGCGGCGGAAAACGACGGCGCGCCGAAAGACTATGGAGGTTACAAAGAGGCAACGCGACAGAGAGACACGAAAGAAATCGTATCGCAGACGGAACGAGCAACCGGGGCTGAAACCGGGACGGTCGGGACGGCGCGAAAAGCCGGAGCAACGAGGACGCGGGGATCCCCCCGCACAATCTGCAAACTCCGAAAAACGATCTCAGCGTGTTCGGTTTTCGGAAATTTGATTTGCGACGGCTGTTCGGACAGCTTATTAAGCCAAACAAATTAAATAAACTTAAAAACCGAAAACCGATGAAACAAATTTCATTTCTGGCGTTCGACCTTGGAGCAACCAGCGGCCGTACCATTCTGGGGACGCTGAACGAAGGCAAACTCCAGATGAAGGAACTGACTCGTTTCCCGAACCAGATCCTCGAACTGAACGGACACGCTTACTGGAACATCTTCTCGCTGTACGAACACCTGAAGGCCGGCATGATCGCCGCCGCCAAGGAAGACGTGGAGATCACCTCGATCGGCATCGACACCTGGGGCGTCGATTTCGTATTCCTCGGCGAAGACGGTCAGATTCTGGGTATTCCGCACGCTTACCGCGACCAGCACACGGCAGGAGCGCCGGAAGAATATTTCGAGAAGGTATTGCCCCGCAAAGAGGTATACGATATCACCGGCATCCAGATCATGAACTTCAACAGCCTGTACCAGCTCTACGCGATGAAGCGCGACAACTCGTCGCTGCTGAACGCCGCTAAAGAAGCGCTGTTCATTCCGGACGCGCTGAGCTACATGCTGACCGGCAAGAAAGTGGTCGAATATACGATCGCATCCACGTCGCAGATACTGAACCCGCGCACCAAGAAGTTCGAAACTTGCCTGCTCGAAAAAATGGGCGTGAAGGCCAACCTGTTCGGCGACATCGTGATGCCGGGTTACGTGATCGGTACGCTGACCGATGCGCTGGCCGCAGAAACCGGACTGGGCAAACTGCCGGTGGTAGCCGTTGCCGGTCATGACACCGCTTCGGCCGTGGCAGCCGTTCCGGCCAAAAACGAAAAATTCGCTTATCTGAGCTCCGGCACCTGGTCGTTGATGGGGATCGAAGTCAAAGACCCGATCATCACCGAAGAAACTTCGCGCCTGAACATCACCAACGAAGGCGGCGTCGAAGGCACTACCCGACTGCTGAAGAACATCACCGGCATGTGGATTCTCGAACAGTGCATCAAAGAGTGGCGTAAGGAAGCTATCGAATACACTTACCCCGAAATCGTCAAAATGGCGCGCGACGCCGCTCCGTTCCAGTCGTTCATCGACCCGGACGACGAATCGTTTGCCAATCCTCCCAGCATGATCAAGGCGATCAAGGACTTCTGCCTCAGAACCGGCCAGAAAGTTCCGCGCAACCACTCCGAACTGATCCGCTGCATCTTCGAAAGCCTCGCGCTGAAATACAAGAACGTGCTCGATAAGTTCCGTTCGCTGGCTCCGTTCCCGATCGAACGGCTGCACATTATCGGCGGGGGCGCAAAGAACCGCCTGCTAAACCAGTTCACGGCCAACGCGACCGGCGTAACCGTCGTCGCCGGCCCGTCGGAAGGCACGGCCATCGGCAACATCATGCTGCAGGCGCGCGCCGCAGGTTGCGTCAATTCGCTGCAGGAGATGCGCGACATGATCGGCGAAGCCATCGAGATCGAAACGTTCACGCCGGAAGATACCGACGCATGGAACGCCGCTTACGAACGCATCAAATCGCTGATCAAATAATTCCGTTCCGCCGGATTCGGTAACGACAGAAAACAACAATCATTCAATACTCTTTAACTTAAAACAAAAACCATGAAAGACGCAAAAATCCAGCAAGCCTACGAGGCCGCCAAAGCACGCTATGCCGAAATCGGTGTCGATACCGACGCCGTACTGGAACAGATCGCCAAAGTATCCCTGTCGCTGCACTGCTGGCAGACGGACGACGTAACCGGTTTCGAAAACCCGGACGGACAGCTTTCGGGCGGTATTCAGGCTACCGGCAACTATCCCGGCAAAGCCCGCAATATCGAAGAAGTGCGCAAAGACATCGAAAAGGTGAAAAGCCTGCTGCCGGGTAATCACCGTCTGAACATCCACGCCATCTACGGCGACTTCGGCGGTCAAAAGGTAGACCGCGATCAGATCGAACCGAAACACTTCCAGAGTTGGATCGACTGGGCGAAAGCCAACAACATGAAACTGGACTTCAACAGCACCAGCTTCTCGCACCCGAAGAGCGGCGACCAGTCGCTGTCGAACCGCGACAAAGGCATCCGCGACTTCTGGATCGAACACACCATCCGCAGCCGTAAGATCGCCGACGAAATGGGTAAACAACTCGGCGACAAAGCCTGCCACAACCTGTGGATCCACGACGGTTCGAAAGATATGACCGTCGATCGCTACCTGTACCGTTCGCTGCTGAAAGACTCGCTCGATCAGATCTTCGCCCACAAATTCGCAAACGTGAAAGACGCCGTCGAGAGCAAAGTATTCGGCGTGGGCCTCGAAAGCTACACGGTAGGTTCGCACGAGTTCTACATGGGTTACGCCGTACAGAACGGCATCATGTGCACGCTCGACATGGGTCACTTCCACCCGACCGAAGAGACTTACGACAAGATCTCGTCGCTGCTGCTCTTCACGCCGGAAATCATGCTGCACGTAAGCCGTCCGGTACGTTGGGACAGCGACCACGTGGTTATCCTGAACGACAGCGTACAATTGCTGGCACAGGAAATCGTATGGGCCAACGCACTGAACAAGACCAATATCGGTCTCGACTACTTCGACGCTTCGATCAACCGGATCGGCGCATACGTGGTAGGTAGCCGCGCTACGCAGAAAGCGTTCCTGCAGGCACTGCTGACCCCGATCAGCAAACTGCGCCAGTATGAAGCGAACGGCCAGTTGTTCCAGCGCATGGCTGTGCTCGAAGAAGCCAAGAGTATGCCGTGGGCTGCCGTGTACGACTACTTCTGCTACAAAAACAACGTTCCCGTTGCCGAAGACTACATCACGGAAATCGAAAAATACGAAAAGGAAATTACCTCTAAGAGATAATATCCGATATTAACCAAGCGAGCTGTCCGTGCATGTGTTTTTCTCCCGAAAAACGACATGTGCGGATAGCTTGTTAAAAACTACTGATTCATATGGAAATTTTACTGGGTTTACTTATCATCGCGATAGGCAGTTTCGGGCAGTCAAGCTCGTACGTGCCGATCAATAAAGTGAAGAACTGGGCTTGGGAAAGCTTCTGGATCGTCCAGGGCATTTTCGCATGGCTCGTATTTCCGCTGCTCGGCGCGCTGCTGGGCGTTCCCGAAGGAATGGGACTGTTCGAACTGCTCGGAAACGGCGGCGCTGCAAAAGCCATCGTTTACGGCATATTGTGGGGCGTCGGCGGTCTGACGTTCGGACTCAGCATGCGCTACCTGGGCGTTGCGCTCGGGCAGTCGATCTCGCTGGGAACCTGTGCCGGATTCGGTACGCTGCTGCCGGCCATTTTCGCCGGCACGAACCTGTTCCAGGGCCAGGGTCTGATCCTGCTGGTAGGCGTGTGCATCACGCTAGCCGGTATCGCCGTGATCGGTTACGCCGGTTCGCTGCGCTCGAAAAACATGACCGAAGAGGAGAAAAAAGCCGCTATCAAAGATTTCGCGTTGACCAAAGGTCTGCTCGTAGCCCTGCTGGCCGGCGTAATGAGCGCCTGTTTCGCACTCGGTCTCGACGCCGGAACACCGATCAAAGAAGCTGCGCTCACCAACGGCGTGAAACCGCTGTTCGCCGGTCTGCCGGTTATCCTGCTGGTGACTTTCGGCGGATTCCTTACGAATGCCGCTTACTGTATCCAGCAAAATATCAAAAACAAAACGGGAAAAGATTATTTCTCCGTTCCGGGCGGCATTTTCGTAAACAACGTGCTGTTCTGCGCGCTGGCCGGAGTGCTGTGGTATTCACAGTTCTTCGGACTGGAAATGGGCAAGAGCTTCCTGGTGGATTCGCCGCTGCTGATGGCCTTCTCATGGAGCATCCTGATGTCGCTGAACGTAACGTTCTCGAACGTATGGGGCATCCTGCTCAAAGAATGGAAAGGCTGCAATTCGAAAACGATCTCCGTACTGGTCATCGGTCTGGTGATCCTGGTATTCTCGGTATTCGCACCGTCGCTGATGAACATGGCGTTCGGATACTAAACCGGATAAAACCTATTCGAATTCCGGAACCGACTCCGGTTCCGGAATTCTTAACCAATAAAACTTCAATATTATGAAATGCGCATTTAAAATGAAACTCAAACCCGGTTGCGAGGTAGAGTACGAAAAACGCCACCGCGCGATCTGGCCCGAACTGGTCAAACTGCTGAAAGAAACCGGCGTAAGCGACTACTACATCTTCTGGGACAAGGAGACGAATATTCTGTTTGCCGTGCAGAAAATCGAAGGCGAGCAAACCTCGCAGGATCTGGGGCCGACCCCGATCGTGCAGAAATGGTGGGATTATATGGCCGATATCATGGAGACCAATCCGGATAACTCGCCGGTTTCGATTCCGCTGAAAGAGGTATTCTACATGGAATAAGACCGGGTCTTCCGGGACGGAGAGGATGACTTCGGTCATCCTCTTTTTTTATTTATTCGCCGCGCTTAAACGACCACCCGAGGAGCAATCATCTAAAAAATCCATTCCGTTGAAATTCCGCGCCCGGTTAGGTTAACCGGATTTTAATGCTTAGATTTGCACCCGAATCAAAAAATACTCCGATGAGAATAAACGATTGATAGTCGGTACTGTTAAACCGACGCCTCGAAGCAACTAACATTTTTCGGTTTATCAACCCGGTCTCATGCAAGACCCCTATTAATCGTACTTTGATGAGTATTATCCTAAGCGGTGTAAATTACCGCTATACCAACCGGCAACCTCTTTTCGAACCGGTCAACCTATCGGTACTTCCGGGCGAGAAAATCTCGATCGTCGGAAATAACGGAACCGGAAAATCGACCTTGCTAAGGTTGATCGCCGGAGAACTGGCTCCTTCCTGCGGAAGCATCGGCCGTTCCGTCTCCCCTTATTACGTTCCCCAGCAAACGGACATCCGGAGCGAATCGGTCGGCCGGACATTGGGCGTCGCGGAGAAACTCGACGCACTGCGCGCCATCTGCGACGGCAGCGCCAACCCGGATCACTACGACACGCTGGCGGACGACTGGGACATCGAATCCCGCTGTCGTTCCGCTCTCGACGCTTGGGGCCTGCCGCACGTAGAACTAACCGCATCGACCGATTCGCTGAGCGGCGGGGAGAAAACGAGACTTTCTCTGGCTGGACTGACGATCCACCGACCGGCCATCGTACTGCTCGACGAACCCACGAACCACCTCGACCGCACGGGCCGCGACCGGCTTTACGACTACATCCGCACCTGCAAGGCTACGTTGATCGTAGTCAGTCACGATACCTACTTGCTCAATCTGCTCGACCGCACCTGCGAACTCTCCAAGAAAGGGCTCAAAACATACGGAGGAAACTACAATTTCTACCGGGAACAAAAACGAATCGAAGACAGCGCCCTGGAGCAGCGGATCGATTCGGAACAGGCCGCGCTGCGGCTGGCCCGTAAAAAAGCGCAAGAAATCGCGGAACGACAGCAGAAAAGGTTCAACCAAGGAGAACGGAACAAAGACCGGCTTCCCCGCATCCTGCGCAAAGGGGCGAAAGACCGCGGTGAAACAACGATTTCGAAACTCCGGGAAAAACATTCGGACATCGTCGGCCTGAACGAAAAGCGGCTGAACGATCTGCGGCGACAGCGCGGAACGGCGTGCCGGTTCAAAATCGATTTCGACGATGCGCTGCTGCATAACGGGAAACTGCTGATCGCCGCGGACGGAGTGAACTTCGGTTACGACCGGGAGCGCCCGTTGTGGAGAATGCCGCTCGACCTGGAGATCCGCAGCGGCGAACGGATACGTCTTACCGGCAACAACGGCAGCGGCAAAACGACTCTCGTCAGGCTGCTGACAGGAGAACTGTTCCCGACAGCGGGCGAAATCCGCAGAACCGACTTCTCGTACGTCTGCCTCGACCAGGAATACAGTCTGGTCGACACTCCGCAGACGGTACTGGAACTGGCGCAAAAATACAACCGCAGCAACCTTTGCGACCACGAGATCAAGATGCGGCTCAAGCGGGCCCTATTCGCCGCAGACACGTGGGACACAAGCTGCAACGCGCTGAGCGGCGGCGAAAAGATGCGGCTCTGCCTGTGCTGCCTGATGATCTCGAACCATGTTCCCGATCTATTTATTCTCGACGAACCGACCAATAATCTCGACCTGTCGAGCCTCGCCGTGCTCGCCGATACGATAGGCGATTATCGGGGCACCCTGCTCGTTATCTCCCACGACCGGAACTTCACCGACGAAATAGGAATCACGAAAACCGTCGAACTCGGATAAGCGCCGCTTCCGGAACGCCCCAAAAGAGTCCGGGAAAACGGTATGACGAAATCGTCTCCGTTTTCCCGGACTCTTTTTTACGGTCCGACCCGCGCGTTCCGCTACGAACGACAACGGATCGGATGGAAAATCAATATTTATCCAATTGGGTTTTCAGATAACCTTTTTCTTTCCAGATATTCTCGATCTTTTTCAGCCGCTTGCGGAAATCTTCGTAGTATTTCTTGTCCACAGGCGTCCAGCCGCACTCGGCATAAGCCGCGATACGCGGGAAAATCTGATAATAAAGCCGGTCGAGGTTCGGCGTGAATTCGCCCCACATCTGGCAACCGGTTCCCAGAATTTTCTCTTTATCGGCATCGGCCAGGCCGTCCGGAATCGGATTGAACGAATAAGCCTTTTCGAACGGGGTCACTTCGTACGGATAGTCCAGATAAGTGAAGAAACGGTTCGAATTGACCACGTCATACCCTTTCTCGATCGCTTTGTTCACCAGACTGATATCCCCGTCCCAGAACTGCACGATCGTACCGGGAGCCAATTTCTCGGACTGGCTGGCCTGTACGTGCGCTTCGCCGCGAACATTGTCGCCGGTAATCTCGTTCCAGCCGATCATCCGACACCCTTTCGAAGCGAGGTATTTCGACATCCGGTTGATCGCCCATACCTGCAAATCGGAGCAGGTCGGCAGGCCGTTAGCCTTCATGAAAGCCTGGATCTCCTCCGAATTCTGCCAGTGCGTGTAATTCGCTTCGTCGCCGCCGATATGCACGATCTTCGACGGGAACAGCGCCACCACTTCATCGAGAATATCGTGCAGGAACTCCTCGACCTTCGGGTCGGTCACGTCGTACAGATCGCCTACGACGGCTTTCCCTTCCCTGCGGCTCGTGGCGCCGATCCACGGATAGGCATAGATCGAAGCGGAAGCGTGCCCCGGCACCTCGATCTCGGGAATCACCTTGATCCCCCGGTCGTCGGCATACTTCACGATGTCGCGGATCTCGTCCTGCGTATAATAAGCGCGTTTCGGGAACAACTCGTCCCACTCTTCCGACGTAACGTTCATGTGGTCGAAATCGCGTTTCGAACCGAGTTCGGTCAACTTCGGATATTTTTTGATCTCGATACGCCACCCCTGATCGTCTACCAGATGCCAATGGAACGTATTCATTTTCAGCCGGGCCATCTCGTCCAGCAGATTCTTGACCGTTTCAGCGCCCTGGAAATGACGGCTTTCGTCCTGCATGTAAGCGCGCCACGGGAAAGCCGGCGCATCGGTAATCACGCAGGCCGGTATCGTCACCAGGCCGTTCTGCGGCGTGGTCATCTGGCGCAGCGTCTGCAACGCATAGAGCAACCCCGCACGGGCGTCGGCCGTAGCCACGATCTGCTTTTTGCTGTCCGGGGACATCACGGCCAGGCGATACGCCTCGTCGTTGTTATTCGACGGCACGGCATTGAGTTTAAACGCCAGTTTGGCTTTCTTGGCTTTGGTCGTATAGACCGGATCGATCCCGGCCTCTTTCAGCACCCCGGTCACGTAATCCTGATTCAGGTTCGCTTTCGGATCGAGATAAACCGAAGTCTCCCCGCTCAATACGGCTGCGTTCTGGAAAGCGACGATCTTGACCGGCTTCGGCAGTATCTCGATCGGGTGGTTCTGCGCCCGTGTTCCGTTTACGGCGAACAGCGCCGCGGCAACCAGGCCGATAAAAAGTTTTTTCATAAAGAAGCGTTTTAATGCTTGGTTAATTTAAGTCATTCAAACCGGTTCCGGAAACGGTCAGTAGCGGATAACCGGCGTTTCGCCGTCCCACTCGACTTCCCAGAAACGGATAAAATTGCCGTTCATTTCCCACTTGAAAGCGGAAAAAATCAGACGGCCTTTATCTTCGACGATCTCCCAGCCCGACCACAATCCGTCCGGCGGCCAGTCGAACGGCACCTCTTCCCAGCGGTTCGACATCGGGTCTTTGGTCTTGCAGAGCACTTTCCCGTGTCCGCTGGTAGCGAACATATAATATGTGCCGTCATGCTCGAAAACCCGCGGACTTTCGGGCGTCGTAAACGTAATCAGCGCCGGCCCGAGATCTCTCCAACGGATCGCATCGTCCGACGAAGCGAGCGCGATCGCGCCTTTGCCGTCGGCGGTAGTGACCATCGAAAACATCAGGAACTGCCCGCCATATCGCAGGATGTGCGAATCCCGGCAATCCTCCCAACCGGTCGGATTGCGCATCGCCCACTCCGGCGCCGTATAGACCGGATTTTCCGGACAACGTTTCCAGTCGAACAGATCTTTGCTGGTAGCCAGACCGACGGTTTGCTTGCCCAGCCAACGGTCGTCGAACCCGGTATAAACCATGTAGTACGTTCCCTTGTGCTTCACGATGGACGGAGCGGATACGACCTGCCCCTCCCACGTACCGGGAACGACCCGGATGACGCGCGGGTGATGCTCCCAATGCACCAGATCGGTCGAAGTGGCGTGTCCGAACGCCTTTTCGCTGTCCGGTTCCTGCCAGTCCTGCGTATCGTTGGCCACGCCCACATTGTAGAACAAATGGAACGTACGCCCCTTCTTGATGACGAAATAATCCTTGACGTATTCGCCCTCGCGGGAAAACTGCCCGATTTGCCCGGAATTCGCCCGCATCTTTTCCGGCGCGCGCGCCGAGCGGGGAACAAACCCAACAAGCCATCCCCGCCAACAGCAGGAACGCGGCACCCCAACGGTTGATCTTATACATAGCCGAAATGTTTTGCGACAGCGCCCCGGCAGCAACCTGCCGGACCGGATGCCTATTCGATAACGATCAATACGTCTCCTTCGAGCACGGAATCTCCGGTGCCGACGCGAATCTCCGCAACAGTGCCTTCCTTGTCCGAATCGACGTTGTTTTCCATCTTCATCGCTTCGAGCACCATCAGACGCTGTCCGACTTTGACCGCATCGCCGACCGCAACCTTGATGTCGAGGATCACGCCCGGCAGCGGGCTCTTGACAGCGCCTCCGCCGGCGGCGGGTTTCGCGGCTACGGCAGGCGCCGGCTGTGCCGGAGCGGGCGCGGCGGCAGCCTTCGCGGCCTCCTGGGCGGCGGCCAGGGCGGTGGGCAGCGACGGCTTTTCCCTGGTCGAGCGTCACCGTATAGTTCGTTCCGTTCACCGTCACGTCAGCGCGGTTTCCGTTCAGGTCGTTGACGGCGACCTGGTAATCGTTTCCGTTGATATTCAGTTTATATTCCTTCATGATGATTCGATTTGTCGTTTGTATGAACGGGCGTCCCGACTCCCCGGAAACCGGACCGGCCGCGGCGCCCTGCAATCATTCCCTACCAGCGGCGGTTGCGCTGCGGCAGGCGGGTCATCCCGTAA
>OOAO01002278.1_pt1 | contig 13222 bp, 9 predicted proteins | sample 1671821 | NCBI WGS metagenome assembly OOAO01 (sample SAMN06348196, study PRJEB24527) | human gut metagenome | biome: human gut; feature: ankylosing spondylitis patient; material: feces | host: Homo sapiens | place: China | collected 2015-10 | reverse complement strand
AGGCCGTAAACGACGAATCCCTTGCTGACCGTATCGCTCAGGTAGAAATACCACGGTTTGATGCCGAACTTATCGATGTGGGAATTCAGGATATTTTCCCTCACGTAATTGACCGGCGAGCAGGTCCAGGTCCCGTACAGCCAGTAATCGACCAACACGCCGACGCCCAGCATCGCGGCTCCTCCCAAAGCCAGGCCGGCGAGCAGTCGCCAGCGCCGGGCGAACACCAGCAGCCAGAGCCCGAATCCGAACAACGCGAATCCCACTTGGTAGCGCGAAATAAAGGCCGCGCCCGCCAACAATCCCATCCCTGCGCCCCACACGAAAGGGCGCTTCCGCTCCCGCTGCCCGTATGACAAATAGACCGAGACCAGCAACAACAGCAGATTCCCCGAGAACGTTTCGGAACTGAACCGCACATGGAGATACACCATGAACCACAGGAAAAAACTCAGCAACAACAGCCACTTCTCCTCGCTCGGTCCGGACAGCGTCCCGCGAACGGCGCGGTAAAATGCGAGTACGGACACGATGGACAGCGCCCCGCTCAATACGTGCAGCAGCGAGAACAACAGGTACGGAGAATAGATTCCTCCGGCATCCAACAGCCATCCGAGTCCGTAGGCGATCATCGGTTGCAGTCCAGGGCGCATCATCAGGACGTATTCCCACGGCAGTTCGGCCGGAACGGGCGTTCCGAAAAGCTTCATGTGCGCGTATTCGAGAATCTGGAAATGCTCGTCCGGATGATATACCTCGTTGCTGAAAAACGCGAACAGAAGCGTAAACAGACACCCCGTCAGAATGATGTATTTCGGTGTGATTCCCCGGAAAAAAGAAGCCATATCCTCTGAAAATAAGCAAATGCGCCGTACCATAAAGGTTGCAAAGTAAATCAAAAATCCTCAAAAGGCCTTTTTTATCCATTAATTAATGCTTAAATTTGCACCGTTTTATTCAAAAGTCCCGAGTCTAACTAACTACGATAATTTATAATGACCAAACAAATCAAATTCATTCCGGCCGCCGAAGCGGTGAAAGTGATCAAAACCGGCGATCACATTCACCTGAGCAGCGTGGCCAGCGCGCCGCAGTGCCTGATCAACGCCATGTGCGACCGCGGACGCAACAAAGAATTCGAACACGTGCACGTGCACCATCTGCACACCGAAGGGCCCGCTCCCTACGCGGCTCCGGAGTTCGAAGGCATTTTCCAGCTCGACTCGTTTTTCGTAGGCGGCAACGTCCGCAAGGTGACCCAATCGGGCTACGCCGACTACATCCCGGTATTCCTCAGCGAAACCCAGAAACTGTACCGCAGCGGCACGTTGCCGTGCGACGTGGCGATGATTCAGGTATCGCCCCCGGACGCGCACGGCTACGTATCGCTGGGCACTTCGGTCGACGCCACGCTGGCCGCCGTCGAGTGCGCCCGTACGGTGATCGCCGTCATCAATAAACACGTTCCGCGCTCGTTCGGAGACGCGTTCATCCACGTTGACGACATCGACCTGTTCGTACAGGACGACAAGCCGCTCGAAGAGGCTCACTTCTCGACCCCGAACGAGACCGAAACGGCGATCGGCAAGCACTGCGCCGCGCTGATCGAGGACGGCGCCTGCCTGCAAATGGGCATCGGCGCGATCCCGAACGCCGTGCTCGCCCAACTGACCGGGCACAAAGACCTCGGTATCCACACCGAGATGTTCGCCGACGGCGTGCTGCCGCTGGTCGAAAGCGGCGTGATCAACGGACGCAACAAAGCCATCGACAAAGGCAAGATGGTCTCCACGTTCCTGATGGGTTCGCAGAAAGTATACGACTTTATAGACAACAACCCGGGCGTCGCCATGATGGACGTCGGCTATACGAACGACCCGTTCGTCATCGCCAAGAATCCGAAGGTGACGGCGATCAACTCGGCCCTGCAGGTCGATCTGACCGGCCAGATCTGCGCCGATTCGCTCGGCACGAAATTCTACTCCGGCGTAGGCGGCCAGATCGACTTCATTTACGGCGCATCGCGTTCGGAGGGGGGTAAGGCGATCCTCGCGATGCCTTCGGTAACGAACAAGGGAATCAGCAAGATCGCCCCGGAACTGACCCTCGGCGCCGGCGTGGTGACCACCCGCTCGCACGTGCATTGGTTCGTCACCGAATACGGCGCGGTCAACCTGTACGGGAAATCGCTGCAGGAGCGTGCGCGGCTGATTATCAGCGTCGCGCATCCGGATCACCGCGAAGCGCTCGACCGCGCGGCTTTCGACCGCTACGGAGCGCACCACCATTACATCAAAGCTACGACGAAAATCTGATCGTTCCCCGTTTCGATCCGCAAAAAACAGCGGAGGCTTATAAAAGCCTCCGCTGTTTTTATATCGGCGGTCCGCATCGGTACGTTCCGGCACGCCCCCGGTCAAATATCTTCGGGAACCAGTTTCCCGTCCGGCCCCCTTTTCATCGGCGGCGCGGGATCGGTAGATTCCGGCAGTTTGTCGTTCGCGACGATCGTACCCGAATACTGCATCAGGTTCCGGTTCGAAACCATATCCAGTATGGCCTGTCCGGTCTGGTCGTAAATCGTAAAGACGAACGTATAGGCCGTCCCGGTATTATCCGTAGCCGCGAACGACACTTTCCATCCGGAGTCGTTGCGCTGCGTCCGGAAGCCGGTCATCTTGTCGGTGTCGAAATTGACGACCGCATTATAGGTCATTGCCCTGCCGATCACCACCGGAATATGCACCTGCAAACGGTTTTTGAAAATCCCGATGTAATAATAAAAGTCGTTGATGATCTGCGAGCCGCCCCGCGGCCCCCACTCCATGCTCACCGGCAGAAACTGGAAATCTCCGGACGCCACCATCGAATCCAGTCGCTCCATGAAACGCTGCTGGCGCAACTGGCGTTCGGCGGCGCTGCGCTGGCGCCGGTCGGGCTGTTGCGCGGCGGCCGTCAGCGCGGCGGCGAGCATCGTAAAAAGCAACCATTTTTTCATGACGTCTTTTCGCCGAAGTTTAATAGATCTGCTGGATCGAACCGTAGTAGGTCACCGTCGGATAGAGGGTCGAAGCGATGTTCAGCACGGCCTCGCGGGTGATCGAGTAGATTTTGAACGTAAACGTATAGGTATTGTCCGAATAGAGATTCGACGAGAAAGAAATCGTCCACCCGTCCTCGTTCTGAACGGCGGTATACTTCTGGATGTCGAACGTAATGTAGTTCATGATCGTCAAATGATAAGGAGCGACCACGCCTACGATGTACGGGATATCGATGTCCACGTAGTCCTTGTACATCGCCAACGAATACATGATCGAATAGATCTGGTGCATGTTCCCGGCCGGTTCCTGCTGGAAGCTGGTCGGCATGAACTTGTAGTAACGGTTCAGGACGATCGAATCCATCTGTTTGATCTCGGTCTGATGACGCGCATCGCGCATTTGTACTCGTTCCTGGTGACGACTTTCCATCTGTTCCCGGGTCATTCCCGTTTGGGCCGAGGCCGACGTCGCCAACAACGCAGCGGCCAGAATTAAATAAACGTACTTCATAACATTAATAGATTAAAGTGACATGAATTTTGATAAATTTGCTTACCGTAGCAATTTCGGAAAGGCTCATGCCATCCCCGCAATGATGCTTTCTCCGTGTAAAATCAAATTCCCTGCCTAAATATTGGAAAGCGAATAAATTAGACCGTTTAGACTACAAATATCCCGAAGTGTACGACCGAATCGCCGTTTAATCCCTATATTTGTTAGTCTCAACCCGTTTGAGGGTTTATCCGAATTTAACCGAACTTCTTATGAAAAACACTCGCTTGTTACTTACCTTCCTGATGACTGTCGGCTGCTGGTCGGCCGGAGCGTCGCTGCCGTCGGCACAGCCCGGCGAACGGCAGCTCACCGGCACCTGGAGCGCCCAATGGATCTGTGACGGAGGCTTTTCTCCGTACGATTACGGCGTCTACCGCTTCCGCAAACGTCTCGACCTGCCGAAAAAACCGGAGCGGTTCGTTATCAACATCTCGGCCGATAACCGCTACCGGCTGCTGGTCAACGGACAAGAAGCGTGCTGGGGCCCGGCGCGCGGCGATCTGAACCGCTGGTATTACGAAACGGTCGACATCGCTCCGCTGCTGCGACCGGGCCAAAACGTGCTGGCCGTCACGGTATGGAACCTGGGAACCCGTAGCCCCGGAGCGCAGATCAGCCGGCAGACCGGTCTGATCGTACAGGGCAATTCGTCCGTCGAAGACGATGTCAACACCGACGGTAGCTGGCTCGTCCTGCGAGACGAATCCTTCTCGCCGCTGTTCAACTGTCCGGAAGCCGGCTACATCGGCGGCCACGACCGAATCGACGGCACGAAATACCCGTGGGGATGGGAAACCGTCGGCTTCGACGATTCGAAATGGTATGCGGCCACCGGCTTTTCGCCCGGTAAAACCTACGGCGCGCCCGGTTACGGCGAAAGCGACTGGATTCTGACCCCGCGCGACATCCCGATGATGGAACTGACCGAACAACGCCTGACCGCCGTGCGCCGGCAACAGGGACTCGCATCGCTGCCGACGTTCATCGACGGCCGGTCGCCGCTGAAAATCCCGGCCCGCACGAAATGCACCGTGCTGCTCGACCAGGGATTCCTGACCACCGCCTACCCGGAACTGAAAGTATCCGGAGGCAAAGGCAGCAAAATCAAACTGACCTATTCCGAAGCGCTGTTCGACGAACGGGGCAAAGGAAACCGCAACGAAATCGACGGCCGCGAGTGCCGCGGATTCGCGGACGAGTTCCTGCCCGACGGAGCCGACGGACGGTTGTTCCGCCCGCTGTGGTTCAAAACCTATCGTTATATCCAACTCGACATCGAAACCGGAGCGGCGCCGCTCGTCGTCGAAGATCTGTACGGCATCTACACGGGCTATCCGTTCGAAGTGCGCGGCTCTTTCGAATCGGACGACCCTGCATTGGAGAAAATTTGGGAAACGGGCTGGCGCACCGCCCGACTCTGCGCCCACGAGACCTATTTCGACTGCCCCTATTACGAACAATTGCAGTATGCCGGCGACACGCGGATCCAGGCGCTGATCTCGCTGTACGTCTCCGGCGACGACCGGCTGGGGCGCAAGGCGATCCGGATGTACGACCTTTCGCGCTCGTACGAGGGAATCACCTGCAGCCGTTACCCGAGTCACATCCCGCAGTACATTCCGCCTTTTTCGCTCTACTGGATCGGCATGATCCACGACTATTGGATGCACCGCAGCGACGACGCTTTCGTGCGAAGCTTCCTACCCGGCATCCGCACCGTGCTGTCGTGGTTCACCGAAAAGATCGATCCGCGCACAGGTCTGCTGAAAAACGGTCTTCCGCACTGGAACTTCACCGACTGGGCCACCTCGTGGGAACGGGGTATCGCACCCGAAAGCGACTCGTCCGGTTCGGCGATCACCACGCTGCAACTGGCCGCCGCGCTGGACGACGCAGCCGACCTGATGCGCCGCTACGACCGGCCCGCCGAAGCGAAAGAGTATGCGGCGACCTCCGCCGGACTGAAGAAAAACGTTTACGAAAAGTGCTGGGACGCATCGAAAGGATTGCTGCGGGATTATATCGGCAGCCCGACCTACAGCCAGCACGTCAATATCATGGGCATCCTGACCGACGCGATTCCGCACAAAGACCAGCGCGCCGTATTCGAACGGATCGACAGCGATCCGTCGCTCACGCAAACCACGTTCTATTACAAATTCTATTTGATCCGCGCACTGAAAAAGGTCGGTCTGGCAGACCGTTATACCGAAATGCTCGGGCCGTGGCAGCAGATGATCGACATCGGCCTCACCACCTTCGCCGAGACCCCCGAACCAACCCGTTCGGACTGCCACGCCTGGAGTTCGAGCCCGAATTACGACCTGCTGGCAACGGTCTGCGGCGTAGAACCCGCTTCGCCGGGATTCGCTACGGTGCGGATCGCCCCGCATCCGGGACGCCTGAAACAAATCAAAGGCATCGTACCGCATTCCGAGGGCGACATCACGGTCGAACTGCAACGCGACGGGAATAAATTATCCGGACAAGTCGCTCTGCCGGGGCAATTGACCGGCGATTTCGTCTGGAACGGCAAAACCGTCAAACTGCATCCGGGCGTCAATCCGATCCGGTTCTAACGACAAACGATATCTGCCGAAAACAACGCAGGGAGCGGAAAATTTTCCGCTCCCTGCCTTTTATCACCTTCGAAAACAATCAGTGCTGTCCGCGCGATACGAGGTAACGGATCAGAAACCCCGGCCGGTCGGTCTGGATGATCCGCGCGTTCAGCGAATCGATCAGGTAACCGTACACCCGGTCGGGATCATCGACCGCCCGGTCGTCATAACGGCTGCCGGACATCCCGTTCCACATCGTATTGTACCAGATCAACGATTTCCCGGCCAACTGATTTTTGACCCTGAGCGGCGTCTGGCAGGTATCGCTTTTATACAACAACTCATAAGCTACCGGACGGATTTTCTCCTGAAAATCGGCAATCGCTTCCTCTGCACCCTCTTTGTTCAGATTGACGATCGGCATATAAAAAACCCTGTCGAGGTAACGCCCGAAACTTTCGAGCACCTGATCGGCCGCCTGATCCCCTTTCATAATAATCTGGCGGGTGGTGCCGGCCTTTTCGGCCAGCGCGTAAACATCGTCGAATATCCAGTACCCTTTGTCGATATTGAGCATGATCCGGTCTCTGCTTATCTCGAAAACTTCATCGAGCGTCGGAACCCGCAGATCGGTCAGCGTACTGTCGGCGGCTTTCAGATAACAGTTCCGGATCGAATCGAGCGTCAGTTCCGAAACCTTGCCGCTGCCGTTGGTCGTCCGGTCGATCGTCGCGTCGTGCATCAGGACCAGACGGCCGTCGGCAGTCTTGCGGACATCGATTTCGACTACATCCACCTGCATATCGATCGCATTTTGAACGGCCTGAAGCGAATTTTCGACGCTGTGCCTCCAATCGCCCCGATGGGCCACCACGATTACCGACCGAGTATCCGGATCTTCCAATCTCGAAACGATGCTGTCCACCCGGGTCGGTACGGCACTTTCCCCACTCCTGGCGCACGAAAAGCCCAAGATGCAGATAAGAAAAATTCCCGAAAGTTTTTTCATAGTTTTATCCGTTTACGCCGATCAATGCTGCAGTGCGTCGGCCTTTTCCTTCATGCGCTGAGCGCGTTTGTAGCTGTCCGGATGCGTCGCAAACGCCTTCACGATCGCCGAAGCGTTGTTGCGGTTCGTCTTCGACATATCGGCCAGTTTATCGAGCGCATGGTACATCGCATACGGATCGACATTATTTTTCAGGCAGAACTCGAATCCGTACTCGTCGGCGTCGTATTCCTGCTTCTGCGAATACTGGGCCTGCGCCAGCGAGTTCGCCAACTCGGCCAATTGCGATTCGGACAGTCTGGCGGCGACGCTGCCGCTGACCGAACTGGCCGCATTCTGGGCCGCCGAACGCAGGTAAGCGTTTTTCAGCGCATCTTTCGTATCGGTGCGGGCCACGTGACCGATTTCGTGACCGATGATCGCCATCAGTTCGCTGTCGGACATCGTATCCATCAGCGCGCTATACACCCGCACGCTGCCGTCGCCGCAGGCAAACGCATTGACGTCCTTGGTCAGGTAGACCTTGAAATTCAGCTTCAGGCCGTCGACGGAGATGTTCTCGGTCAACCGCTGCAACCGCCGGTGGTAATCCGACGTATCGACCTGATTCTCCTGATCCATCTTCTCAACCGCGCTCTTACTCATCTCGGCGATGTCCGCATCGGTCAGCGTAACGGCGCTGATCAGATTGCCGCCCGCCTTGAGCAGCTTGCCCACCTTGAGCTGCGCCGAAGCCCCCGTACCGAAGAGCGTCAGCAGCAATACAAAAACAAGATTCCTTTTCATAATATCGTTGTATTTATCCTGCGCAAATGTAGAACTTTATATAGAAAAAACGGACGTTCCGTTTCATAAAAAATACCGGCGGCCCAAAATTTGCAACGAACCCTTTTATTCGGGTATTTTTTCAGACGAAATGGCAGACTCCGTGCCAGCATGTCCGACAATCGAAACCTCTTTGGCAGTCGGCAGCGGCCAAACCGCCCGTTTTGCCGCTTGGCATAAAGATTGATAAATCAAGTTCGAAAACAAAAAATTCAGCATAAAACAACTAAACGAGATAACGACTATGGGAAAGATTATTGGAATTGACTTAGGTACTACGAACTCCTGCGTTGCCGTGATGGAGGGTAACGAACCCGTGGTGATCCCCAACAGCGAGGGACGCCGCACGACACCTTCGATCGTAGCGTTCGTGGACAACAACGAACGGAAAGTGGGCGACCCCGCCAAACGGCAGGCGATCACCAACCCGCAGCGTACGATCACGTCGATCAAGCGTTTCATGGGCGAGACTTACGATCAGGTCGGCAAAGACATTGAACGGGCGGCTTACAAAGTGGTCAAAGGCGACAACAACACCCCGCGCATCGATATCGACGGCAGACTCTATACCCCGCAGGAAATCTCCGCGATCGTCCTGCAAAAAATGAAAAAGACCGCCGAGGATTACCTCGGCACCGAAGTATCCGAAGCCGTCATCACCGTTCCGGCCTACTTCTCCGACTCGCAACGCCAGGCTACCAAGGAAGCGGGCGAAATCGCCGGTCTGAAAGTGCGCCGTATCATCAACGAACCGACGGCCGCAGCGCTGGCCTACGGCCTGGATAAGGCGAACAAGGATATGAAGATCGCCGTATACGACCTCGGAGGCGGCACGTTCGATATTTCGATTCTGGAACTGGGCGACGGCGTATTCGAAGTGAAATCGACCAACGGCGACACGCACCTCGGAGGCGACGACTTCGACCACGTGATTATCGACTGGATGGCCGACGAGTTCAAAAAACAGCATAACATCGACCTGCGCAAAGATCCGATGGCCCTGCAGCGTCTGAAGGAGGCCGCCGAGAAGGCGAAGATCGAACTGTCGAGCTCGACCTCGACCGAGATCAACCTGCCGTACATCATGCCGGTGGACGGGATTCCGCAGCACCTGGTAATGACCCTGACGCGCGCCAAATTCGAACAACTGGCCGACAGATTGATCCGCGCGACGATCGAGCCGTGCAAAAAAGCGATGGCCGACGCCGGACTGAGCAACAGTCAGATCGACGAAGTGATCCTGGTAGGCGGTTCGACCCGTATCCCGGCGATCCAGAAAGTGGTCGAAGAGTTCTTCGGTAAAACGCCGTCCAAAGGCGTCAACCCGGACGAAGTGGTCGCTATCGGCGCCGCCATTCAGGGTGGCGTGCTGACCGGCGAAGTGAAAGACGTGCTGCTGCTCGACGTGACCCCGCTGTCGCTGGGAATCGAAACGCTCGGCGGCGTATTCACCCGCCTGATCGACGCGAACACCACGATCCCGACGCGCAAGAGCGAAGTCTTCTCGACCGCAGCCGACAACCAGCCGTCGGTGGAGATCCACGTGTTGCAAGGCGAACGCCAGATGGCCCGCGACAACAAGACGATCGGACGGTTCCACCTGGACGGCATTCCGGCCGCACCGCGCGGAGTACCCCAGATCGAGGTGACGTTCGACATCGACGCGAACGGCATTCTGAACGTATCGGCCAAAGACAAAGGCACCGGCAAGGAACAGAAGATCCGGATCGAAGCGTCGTCCGGCCTGACCGAACAGGAGATCCAGAAGATGCGCGACGAGGCGAAAGCCAACGAGGAGAAAGATAAGGCCGAACGCGAACGCGTCGACAAGGTCAACGCCGCCGACAGCATGATTTTCTCGACCGAAAAGCAGCTCAAGGAGTACGGCGAGAAACTTCCCGCCGACAAGAAGGCCGCCATCGAGACGGCGCTCGGCAAGCTGAAGGAGGCGCACAAGAACGCCGACGTGGCCGCCATCGACACGGCGATGGCCGAGCTTAACGCCGCATGGCAGGCCGCTTCGCAGGACATCTACGCGCAGCAGCAGGCACAGCAGGGCGCACAGCCCGGAGCCGATGCCGGTCAGCAGTCGCAGTCGAACGCCGGCGGCCAGCAGGGCGGCGGCGACGGGCAGCCCGAGGATGTGGAGTTCGAAGAGGTGAAGTAGGGCTTCGCCAATTAAAAATTAAGAATTAATTCGACGCGAAAGGGCGCGATTCCTGCGGGAGTCGCGCTCTTTATTTTGCCCGGGATGTAAAATTTGCTATCTTCGTCCGTAAAAATCGTTTCCGATGGCTTGGCTGTATCTGATTCTGGCAGGACTTTTCGAGATGGGGTGGCCGCTGGGGTTCAAACTTGCGAACCTCTGCCCGCGTTACCATTTTCTTTTTCTGGCCCTTTCGGTCGTGTCTATGGGCGTGAGCGGCTGGCTGCTCTACGTGGCCCAGAGGACGATCCCGATGGGTACGGCCTACATGATCTGGACCGGTATCGGGGGCGTGGGAACCGTGGTCCTCGGCATCGTTTTCTTCCACGACGCCGTGACCTTCTGGCGGATGTTCTTCCTGTCGCTGGTCTTCGTCGGCATCGTCGGCCTGAAGATGGTGCATTAGGCCCGCTCCGCCCGCCACATTCCGTAGAGGATCAGCGCCGCTCCGGCCAAAGCGGCGAGGGTGATCCGCTCGCCGATGCAGAGTGCCGCCGCGACGATCGTCACCAGCGGGTTGAAATAGATGTAGTTGGTTGTCCTGACGGCTCCCAGACGATGCATCGCGGCGTTCCAGAGCACGTAGCAGAGCATCGAGGCCACGACGCCCAGAAAGAGCAGGTTGCCCCACACGACGGGCCGCGACAGCACCTCCCAGTCCGCGCCGAAAGGCCGGAACGCAAAGACCGGGAGGATCGTCACGAGTCCGTAGAAAAAGACTTTCCGGGTGATGAAGATAGCGGGGTAGCGGCCTCCGAGGCGTTTGATCACCAGCGAATAAACCATCCATAGCATCGCCGCCGAGAGCGCCAGCATGTCGCCCCGCGGCGAGAGGCGGAGCACGAAATGCCCGTTGAGTACCACGAGCACCATCCCCGCGAATGCCAGCGTCGAGCCTGCGATCTGCCGCCGCGACATCCGCTCGCCGCGATAGAAGAGGCTCATCACCACGGCGGTCCACACGGGCGCCGTGCAGACGATCAGCGAAACGTTCGAGGCCGGGGCGTACTCCAGAGCCATGTTTTCGGTAAGGAAATAGAGCGACCCTCCGCTCAGCCCCGCGGCCGCCAGCAGCAGTTCGTCGCGCAGGTTCGCGGCCCACATGCGTCCGCGGGCGAAGGGCAGGATGCAGACGTATGCCATCGCGAACCGGAGCAGGAAAATTTCCGCCGGAGTCAGCGAGTTGGCGATCAGGACCTTCGTCGAAACGAACGTCGCGCCCCATACGGTCACCGTGAACAACGCCGCGAGGTGGTATTTGTATTCCGTGTATTTTATCATACGGCTCCAAAAATACGGATTTTTTTGCGCCGGCGCACTACTTTTCACCTTTCACCTTTCACTTTTCACTTTATTTTTCTATCTTTGCGTGCTATTGTGCGTAATGACAATAATTACAACAAATAACAATAACTATTTTTCACTCAAATGCAAAGTAAAGGTTTTATTAAACTCATTGCGGTCCTGCTGGCTCTCGCGTGTGTTTATCAGCTCTCGTTTACGTTCAAGACGCGTGGCGTAGAGAAGCAGGCGGCCGCTTATGCCGCGCAGTTCCCCCTCGACCAGCAGGGCGAGGCCGAACAGCATTACCTCGATTCGGTGCAGAACCTGCCGGTTTACAACCTGGGCTTCCGCAAGTTCACCTACAAGGAGTGTAAGGAGAAGGAGCTGAACCTGGGTCTGGACCTCAAGGGCGGTATGAACGTCATGCTGGAGGTGCAGGTCGAGGATGTCGTGAAGGCTTTGGCCGGCGACAGCCAGAACGACCCGGCTTTCATCGAGGCGATCGGCGTGGCCAACGAGGCGATGAAGCAAGGCTCTTCGACCGACTATATTTCCGACTTCGTGAAGGCGTATTCGCGCCTTTCGAACGGCCGTCCCATCGCCGAGCTTTTCGTAAGCCCCGACCGCAAGGACATCACGCTCGAAAGCTCGGACGCCGACGTCGAGAAGATCCTCAAGAAGGAGACCGAGGCTGCCATCGGCGCATCGTTCAACGTGCTTCGCAGCCGTATCGACCACTTCGGCGTTACGCAGCCCAACATCCTGCGCCTCCCGAACTCGCACCGCATTCTGGTCGAGCTTCCGGGCGTGAAGGAGCCGCAGCGCGTCCGCGACCTGTTGCAGGGAACCGCTTCGCTGGAGTTCTGGACCACCTACGACGCCAATGAGATCTTCCCCGCGCTTTCCGCTGCCGACAAACTCATCAAGGCCGAACTGGCGCAGGCTCCCGCCGCTGCGCCCGAGACCGCTGCCGCCGAGGCTGCCGTTGCCGCCGGGACTCCCGCCGTCGAGGCCGAGGGCCTGATCGCCGAGGTCGGCGCCGCCGATTCGACCGCCACGGCCGAGACCGCCGTTCAGGAAGGCAACTTCGACCACTCGCAGAACCCGCTCTTTGCAGTCCTCAATCCCCGCTTCGCAGGCGGCGCCTCCATCGGAGCCGCTTACAAGGCCGACATGGCAGCCGTCAACGAGTACCTCGCCCAGCCGGCCGTCCGCGAGCTGTTCCCCGCCGACATCATGTTCAAGTGGGGCGTCAAGGGCGACGACAAGATCGACGGTCGTTTCTACCTCTACGCCATCAAGGTTTCTACGCCCGACGGCAAGGCTCCGCTCGACGGTTCGGTCGTTACGGAAGCCACCGAGCAGTACGCCCAGCGCGGCGCCACGGCCGAGGTTTCGATGACCATGAACGCCGAAGGTACGCAGGAGTGGTCGCGCATGACGGGCGAAAATATCGGCAAGTGCATCGCCATCGTTCTCGACGGCTACGTCTATTCGGCTCCCCGCGTCAACTCGAAGATCGACAAGGGACAGTCGCAGATCACCGGCGATTTCACCATCCAGGAGGCCAAGGACCTGGCCAACGTGCTCAATTCGGGTAAGGTTCCCGCTCCGGCCAAGATCATCCAGGATACGGTCGTAGGTCCTTCGCTGGGCCAGGAGTCGATCAACGCCGGTATGATCTCGTTCGTGATCGCCTTCATCCTCGTGCTGCTCTACATGGGTCTGTTCTACAAGA